>Ga0065711_1034807_pt1 | contig 23206 bp, 11 predicted proteins | sample Hoacrofraction12_FD_59098 | JGI IMG/M metagenome (GOLD analysis project Ga0065711, IMG submission 59098) | Hoatzin crop microbial communities from Cojedes, Venezuela - Epithelial fraction 12 v2 (version 2) | ecosystem: Host-associated > Birds > Digestive system > Esophagus > Crop | place...
ACCCGCCTGGACAAGATCCTGTGCAGCCTACTGTAGGTGACCCTGCTTCGGCAGGGGGTTTGGACTAGATGACCCACAGAGGTCCCTTCCAACCCCTACTATTCTGTGATTCTGTGATTCTGTGAAAGTCAACGTGAAGTGCGTTTCTTCAGCCAGCAAGATAAAAAGTGGAGGGGAGCATAACCTGGTCTATCTTTGGGTTTGCTTTGTTCTCCCAGTCTGAATTATCCCAGGTCTTATATGGCTTACATGTTTCATTGAATGAGACTTTCCTTTGGCAGTTGCTGAGAAAATCTTTTGAGCGTGCTCGGTCTTTAAGCATATTTGTTTCCCTTGGGGAGCGAGGAAGAAGCTTTGGGAGACGTGTAAGGGGAAGATGCTTCCTCTTAAAATCACAACCCATGTAGATCAATGGATCAACACATACACAATGTTCAGCCTTTGACCTACTCAATCAGAAGAATTTTAGAGCAGGACTTGGCACCAAAAAGGCACATCTCCAGGGTAAAATAACTATCTGAACTCTAGTAGTGGTATTCCCTGCCAGTTACACAATTAGGCTACATTGACAGGGTCACATCAGAGCATCCAGCTGCCTCTGGCAGCAGAAAGCCCTGGGGCAGGAGAATGGTTCTTGCAGAGAGAAGCCATGGCCCATTTCCAACAGGGCCTGTGCAGAGCCCCTGGGCTGGCAGCAGGAGTGAGCCCCTGAAGGGGCTGAGTGGAGAGAAGCTGCTCCGGAGACCAGAGGAAAGGAGTCCCACCCAAATTACAACTGTCCCCTTCTCAGCCTTGCAGGAGGAGGAAGCGTGACCCTCTGTGTCTAGATAACTCTATAGCAACCAGGATGTGACAGATTTAGTTTTGCTCACAACTCTGAGAAGCTTAGCTTGCTGTGTATACGGCAGATAACACACCCAGCTGTGCATGGACCTGAATGACTTGCTGTTTCTAATGCTCGTTTTCCCTGAGGTTACTTTGGGCTTTCCAAGTACCTTCCCATTTTTGTTCACTTACACGAGTTTTCTGGTTTTATGAAAAAGTACTGTAAACATAAGATATTACCCCTTAAAGGATACCATATGATTTATCTAGTCACCTCACCTTTTATCTCTAACATAGCTATTTCTTTTATAGATGTTAATCTGACATTGATTTTCTTCAAGACACAGAGGGAGAGAGAGCGTAAGACTTGCTATTGATATCACAATAATTTGCACCGCTCCTCCCAGGTCCACGCAGTGCAGAAAGAGCAGTCTCCCGGGAGGCACACCTCAGGCTTGCTCACCTCCCATCCACGCTGCTGCTGCAGCCCCCCACCAGCCGAGCTGCCTGACGGGGCCTCCCACATTCGCGATTTCACTTACCACATGCTCCAGAAGGCAACCGTTGGTCTCTCCTGAGCCTGTGCCCACAGGTTTTGCTGCATGAGCAGACTGTAAAGCTGGACTCGCCTGACGTCAGCTCTGGCAAGATGCTATGGGTATCCCCAGCACTCGCTTCACAAGTGGTTGCAATACCGGCAGCCTGTCCCTGGCACAAAAACAGCCCCTTCTACCCTGACTGCATACACTGCCAACATTTCCCCAGATAGCCAGGTGTGGGGATTTGGTGGGACGTCAGGGTACGCAACATTTCGCCTATTCACTGCTGGGAAGCCAGAGCTGCAGGAAACACTGCCAGCCCTTCTTGGCCCTGGGTGGCTGAATAAAACCTGAGGAGAGTTTGGCAGATGCTAAGGCACTGTCCTGACAGGATAGCGGAACAAACATCAGAGCCAGCTTAAATCTGAGTGAAAATAAGACACCTCCCCATTGTCACTACTCAACACATCCTCCCCTCAGAACAAAAGGAAGTACAAAAGCGCAGCCCAACAAGTCTGCCCATTCCCAGGCATGAACTCAGACTGCTGGAGGAGAGTTTTGGATGAGATGTAGCAGGAATGACTGCAGGTTGGTTAAGATGGCATGTTTCCAGGTATGCCTTCAGGTTAGGAAATTGTGAAATGCCTGCTTGCTGCTTGAAAACATACAAAAAACTCCTTTAGAGGGTTAAAGGAAAATGGGTTTCAACTGATATCCTGCTATGATTTTAAAAAATGACATTTCCATGTCTATGTCTGCAGCATGGGAGACTGATGCCAGAGTTCAGTATCTGCTCAGCAAGGTAGCCAGGTCCAAGTGGAGCACAACAATAACACAGGTCTTGCGCTGCGAAGAACCAAATGGCTTTTCTAGAATTGCTGACTTCCCAAATCACTTCTGTTTCTTTCTTTCTTGCAGGAAGCATAAATGATCCATCCTCAGCCTTTCAAGCATTTCTGTCGGCTGCTCTTTTAAATTACAGGATGACCCTGATGAAAAATGAATTCAATAAAACATGATTTATCATGTAAATAGCTAAGAACTAGAATAATGAGCCCCAATATTAGACACATTCAGAGAGACTAGGGATCTGTATCAATATGAAGAGGCTGAAATAGCTATTTAAAGACAATACTTTGAGACTCTGCCAGCTTATAGCTATAAATATCTGGGATTGTATGTTCGTTGCTATATATTACATCTTGCCCAGGAAAAGAAGAGACAGGACTGGGAACAGTATCTTTTTTTTAAATTGTCTTCAGCGCGTGGCATTATAGGCGTGCAGAGGAATCCAGTGCTTGTCAGCTGCAGTGACCACATTGCAGAGGTTGGCCTATTGTCCCATCAGGTTGTTCCCCAAACAGACAGACTTTAAGAGGAAGAGATCTTAGCTTCCAGAAGGGAGGCACAAAAGGTACTGAGTTTACCTTTTCAAATGAAGACATATATTTGCTTTGTCAAACATTAATTAGAATAACCATGCCCCACCAAAATACTAAAGGTGAACTGCAGGACTTTGTTTTTACCCCAAAAATTTTGGTGAAAACTATCAGGATGGAAATCCCGGGTGAAGAAATGTCAGGGAAAGTCTCCACCTGTGGAGAGTGGGTGGCCCCTTGCTGAAGCATGTACTTAGGACTTTAGAGTCCTATCTTCAAGCCCCTACTTTTCTAGTCACATCTGATAATGATTCTGAAATGCCAAGTATACATGACCATCTTTTCCCATGAAAATATGTGAAACCTGTCATCTTGATATAATATTTTAAGGCTCAAAATCTGTGACACAAGTATGGTCTCACTCCAGTCTAGTCACTGCAGAAATAAAGAGTAAGACTGATATTTGAAAAAGTCCAAGCAATGATGCAGAATCCTGCATGGATTAAAAAAAATAAAAAGTTGCTATATCTGCATAACAAATTTGTTGTAAATATTTGAGATTACATGTTGTTTGTTAAGTGATAGGAAGTTTTAGAAGGGAAAGAAGAGACAGTGTTGGAAACTGTATCTTTAAGAGCCTTAGATTCACAAGCACATAAAACTAGGGGCATGGGCATTGCAGAAGTGAATGTTTATTAAACAGAGTTTGCTGGAGATGGATACTGAAAAGAGAAGAATGAGTTTCAAGCACTTGAATGCATCTATGCTCCTGCTGGGAATCAATGACAGAGCTGCAAATAGATTCTAGACATCTTGCCTTTCCATTACTAGCTCTAACGCTGGACTCATTCACTCCTAACCAAACATGCTGCTTGAAAGGCTTGTGCTTCAGTGAGTCCAAAATTTGTTTCTTCCCAAACTACATCAGACTGCGGGATTGCAGATATTTTACTAAGAGGAAATGTGCTCCCCATGGGTGAAAAGGACAGCAGCTGATTCCATTAGTTATGCAGCTGGCTCCAAAGCATCCACTGGTACGAGATACAGACAGATTTTTACTCATTTGTAGAGCATTCCTTTTTCCTTAAGCTGACCACCAAATTGCCGGATTTGAGATGCTTGCTGGAAAGAGTCAAATCCATTACCACTGAGGCATATACTTGCTACAGAAGCTAAAATTACATTTCTCATGTTTAAACATCTGGTCACAACCCAGGACGGATGTACCCCTGCTGGCCATGAAAAAGTAAATCTTAAATACGTATAAGTTAATTGCCTGTAGTAATATGAAATCTTTGTAGTCATTTATGTTCAAGCATATGAGTGGGTATTCGTTAAGCTGCATTTTCAGGCATTTACAGAGATTATTTAACACATATATTACCAAAATAATTAGCTGCAAATTGGAGAAAATGTGCCCTGCACACTGGCGCTGTCACTTTACTCCACTCAGTGTCACTGAATGAAGGGGCTAGATAATATATTCAGAGATCAACACGACAGGAGGAGGAGATACACAGTGTGAGCTTCTGCGTGTGTCTCTGTTCATGTGAGCACACACTCTGTACCTACCCTTGCCTAATGGGTTACTACCTTGCCTTTATCCAGCACACAAGAGATACTGGGGTTTAAGATATGACCTGTCCCCTTTTTCTGTCTTCTGGATATTTTAGTACATGACTCAGGGGGAAAAAAAAAGAAAAATAAGAAAAAAAAGAAAAAGAACATTCCAGGACTCTTCTTCAGATTTCTATTACCTTCTTGTACCTCCTTAGTCCCAGGACACTTTTCCCGTGTTTCCGTTGGCAGAAAAGTGCTGATGAGAAACTACACTGAACAGGGATCAGGGGTGTTACAGGAAGTTGACATCAGCAGTGTAGTCAATTGGAGGGATGCAAGGACGACAGCAGAGAGATAAAGATTTCTTCATACTGCTGCCAAGCCTGGGACATCAGATGTGTTAGTTTGCCCATGTTTTTATTTACTACTACATTATTGATCAATATATATTAATTACTAGCCCTTTGCAAGTTTCCACTCCCTGTCAACAACAGAATCAAGCCATCCTGTTGCCAGACTTGCAACAGAAACTGAATGTCCGAGGCGTCAGTGGAGAATGTTTTAGAGGTTAAGTCACACCCATATAAGATGATGCAAATTCAGCTACCAATCAAAACCTAGAAAGATCCAATTCTGCCCTGATTCAGTTACAATGCTTTGTATATCTTTCTGAAAAAAGTCTGCAGAAAGATATAAGCTTTGAAGTGTGACCTACAATTCAAGATATCAGAAAAAGCAGGAGGTCACTTCTAATGAAAGCTGTCTTTCCAGCAATTTGCTCTCTTTTTTTCCTCTGGGGCTCTGTAGCTTGAATGCCTGCATCAACGACTATGTCCAGTAAGATTTTCACAGAGCTAAATGCTGTTTAATATAATAGGCCCTAAACCAAATAAATCTATATAAACGAAGAAGAATAGCTAACCAGTTTAAAAAGAGAGAAAGAGGGAGAGAGATTTTTTAATGTGTCTATTTGCAGAATGTTTTCATGACAAAAACAGAGTACAAGTTGCAACATACTGGGTTACAAAAGTAATATTTTGTATCCTAGCACTTGAAATTTTCAAGAGAATTATATGTGGAAAATATGGATCCAATGGGGAGTTTCTTACAGTAGATGGACTTTCAAAGACAATGACATATATAAGCAGAAAGCTTCAAGAAAGGAATCTGAATAAAATGTCTTTCACATTCTAAAACTCAGAAACACTCCCTCAGATTACGGATATGTAATTGTTGTGTATGATATTGTTTGGTATCACTGGGTAACACTGGGTCATAGCTACACATGAGTCTTGGAAAATCAAGGATCATTTACCATGCATGTTCGTACACTATGAAATAAATGTAACAGCAAAACCAAAGCAGTTCTACTCTGCTTAAGGTAGCCAAGTGTGGGATCTCTAATAAATACAGGAAACAATATAAAAGAATCATCTAGCTATAAAGCTTCCAGTTTAGCTTTTCTCCAGGGTTGATATAAACCTGTCTGAAGTGTCTGGGACATCGCGCCACTTTGTGTGGATATTATTATCCCTGTTAAAACAGTAAAACCAAAAACACCAATTAGCAATAGCATAGATAACTGTAACACATAGTTTAATCACCACAAGATTAATTCCAAATATTAAACCTTGATGAGCTCATTTCATGTAATCTGTTCAGTGTCTCTTGTCAAACTGACAATTCAAGCCTCTACTACACACTTCCAGAAGATTAAACAGTAACAAGTCCATAAAAATGCAAAACCAGTTAAGTTCAAGACTTTCTTTCTTAATAGTCTAATAATTTTGCATATTGTGCTTTATAAGGTTTAAAACATACTACCATTTTAGTGACACAGGCAGAAGGATGATTCTAAGTAGCAATGATGGCTACTAATTGTCAGTCAACCTTTTACCGTGCAATTCTACCCGTTCTGAAATATATGCCAGCAGAGACGAACAAGGTAATCCACTAGTTCCTTATGAACAAAGCACTGCAAGCAGCCTCAAAACCAATAATATTTCCCTCTCACCACTTTCAGATATCATATTCACTTGTGATATTCACATCAGCAGAAGAAATTTTAAAAGTCAAGAAGAAACCCACGGCAGCACAGTTTCAGCATTTCTTGAAGATATTTTTGGTGTTGCCCACTGCTCCTGTGTCTGTCAAATAATGAAAATTACAAGGGCAAGAGCAAAAATCCTAGGTGTCACATCCTCCTCTCTGATGAAAAAGACAAATGGGTTCTTTAGGTTGTTTAATATCAGGAAAAAGAGCAAGGGAGCAGAGGGCGTGTATGGAGTGCCAAAAATCAGATAAAAGAATAAACTTAAATCATAGAATTATAGAATGCTTTGGGTTGGAAGGGACCTTTAGATATCCTCTAGCCCAATCCCCATGCAGTGAGCAGGGACATCTACCGCTAGATCAGGTTGTTCAGAGCCCCGTCCAACCTGGCCTTGAATGTTTCCAGGGATGGGGCATCGACCACCTATCTCAGCAACCTGCTCCAGTGTTTCACTACACTTAAAAAAAAATTTCTTCCTTATATCCAGTCTAAATCAACCCTCTTTTAGTTTAAAGCCATTACACCTTGTCCTATTGCAACAGGCCTTGCTAAAAAGTTTGTCCCCATCTTTCTTATAAGCCCTCTTTAAGTATTGAAAGTCCACAGTAAGGTTTCCCTGCAGCCTTCTCTGCTCCGGGCTGAACAGCCACACGTCTTTCAGCCTTTCCTGACAGGAGAGTTGTTCCAGCCCTCTGACCACTTTTGTGGCCCTCCTCTGGACCCACTTCAACAGCTCCATGTCTTTCTTCTTCCGGGGGCTTCAGAGCTGGATGCAGGACTCCCCTTGGGGTCTCACCAGAGCAGAGGAGCAGAATCACCTCCCTCGACCTGCTGGTCACACTTCTCTTGATGCAGCCCAGGATACAGTTAGCCTTCTGGCTGCAAGCGCACGTTGGTGGCTTATGTTAATCTTTTCATCCACCAGTACCCCCAAGTCCTTCTTGGCAGGGCTGCTCTCAGTCCCTTCATCCCCCACCCTGTATTGGTACCGATGGGTGCTCCGACCCATGTGCAGGACCCTGCTCTTGTTCTTGTTGCCATGCCATGCACCATCAGTGCAGTCGGTGAACATACTGTTCTGCGTTTAGACTTGAAATAAAGATTTCACCTTCCAGTCAACTGCATCAAGTTGTATGGTAGGAGGAGAGAGAACAGTACCCCACTACATCTAATAAAAGGTCTTGCTTGCTGGGACACTGAGTACGTTTAACCCACAAACCAGATTATTCACCTGTGAATAACAGAATGTTGACAAGCTAAAGTTTTGATTTTCAAAACAGATAGAGGGCAAAAGAAAAGTCATTTGGGCCAGAACTACTGGTACGGCTACACAGTTAATTGATTTTTCTGAAATGATGTTTTGTGCTAACACACTTAGCGTAGTTCCAGGAGTGGCCCCATAAGCGCACAGTAAAATTGGACCTATTGAATTTACCCCACTGTTCTGTAAGGACTCAAAAGTCTTGTCAAATGCCAGGGGAAAGACCAGGGTGTTTGGTTTTTTACAGTCTCTAGAAAAAGCTAAAGGACTGTCTACCGATAAAAAAGCAGAGTGTAAACTTGATTTTCAACAGTTTTAGACTTCATTTGAAAAAAAAAATCCACAAAATTCACTGTAATTATCTTCCCATAAACTGGCTGATTTTAGTCTACCTTTAATTCATAGTTCCTAGAACCATCCTCCTTTTTGGTTTCCCATTTTGTATCACCTGGCTAGCAATTGTTAAAATTAGCATTAGGGAACCATTTCAAGCATATTCTGTAATCTAAGATAATTCCTCAAGAGTTGACAAGGATCTGACTATAAAGACTACTAGTCCTTCACAGAACAGCAAGAGGCATCTCTTTAGGAACACAGTTTGTGAACTACTCCAGCAGTGAACTCATTTTTTTAAGGACAATAGATTATATCTTCACTTTGAAAGCAGCAGACATGTAAAAGAATCTGGCATGGAATTTCAGTGTATAGTTTGAACGATACAAATACTGAAATCTATAAATATGAGAATAGACACCTATTTATCTAATTAGGGCAAATAACGCAATGGTAATTTAAAGATTAAAAAGTGATGCAATAGTTTGAAAAATAGCTCTAGAAACAGATTTCTACTGTCTCACAATAATTCAGTTTCAAATACCTTCTTGCAATAGAGACAGATTCTTTGACCCCTCCAATTTATCTAAGAATATGAAAAACGAATTGCTTCTAGCCCATCAATCCATGCCTGGAAAACAAATCAAACAAAAGTAATGCAACAAATAGAAAAAAATCAGGTATGTTTTCTGTGTCTGCACTGTTTTCACAAGGCTGACATGAATAACTCCAGCCACTGAAAACACTTGAGCTGAGTGATCAGCCTGTGCAGTATCCAACCAAGTAAAAAAGTAGGATCTAAATGCAACAGATCTTCTGATGGAGGTACGGTTCTTATAGAGAAAACCAATAAACCACGAAAATTACATTTAACTGTCTAAAGTTAAACATCAAAATACATGTTTTGACAGTTGGTCTTTTCAGAGCTACTGCAACACTATAGCTGGGGATAACTAGAGATGTCTGAAATTTCTATTCAAATTTGTATTAACTGCAGATACTTAAGACTCAGACCAAATATCTTCAGCCTCTAATTATGGAGTAAATTAACTAATTTAAAACACATAAATCTGAGATTTTTGGCTTGAGCCTACAGATACACTTGAACCTCTGACTGCTTCTTCCACTTCAGTGTCTTATAAAACTGCTTAGTCTGAATGTATCTGAGGTCAGCTTCCCAAATGACGCATTAACAAATTGCAAGATGGGCAATAAGAGCAGCTACAGCTTTTTTTCTGTTGAGTCCAAATTACTTTTTCTATTGTCTGTCTGAAAGTTGTTAGTAGTGTTGCATGAAGCCACGTAGGTCCAGTGGCTTTTCTGTAAATCAACACAGAATATTTTAAGTCTTTTAAGAACTCATTCAAGTTCAGCTGAATTTTCTGATTGCTTCTGTATGCAGCATTTTATGAAGCATCTCCTTAGAGGACATTTCTGAAATCCCACTAAGTTCTCAGCAAATCAATTCCATGATACCCATGTGATTTAAAGGTAATATACTGAGAAGAATTGGGACATGAAAAAATACATGTAATTATAGTATTTAGGTGAAGTTTAATGCATAGAGAATGACTGGCAGTCAAAAGAAAGCTTAAGAATTTTTATTTCAGCTGTAAAAGGACTGATATGTGCTTGCAGTGTTACAAAAAGCAGCTGAAGCCTGCCAGCCAGACAATAGAGTGAAACCCAGTGCATGCTAACTAAGAAAGATGCCTGGTGTGAAGGGATTGTATTAACTGCAAGAACGCTTATTATACAGGTATATTTCCTTCCAGAACAAAAAAAGCATTGCCACACTGTTCTTGGGATTGGAATAAAAACCAAATCTGCCAGGAAAAGAGCCCCAATTCCCTAAGGACACTGTTCATTTTCCAAAAGAAACCAAGTTCTTTTTCTATAGGGTCTTTTTCAGTGATCAGAAACTTTCCCACTGCTGGAAATGAACAGGGGATGGGAAACTCGGCATGTTTCTTTTCTTTGTATCAGTACTCTTTACAGAGTCTCTTCTAACCCACAAGTTTAATACGTTCATCAAATACACCAAGCTATAGAATGACTTTAGGTAGCAGCAGGGGGATATTCTTTAACTTGTGATACATCACACAAAGTAAGTGTCAAGCTTTACAATGATTCAGCTATTGCAAGAACCTGCCCATTAAAATGTTCTGTGTCAGAGGAAGCTCTCTATTATTCTACTCAACTTTTGCAAGCCTTCTTAAACTCGAAAGTACACAGTATCTGACCTTTGAGAGTTTTCTGTTTGTTTTCCACATGCTTGACTACCAGAAGGAGCTCAGCTGCTATTGCAGACACTTGCTGTCATTTTGGTGTGCCTGCACACTCACATGTGGTGCTTGTCCTTATGCACAGATTGGTCTGGAGAAGAGTGAATCCTAAGATTCAGGACTTCTCTAGCAGATATCCGGAGATAAATGCACTATATAAATGTGGTGGCTGTATCATTGTGTTATAAATGCAGTAGGGCACCCTCCTTTGGCAGGGAAAGGGCTGCAACACTTAGTAGTTCTTTCCCATCTCCAACAACTCTGTAAGAAGAGCACAACAAAGGTGAAACAGTTTAGCCAGTTACTTCTCTTTTTCTTTTTTCCCCCAAAGAAAATGCTAGAATTTGCTGTTTGTTAGGCTAAATCCCAAAACGGGTACTTTGAAGAGAATCTTGAATAGATCCAGTTTGCTGCAATATTTAACTTGCTTGAAACCAAGAAGATGAGGATAGAGTACTTATGCACAGAAGAAAAGCGGGGAAGTTATAGCCAGACACATTGTCCCTTTGTATTCCCCATCAATAAGCACTTCTGACCATAATCTGCATCTGTACCCAGTAGCTGCTATACTTAGAGTTGTGCCTTGCATAATGAAATCCCAACCAAGTGCAAAGCACTAGTTTTTAAAGAGCTACAAAGAGAGAGACCAAATGGCAAGTATGATTAAAGAAAAATTCAAGGCCCTTATGCTTTTAAACATCAAAATGTCTTTTTTTTCTTTTCTTTGGAAAACAGAAAAAATACAAATTCTGAAAAAGCTGTCGAGAGAGCACCCAGAGGCCAAAACGTTTCACATGGTCATGAGTACATAACGACCCTTCTTCCCAAGGACTTGAGATTAAGCCCAGAAGCTGAAACACTTTGCATGTAGTGTCTTTTCTTTCCCCCTACTTCTGTCTCTTGTATTAGTGATAGCTGCAGGCAAGGTTTGTTTTCCCTCACTCATTTGTTTCAGTTGTGTCACACATCATGGTTAGCTTCTTTAACAGAGTGTTTGCAGATGAGGTGGTAAAAATCATTAGCCGTGGTCAGCAGATGCTAGGTACTGCTAGGATGCTGTTCCAATAACTTATTTTCTTTAACTAAGATCTAAATAAATAATGAGGTTTTGCAAATACAAGCCTACAGTACTTGTGTAAGATGAAATCTGTGCTGTCTGCTGGCAGCCTTGATGCAGCTCTTTAGCCTCTTACTACTTCCATGTTTTGTTTTGGGTTTTTTTGTTGATTTTTTTCTTGGCCTTCACACAAAATCCCCATATGCACTCCTTCAATGCTTAAAAATCATTATTGCTGAAGATCAATACCAAGAAAACATCTGTGGCTCTTCTTGGTGCACAAACAGATTTACTCTGGGCTTGCTTTGTTTCGTTTTTTACAGCAAACGCAAATAAAACTTCGTGTAAAGAGTGAAGGAAATATCCTATATTCGGCTGCCTATTGATCTTTCACGATATTCTTGTGAAACATAGATGTGGGAGTATTAAATATGCACAGCAGAAGAATATTTATTTGCCATAAAACCTGAATAAAATGAATCTTTTGCTCTTTGTTTCTATGGGAACAAGTTCTATTGAATAAACAATCTTTGAATAACATTTTATTATTTCTAATTTTATTAATTATAATTCAATATGCCACATTAAAAGAATTTCAGTTGTAATGAGAAACATTAATACTGGTGTGAGCTTAAAAAAACAGGTCAATTGATTCTTGAAGTAATTTATGCTGCCTGTAACTTTCAGTTTCCATTGATACTGGAGCTAATTATTGAATGTTTGCATTTGAAATCTTAATGGGCTGATCTTTTATCACGATATTAAAAAAAAATACAAAATGACCATGATGAAAAGAGCAAGAGTTGTAGAAAAATAGTTTTAGCAGTGCAGTGTGTCATTAGGGAGCTTTTCTTGGTCACAAAATACCTGTATTTTCCTGTTTTCTGTATAACTATTATCTACTCTTTTTTTTTTTTGCTAAAGTAGAAGATGAACATCTGAAATATGATTTTTTAATACAAATTAAAAGGGCACTGGTATTGCAGCCTAATCTGTTGGTTAGACTCTTATGCCTACATAAAATCAATGGAGCCCCTTACAGAACGGCTCAGATGAATCAGAGTGCAGAAATGGTCTCCAAAATGACACTATGATGGAATGGAAAAATTATTTTGAAGGGAATACAGCAGTGTCTAACCAAAACTAAATTGGGCAAACCCAGTCTGACCTATGTAAACAACAGCAAAACCAGGAACAACAATGACAACAAAGCAAAGACAACATGAAACAAAATTTTTAAACGGCATTTAAGTGAAGGGAGAACTTAGCAACATCCTGGAGAAATTAAAACCAACATAGAAAGTTCACTGGCCGTTTTTTGTGTTACTTCATTGTTGCTAATTGTTATTGTCATCAGACCTGACTACTCATACACAAAATATCAACTGTCAGGAAAAAATATGCTTTTTTTTTTTAAAATAAAAATCAATTGTAACCACCTTTATCATTGCCCAGTCTTTTCTTAATTATTCTACAACAATACCAAAATCTCTTCCTCTTTAATTCCTTTTAATATCAGAAAGTCACCCAAATCATGATGTCAACATAAGTTAAAGTGACAGATTAAATGATGAGTCAGAAAAAGAAGCAAATTCTTGACAAGATATGCTTTTGTTATATTAAAATAACAAAGGGAAATCTGAAAACTACATGAAAAGAACAATGTATTAGTACTTTATCAAAGGCTACTAAACTATTTAAGCATTCTCATGACTGCATTTATTTAGAAAACACTGACCAGCAAAGTTCTGTTCATCTTCTCCAGTGGTAGGACTCATGATCACAGAAATAGAAATGTACTTTCAGATTTTACATCTGCCACCACTCAAATCTCTTAAACCACCATTCAGATTTGATCTTTCACATTTAAAATGTTTCGATAAGTTCTAAAACACCATTGCAAAGATTTTAATTTAACAGTTGGAATACCTAATGAGTTTGAATAATTGTTTTATAACTGTGGTGTGCTAAAGGATCAGGATTCATTTTTATATCTTACTGAAAGGAATTATTTGCTATCCATAAATATTTAAAATATGCATACTTGAAAATGCAATACTTTGCATTTAGCAACCTGTTGTGTAAATGTGATGAGTCCAGAGAGGAAAAAATTCTCACTATGAGCTTCTTTACTCTGTTTTATTGTTGCTTGTGATCTGTGATACAGTCTGAAACGGCAGGATTTTTTTAAAGTGGAATGGCTATCTTTTCCAATATAGCCATGATTATGAGAGAGCAAAGTCATTCTTATTACAGAGGAGATAGTGCTCCTCATAATACAGACTAGTCCACGTTTTATCCCCAAAAAAAGTGATAAAAAGATTTTTGATATCATTTTGTAGACCTGGCACATTTAGTTCAATAAGTTTATTAGAAGTTTTCTGATTTGTTTCAGGACCATGTAACTAAAGTAATTACTTATTGGGAAGGAAGTTTTTCAGAAAAAAAAATCCTGCAGTAAATCCTAATGAACAGAAATGATCCTACAAATCAAAGTTTCAGCTTCAGTGAAGTTTATAACTGAGGAGGACACTCAAAAAGGAGAAAAGCCACTTAAGGCATTCATTTTGAAACAATTGAATGAGGCACTTGTCACCACAGCAGGAAAGAAACAGAAAAGCACTTAAAGCCACTGCCTGCACAAGTAATTTATTTCAGCAATCATCTCCAAAGTTATACAGGAAACAAAATGCAAAGGAAATAACTAATGAGAGTTCATTAATCTAAACTCCAGCAGTCACTAATTTATAGGAATGGGGTATGTATTAAAAGTTCTCACTATGCAAACGATACAAAATGAAATGCATCAGAAAATGTTTTTTAATGTCAGCTAAGAATAACTTACATAAGCATCATAGTTAGAGTGAAAGCTTCAAGTACAAGTCAGCAGGCCAGAAAACACATATGCCCAAGAAATTAAAGCATGTGTTTTTGTCTCTGCTTTGATGGAAACAGTCTTTTACTTGAGGGCTTTATCATATAGCTAGCAGTTATTTCAGAAGTTCTAGAGGATTTAGAAAATGCTCAATATACTTTTCATCTTTAAAAGAAAAAGAACCTCTTTCTGGTAGTTACCACTAGTTAAATTGATCTTCTATCTGGTAAAATGCACACACAACTAAGTGAGAATGTTATCTGATATTTTAGAAAGCTGTAATACAAAATAGGTCTACAGCAAAAGCAGCAAGGAATAATAAAATTCTCAACAGGAATTTGTGAGAAGTAGTGGGAGACTAAGGAGAACTGGACACACAATCAAGTGGTCAGATGAAGAGTAGGTAGGTACTGAAGACGCAAAGACGGACAGTGAAAGGATAGGAAGCAATGAAATAAGGCGTAGAAGGACAGAGTGGCAATGGGTAGGAGATGATACATGTGTTGGCTCTTGCGTAGGTTTTTGTTGTTATGGTTCTGAAGACAGAAGCTGAAAAGCATACAGAATTCTTCTGTATGCACTTTTGAAGTGGGCTAGGATATTGAGAAATGGGATGAAAATTCTGTGACCAACTTCTTTATTTCCTGTCAACAGAACTACACTGCAAACTCTTCCATTGCAGCAAGAGCATATGGTGAGGACACTACCACAGATCTTGTCACGTTCCTGGATTTCACTTCAAGAGACGCAATGCAGAGTGCATTCTTATCTGTACTAGAGTGCATTCTTATTTCCAAGTGTGATGATACTTTTGAAGTAAACATCTTCATCTTCTACCATGCTTCATTTCATATTGAAATTGGTCTTGCACTGCACAAACTGATCTCCTTTTGGAAGAAACCAGAATATATAGGTCTGGGGCCCTCCTAACAAGCTGTAACCAATAATCAATCCATGGGACCAGACTAGAACTGGTGTGCAGTAAAACCTCTGACATAGACACAGATTGGATGTCATATCTGCAATACCAACAGTTTTGCTCTTTGGTTTCACTCCTACAGTTCTGCTTTACCAGCTTACATAGATACAGCATTAGATAGCATAGATACAGAGGCATTTTCAGAAACACAACCTGCAATCTAGAGTCAAATCTGCTGCACCTGTCTTTGAAAGTTAGGAAGGCTATCCTTGATTTTGCATGACTGCTTCCCTCCCTTGACGTCATAAACCCTTGAGTTTGCAACTAGGTTAAAATTCATCCATTGTTAGCTCCAGTGGGTCAGACATTTTGAACAACAAAAAGAAAAATCCTTTTTGAAACTGCTGCTTGAAGACTGACCAACTGTTTTTAAAAGTAGGGTAATGCTGGAATATTTCATCATGCAACAAAGGAGTCTTCATGAGAGACTCAAGAACATCTGATTCTTAAGAATGAGATACCCTCTGTATTCACTAGAGGTCATATTGGGAGAACTTATATGGTGTAATCACATAGCCATACACATTAAAGAAACAATAAGTGCATGAAATAAATTACAAATGTGAAGATTTCAATAGAATTAGTTTCATTTCTTTGTCAAGAATAGTCAGATAAAAATAGGAAATATCAGCAGTATTATCAAATATTTTAAAGAATAATTTAAAACTACATTTTTTAACAAGAAAGACAAAAGTAATCAAACTTTGTCACAATTGTTCAAGAGCAATACACAAAATGAAAAAAATGCTTAATTTCATAGCTGCATTCTTGGTAGTATCTGAATACTTTTTTTGTATGTTCACAATACAAATGCTTATTCTTACTTCATTAGGTATAAGTACTGAGGTAAAAGAAGAGAAAAGAATGTAAAAACAGGAATTACGGTTTCAGGGCAAAAATATATTTTGAGCAGATAGTAAAAATAATTCTGTTTTTGCAGTCCACTGTGTCAGGACCAAGGTGGACAGAAGATAGCAGAGAGAGACATAACCTTATACAATTTTGAACATCATGAAATAATGACTAAATGCAATCAAATATCATGTTAAGCATCTTGGGAAAATGATAGCATTTCAGATATCCAATTTTTTAGATATTTAAAAACTAATCTGCAGGATTTAGAACCTTCTTCCCCTTCCTCATCTTAAACAGCTAATTTCATTTTTGTGTTACAAACTATACACTCGGACAGTTCCCTTGTAATATAAAGTGTGTTAAAGTGACATTACTACCCATATTTAAACTCAGGGCCACAGGAAAATGATTTCTTTTTAAAGGTAAAAGAATAATTTTTTTATAACATCTTATAAAAATCACCAAATGGCAATAAATAATCTATTAAAAAAAACCCGACAGACTTAACAGGTAGCAGTGGGATAACTTCTTTGATACTCAGCAATGGTTTTCAGTTGCTACTGCTTGTGAGTCTCTGACACAATCAACAATTTCAATTATCCTTACTAACCTAAAAATTAAATAAAAACAAAGAGGAATTTCTCATTTCTATGTTACTAAACACCATCCATTTTGAAGACCAACTTAGGAACTTATAAAGTGGACAGTGAAACTAAATGACATATGAAATATTATCATGTTAAGAAATCAAGAGAAGCTTTTTGTTCCCTGTTTTGTGTTTCCTTTCAACTCTTCATTTAATTCCATCTCTTCATCTTTGCTGTACGAGAGTTGTATCAGAGAATGACTAATATACCAGACACAAGCTACACAAAATTCTTCATTGTTTTCACAGCCAGGAACAGAGAAATATTTTAATTTATTATTTTTATCCTGACAAGATCCCACTACACAAAAGTTCTCTGCATAAGTGAGCTTGCAGTTGATGGTATATTTATAGAATCCAGTTTTAGTGTATTTTGGGGGTATATATTGTGTGTTGGCATCAATACATTTTTAAGAAGACACTGAAATATCCATTTTAACCATCCTTTCCCAAACAACACATTAAAGAAATATTTAATTAGCATTCAAATACATAGTACAGAATAAATCTAGGTTTCAAAAGCATAGGTCTGGGAATGAAGCTCTCTGCACATGAAATCATACTCATGGCCTGCCACCGTTTTCTGCAGACACACTCTCATTTAACTTTTTTCCATTTTGCCTTGTGCAAAATGAAGTTATTGATTCCACATAGGGATGCTAGATTGTTTAACTCATCTTAAAAAGCACTTCGGAGTGTTATTCTAATGCAAAGAATCTAAATTAAATGCAAGGTCTCTCTCTCTCACACTCACACACATGCAAAGGCAGATCATCTTATTTTTAGTTAGTTACAGTTTGATCTGAACATTTCTTCATGAAATCACAAGAACACTTTTGCCTTAAGGTGATTCAGGTTTAAACAGCATATGACAAGGACTAGAAATTATCCCCTATTCTTTCCCTCTGATTACCTTTCACCATTACTCTCCTGCATTAATAAGTGCTTTGTCAATCTTTTACTCTCCAGTCTAACACCTAACTCCTTGACTTCAATCTTCAAAGTTTTTTTTTTTTAAATTCCATGATCCATAGACTATCATAACTTTTACCCTTTTCCCCTTCAACATTAAATGGAAAAGAAAGGGGCAGGTCAAGGATATGTGTATAAGAGAAGCAGGTTCACCATTAAATGTGAAGAATAAACATATCATCAATTTATATGTCTTACTTTATGTCTCACTCTTAAATGTATTGTTTTATAAATAACAGCATCTTGCATATCGAAAAACTGAACACAGCAAGATGCATTAAACTGGTGCCTGTCTAAATGTGAGTCTTGTGTCTATACTTCGGCTTGACTCCTGCAGTGAAAAATAAAAACAAAATTAATAAATGTGCACTGATAACTAATCTTATCTTATTGAGTTCTCTCAGATTACACTGAAATATGACTTTGTCTGTCCTTTTTTACACCCCACTCTGGTGTCTGCTGTGGGAAAAGAGTGCAACATCAAGGCCTGAGGCAAGAAGAAAAGAAAGACTTCTCCGGTGTTCAAGCCTATGAAGTTTGATGGGTGTTTACTGAAAAAAATTAAACTCTTCATATTCACACTCGTCTCAATCTAATGTCACTAAAAGGTGGCCTCTGGCAGTATCATACTGTTGGAATCGATTTTTTTTTAAGGAAAGGTTTCAGATAAATTTTGTTTCCATACCTATAAAAAATACTTTCTGACCCAAAGTCAGTGAAAAGAAGAGATCATACTTACAAGAGACCACTACTCTTAACATGATCCCCATCAGCATAGAGGAGTTTTCCAGAATTATAATGAATTTCTGCACTTTCTTTGCGTAAGTATGCTGGAAAACTGGAGTCATTCCTGCCAGATCACTTCATATGGAACATTATTGCCCCACCAAAGCGTAATATTACAAAATGCTCATAGAGACTGGTTAAAAAACAAAAATCCACACTTTTTTTCCTTTTCTACAAACAACCTTTATTGTGAAGAGGAAAATCACAACCTTTTATTACCATACACCAAGTTATGGTTTCTTACAGAAAGCTGAGGGGCACAATGTGTATATTATACAAACAGGATGAGCAAACCCTTCTTCCCTGTGTTTTCTTACTAGTTTTGGAATAACTACAAAAGGAGGGACAGACAGATAGGCAGACAGACAGAAAGATTTTTCTTAATGATCCCTTACACATATGAAATTTAATTACAGTGAGAACTCAACCGCAATGCCAGGCAAAAGGATATTCCATCCTCACAGGTAGACACAAAAGTGACTCAACATTTCCTCTCTGGATGGAACTGAACTGTACTAGGAACAGGCTTAGGGTACATTTAGAGAGTTGGGGGGAGGGTTGATTTGTTGACTTTTTAGCTTGTTTTCCCATTTTAACTACTGATTGTCAAAGTGCAATATGTTCAGTACTGTTCATGCTTCAGGAAATGAGAAAATTAGAATTTTCTCCATCATAAAAGTGAAGGCAGATGGGAAGAAAGGCAGGAAGGACAGTCATTTCCTTTCCCACACATCTTCCTGAGGTTCTAAAATTTTCCTTGTTTCAGACCAGTATAAGATGAAGAACTTGTAGTGCGCAAGCAAGAACTGTATATAGTTTAAGAAAGATAAGAGCAAGGTCCTGCACCTGGGACGTAACAACCAAAGAGCCAAGTACAGGCGAAGATCTGTGGAGCTGGGGAGTAGCCTCGCTGAAAGGGACCTGGGGGATCCTGGGGGACAACAAGCTGGACATGAGTCAGCGGTGTGTTGCTACAACAACAATGACATATCAGATCCTGGGCTGCACCCACAGGGACTTTACTAGCAGAGATAGAGATCCCGCTCTACCCAGCACTTGTCAGTCCACACTTGGAATACTGTGTTCAGTGTTGGTCCCAGCAATTCCAAAAAGGACATGGACAGACTGGAGAGGGTCCAAAAGAGGGCCATGAAGATAATCAAATGGGTGGAGAACCTGCCCTATGAAGGAGTTAGGTCTTTTCACTCTGGAGAAGACTCAGCGACATCATCGCGATTTTCCAGTACTTAAAGGGCAGGAACTAAGAGGATGGAGGCTCTTTTTTCATGGGGAGTCACATGGAGAAGACAAGGGGCAATAGGAACAAGTTGCACTGGGAGAGGTTTCATCTTAATACAAGAAAGGAATTTTTTACGTTAAGAGCAATCATTCACTGGAAGAACCTCCCCAGGGATGTGGTGGAGAGTGCATCACTGTAGGTTTTCAAGACACAACAGGACAAGGTGCTAGGTAATCTCATCTAGGTTCCCATATTCCCACAAAATGTTGGACCAGATGATCTTTTGAGGTCCTTTCCAACCTGGGCTGTTCTCCAGTTCCATGGTTCTATGATTCTATTCTACAGAAGGGAAAAACTATCTCGTCTTCCCAGCAAAAAAGTAATAGAGAGTGTATGTAGACACACAGGCTTCTCTCCAGATAGTCAGAAGGTTACCTTTCTCCTGCACATTTCTTCAGAGTTCAAATTTTCATATTTGATCTCACACTCAAATTAAATTCCTTTGGAAGCTTGTGCCTCCTACTTCTAAATCATCAATCTTAAATCTAGGCAGGTCATGGAAAAAACAAAACTGTATTTCTTGAGTGAGAATATTTCATTATATTTTCTTCGTGTTCTGTATTTCCAGTATTTCTTCTGCACATAAATTGACAAAACACAGACAAAACTTTGTTCACTTCTTTTTACCCCCACAACTGTTAAACCAAAGGGCAGTGCACTTCGTAGTACATCCAGCCACATATGTATAATCAGAGACCTAGATACATTGCATCTTGTCGTGCAGTGTGTTCTCTGAAAGAAATCCTGGCCATGAGCAGATGGGGATCTTTGGTGATTTCTGTTGGTCTGAATGACGGAGGCACCCAGGACAGGGTACAACCCACTGAAAACATCTGTGCTGTTGCACAGACACAGCTCAAGAGCTTTCAGACAGAACAGGCTTTCAGTTACATTTTTGCAGTCACGTCTTTGCACCAGCTCAGACTTAATCAGGTAGAATTCAAGTCCAAGTGAACATACCTAAATATACGTATTTATATGCACATAAACTTACATGGGCCCTAGTGTCCATTGCAGTCAATGGAGATTTAGCCAATAGTCAATGGAAAGTACGACTTTCAGCTGACCAGCCAGCAGCTGCCTACTTTGAATCACAGAGTCATAGAATGGTTTGGGTTGGAAGAGAACTTTAAAGATCGTCTAGTCCAACCCTTCTGCCATAGGCAGGGACATCTTTCACTAGGTGAGGTTGCTCAAAGCCCTGTTCAATCTCACTTGGAATTCTTCCAGTGCTGAGGCATGCACAACTTATCTGGGCAACCTGTTTCAGTGTCCTACCACCCTTGTCATAAAAAAATTCTTCCCTATATCCAATCTAAATGTATTCTTTTTCAATTTAAAAGTATTGTCTCTTGTCCTGTCAGTACAGGTCCTGGTCTTTCTCCATCTTTCTCACAGCACCCTTTACATAATGCAAGCCCACAACAGTCTCCCCAGCACCTTCTTTTCTCCAGGCTAAACAACTCCACCTCTCTCAACCTTTCTTCATAGGAGAAGTGTTCCAGGCCTCAGATCTTTTTCACGGCCCTCCTCTGGATCCGCTCTGACAGGTTCATGTCTGTCTTCTTCTGAGGACCCCAGAGCTGGATGCTGTACTCCAGGTGGGGATGCACCAGAGCAGAGTAGAGGGGGAGGTCACCTCCCTTGACCTGTTGGCCACACTTCTTTTTACACAACCCATGTCTAAGGTTGATGTTAATCATCATCTAGCTTTCATTACTCTACAGACAAGTTCTCCATTGACTATAGTAGGAATCTGGGTACCTTGTTTATGCATAGACACCTGTGTTTAGCTATTTGAATCTCTAACTGAATCCCACCTAATGTCAGGTGTCACCTAATGCCAGGTTGCCTGGCCTGATCTGGCCTCCACCCTCTCTTTCAGAAGGGCACAGAACCCAGATCACATCTGCCAGCCCTACACAGATGTCTCATCCATCCTAGGGCATATCAATGTATTAATCAAACAGGGACCACTGTGTCAACTCAATGTGCACGCATTTGATTATCAGCCTCCTTACAATAAACAGAAGCAGCACAGCTAATATCCCCAAAGACACCTTACCCCTGAATTACACTGATTCATAAATATCAGAATATCTTACAGTGCAAACTAATATCTTTGATCTGCTTGCAGTCCTTTGACATAACGTATCCAAAGGGCCTGTGAAAGAAAAAAGGACTAAATATTTGTACATTCTTTCTACAAATTTTCAAGATTCTCATATATATTCTGATAATGAGTGGGAGTAAGTCATCACACTTCTGTGAAGTAATTAAAAAAAATTCACTTTCATGCATTGTATCAGACTTACTATGTGGAACAAATATGACACTGCTAATGCAATGTGTTAGAAAAAATGAAAATTCTATTACATAATAATATAATAGTTTTCTGAGTTATTTCATATCTAGGTAGACGGTAGATAGATAGCAGATAGATAGATAGATAGACAGACAGATAGATAGATAGATAGATAGACAAACAAAAAAATCTGGCTTATTTATGAGCCTGAGAGATTGGCACATTTTCTTTCACAATTATGTACTTTACATATGTCATAGATGCATAAATACAGCAAAAAAGAATACAGCACAATGCCCTATGTGCATTAACTTGGGTGTTTTAGTCCTGCTCCTGGCCATGCAAAAGAAAAATCTGTATACATATAGCTTCACCTGCATTTACCAAAGAGACTTCTGATTAAGTCAGGCCATGAAAGGGTAATTTTAAAAATGATAAATTATAGTCTTCATTTCAAACGGTTATGATGATGACTGGAATATATTTGTTTAACTATCAGTTTATCAGCATAGTTATTACAAAGTTTAAAACCTTCTGTAATGTTTGAGATTATTCAATGATTTAAAACAAATGTGCCTGTAACTCACAATATGCATCAGACTCAAATACTCTACTATCCAAAGCAAAATCTCACTGCGTAGAACCAAAGAATGTATTTTCTTTGGGATCTTGCAAAGAAAACCAACTTGGCAAGAAGTCACAAATTTAAAAGCTTTACGAGTTAAAACTTCTAGAGACCAGTGGCAAATGGTGCTCCTGAGGGGATGGTATTGGGACTGGCACTGTTTATATCTTTGTTGGTGACATGGACAGTGGGATTGAATCACAGAATCACAGAATCACAGAATAGTAGGGGTTGGAAGGGACCTCTGTGGGTCATCTAGTCCAACCCTCCTGCAGAAGCAGGGTCACCTACAGCAGGCTGCACAGCACCTTGTCCAGGCGGGTCTTGAATATCTCCAGAGAAGGAGACTCCACAACCTCCATGGGCAACCTGTTCCAGGGCTCCGTCACCCTCAGAGGGAAGGAGTTCTTCCTCATGTTCAGACGGAACTTCCTGTGCTTCTGTTTGTGCCCATTGCCCCTTGTCCTGTCACTGGGCACCACTGAAAAGAGCTTGGCCCCATCCTCCTGACACCCACCCTTCAGATATTTATAAGCATTTATTAGGTCCCCTTGCAGCCTTCTCTTCTTCA
>Ga0065711_1034808_pt1 | contig 23206 bp, 7 predicted proteins | sample Hoacrofraction12_FD_59098 | JGI IMG/M metagenome (GOLD analysis project Ga0065711, IMG submission 59098) | Hoatzin crop microbial communities from Cojedes, Venezuela - Epithelial fraction 12 v2 (version 2) | ecosystem: Host-associated > Birds > Digestive system > Esophagus > Crop | place...
CCCCCCCCCCCCTTAAGCTGCAAATAGCAGAAATGTAGATTTTGAACAATGTTAAATTCTGAGACGATCTTCATTACAGCTGCCATAAAATGATCTGGATTATGGCCTCTCAAAACAGTGGAACGCTACTTCCAGCCTGACTGTGTTTGTCTTGGCAGTGCAGGTGGCTGGCTCCTCTGGACAAGGGCTCTCTCTTACCATGTACGTATGTGTATAGGGCTGCAGGAAGGTTGAGTCCAGCATTGCTGCCGTAATGTAAATAGTACAAGGTAATTAGTATTAAAATGTAAGGCCTAATGATATTCTGAGACTATCAGTGGAGCCCCTTGACAATCAATTTTGGGACAATATTATTTAATATTTTCATTAAAGGACCCGGCACAAAAGCAGGAGTCCGATAATGAAATGTGCTGATCACGGAAGTTGTGAGAGATTGTTGGTGTGGAGGAGGAGGGGGTCACCTTGAGGACCGGAATAACAGAAATAAGGTGAAATTAAGTAGTTCACTATGCAAGGTCATGCATTTAGGAAATAATATGAATGCCTATTATATGCTGGAAATTCATCAGTTGTAAACAACTGTGAGGAAGAAAAAGGCTTGAATGTATTTGTTGATCCCAGGAAGTTTTATAAGCTCCCAGGGAGATGATGCCAATAAAAATGAAGCAAAATAAATGCAAACCCGAGATATCTCATAAAATGTATTTCCAGTAGAAAGAAATGGAAATGCAGATGTCATTGTCTCATCACTTATAAAAACACAAATGGAATGCTTTGTCCAGTTCTAGTTGTTCTTGGAGCTGATGCTGTGGCAAAATTTGTAGAAAATTAGAAGTATCTACGCTCTGTAATCAGATATGCTCCTTGTAAAATGAAGGATTGTGGTAGACATTTTCGTTCATGTCATAGAGCAACATTTTTATAGCGACTGTTATAGACACACGCAAAACCAGCTTTTTGCTGTGTTTGTATGCAAAAAATCCAGAATAATTTCCATTTGGTCTCAGTGTAATTGGTCTAAAATGTCAGTGATATCTCATTCTTCAGTAGGAACCTTTTGACAGCTGGACTGCTGTTTTGCATGACTTCAGCAAAGTCATGAAAGCACAAGATGCAACTTCTCCACTAACAGTGGCTTCTGAAACAGGCTGAAATGATTATTGCATTAACTTTCAGAACAAGACACTAAGGTTAATACTTAAGTCAGGCTTTTCCATCTAAACCTCAATCTAAAGACAGAAAGAGAAAACTGCACAATTATCTTAGCGGTTCTGGAGAAATGGCAGTACGAATAGCTTGAGATAACCTATGGTGGTCAGCTTGGTTTCACTATTCAGACAGTTAATTTTATAGGGTGTTACGTATTGCTTGGATTCCTTTCTGTGTGACTGCATGAGTGATTCAGTGTCCTGAGAGCACATCTTTTTCACCCAAGGCGCTAAGTGTGAAAATAAAAGAAATCATTTTCAAATATGCTTATATTATTCAGGAGTCTAGGATTTAGTCCCTAAGTACATCTTACTAAATGCAAATATTTTAAGCCCGTTCACGTGATGGTTATGCAGTTTTTAATATCTCAATGTAATTATAGACAACCTCCTCCACAAATATTTCAGTGTAACAATGTTGCTGCCTGCATAGCTGAATCTCACACAGAAAGGGGAAGGAGATTTACAATAGTTTATAATGTTTTTATTGATGTTGAAGTATCTTACAGTGATGTGATACTTAAATGCCAGTACAAATGCAGTCACAGTAGTTTATAGAGCAGTAAATCAACGACTCTAAACTGAATATCCATCCCATGGCAAAAAATAAGTGTAGTTTGCATTTAAGTGTTTTTGAAAACTGTATACACTACCAAAATATCTTTTGAATTTTCTTGACTGTCACAATGTCTCCTATGACCCTTGCCAGTGATGTTATACACCACAGCACGAAAGCTGTAGCACGATTTTTCAGGTGGAGTCTACCTATGAACACATGCAGGCACCCCCGGTAGACATCACTTCTCTGCATCCAGCTCCTGAAGTTGCCTTTCGTATCCAGCTTGTACCATTGAAAGGCAATTGCATCCTGAAGGCTCTGAGACAGATCTTTGGAAAAAGTACTTCTCCTAGCAAGTCTTGGAGTAATTGCCTCTCAGCAGCCAGAGGACAGTGCCTGGTTTGGCAGTCTGACCTTAAACTCTAACCTCTAGTTTTTTATTATCGTTATTGCCATATCTGCTCCTCTGTCATTAAGAGACTTTCCAGTTTCACTTTATTCAGCCGGGAGCTTTAAACCCTCTGGCCCATAATTTCTTTTTCTTTTTTTGGCATTTCTTTTTCTCAGTCCTTTCATGAAACTTGTCTGCTGAATGACATGCCCTCTGTAAAACATAAACCATAATTACCCTAGGATTGCTCATACTTGGCATAAATACTGTACTTGAAAGTATGTAGCTTATAGCAACACGTGTCACATTTAATTAAATTGCAAAGCTACATCTTATGTTGTCCTTCAGGAGAAAGAAAAGAGCGAGAGAGGAGGCAAACTTGTCTAAAAGAATTTTTCATTTCAGCTGCTGTGCTTAGGCAACAACCTTGCATAAACTGGGCATATGCACGTACAGATGACACTTACCTTTCTCTTTTTTAAATTGACAGGATTAAATCCATGCTTTACAGGTAGGACAGATACCTTCCTGGTTTTTGTGTGATCTGTACCCCAAGGGTGAGAGTCTTGTGACCTGAACATAGCTGTCTACACCTGAGCCGAGACTGCATCCTGACTCTGTGTGGGAGGGGAAACGGCGCCTTCCTGGTGTGACTCATTTCATCTGAAGAGACGTGTCGAAAATAGGTCAGATAAATCATGCTCTTGACACTGCCTCTTTCTCTTGGTTGACGGTCTATGCCAGGGGCCCAGGAGGACCAGCTGAGATTTAGGTATCTGCACTGCTGATGTCTAAACTTGGATGAGATTAATTCCATCCCTGTCACCTTTACTTAAAAAAAGGTTATAGTGTTAAGATACAAATTTTCTTTTCACCACCAAGATAACTGTTCACATTACACTACAAAACACATCTGAGTATCTCAAGTAGTTCCTTTGAAAGAACTCCTGATATTTTTTTTTTTTGAGCTGCTTATATTGCCTTCATTATTCTTAGGATAGTAAGAATTGCTGTTCTAAAAAAAGGCAACAGAAGCATTAGTTTACAGAAAGGTGGAAGTTTTATGGAGCTGTGCTTCTTCTAAGGCAATTTTCTCTTGGACAATGCTGAGTTATTCTGAATTTCTCATTTTTATCAATTCTGTTTTGTCACTACATGTTAACATAGCAAAAATGAAACATTATTGATTTTAAAGGTTTCAACGTTCTCTGTGTTATTAGGTTGTTGTTTTTTTAATCCTGTCAGTGGACAATTTTTGAAACACTAACCTTTGGTTCTTATAGGGAATAAAAACAAACTCAAAAAGAATTCTATTTTCTGTCTAGCTGTGGATTTCTTTTGATGCTGAAGCTTAAAAATGCTGGCTTAGGAAAGTCTACAATTTCAACAAAACCCTTCTGGCTTTATACAAATGCAAATAAGATTGAAGTCTTGATATCTGTTGGAGGCCTCTTAGAGTTTTCATTGAAAATCCAGGTCTGCTTAACTTCCAGACCCTAATGATGTGAAGGCTGCTTGGATCCATATCGCTGTCTTTCAGGCTACCCCTCAAACCGAACTCAATCATGATCTGTAGTAATGCAGAAAGGGGAACAGAGAGACAGTTTTAACAGCAGATCCATAGAAGTCTGGGAGTTTTACTTCTGAGGAAAAGTACTATGACAGGTAGCTTTTATAGTCTTTTTAGTTAGGGTTCAAATTTTAACATAATTTATTTTTACTCCTTTTGTATGGCTTTGTTAAAAGTCAGTGTGAACTTGTCAATTACAAGATATACTTTTATCAATAATACATAGTGATTTGTGGTGTAGATCATAACTTTTAAAATATTTTTTAATGCTCAGAGTATGTTTTCATCAAGAGCTGTAAAATGAGATCCTAATATTCTGAATCATGTTCATAAATAATTTTGGCCCACTTCTTACTGTAGCATCAGACTAATTATGTGAGAGCAGTTCATGAAGAGGTCATCAAAGGTACGTACAAATTAGAGCAGATTCTTTCCTTGCTCCTAGGACAATGCAAATGCTATGGTATTTTAAGCACAAATTTCTCCCAATTCTTCACTGAATACGACTAAACCATTCATAATATTTTATTCTTCTGTCCTAAAAGGCCTTGACTAAAATTCTATAAATCCTATAGATATGTACAAAATCTGGTATATAAACCTATAAAAACTAAGCCCTAACAGTTTAGCCCTTGCTATTTTTAAGCAATCCCAACATTTGTTATATTCAGACTTTTTGAATGTTTCCTTCTTGGTGCTGTTTTCCTTTCTCAGTCCTGTAGTTCACATCTCACTGATTCCTTATCATACCTGACTGTTGAAGGATTAGTGGGTGCTTTTTTTCATGCAGTTTTAATATAGCTGATTTAAAGAGGCATTTGACACGGAATATGGAAAGAAATATTTCATTGTTCAGCAGAACACATTTTCATTACAGCTGCATAAGGCTATCGTGGTTGACCTTTACTTGAATGTAAAAATTAATGCTTTGTCTAAACTAAAACATAGATGGTTTCCCTGCAAATTACCAGTAGAGGTCTTTGATAAATAGTCACAGCACTTTAACACAAAATGACTTTGAACATCATGACAATAAGAAAGTAAAATATTTGTTAATGCATTTCAATAGCACATGGGCCTTCCATTTTAATTCTTGTTGGCAATGGTATGTGGGTTCTCTAAAAAATAGTTATTTAGTAGTATTTACAGATCTACTGACATTCATTAAGCAGTTTTACAGATGTTTTGTTTATTTTTAATACATCTCCTGTCATGAGCATATCTGTAAAATGCATTGGCATAATATCTGTATCTTGAAGCTGCACTAGGAAGAAAGCAGACAACTTGAAAAAAAAATCTTCCGTGAATGTTTCTTGATATATATATATATAACAACTAGCGTTCAGCACTTAATAGGTTTTCTTTGCTACCTGGATACTTCTTACACCTCTATTTCAAAACTATTCTGCTTTCCTGTTTTTTAATTATTTTTGATTTTTTTCTGGCTCTTTTTTTTTCGAAGTTTGTTACTCTATTATTGATATTGTCACTACTCACCATTGTGATTATTTAATTTATTATTTACATATCATCTAAAGGGTACAGAGATTATGTTCTTTTATAGTGTGCTGTAAAGCTCAGATTTTCTCTCTCTATGCCATGATCTTTGTATCATTGGTCCAAGTTCAGTAACTGGATACCAGTACCCTAGTTGTGTATGTCTTAGCTCAATAATTTCCTATGCTCCGGCTATAAAAACTGATGGAAAATCTGGGGTAACATTTGCCGGTAGAGTAAGTCTGACTGAACAGATCTCACTTTGGATCCAAGTAACACACCGACGTACTTCTCCCCTCATGCCTTCATAATAGTATCTTGCATTGAAATCACAGCAAGGATTTACAATGTTGATTTCTGTTTGACAGAAACATGCCATAGAAATGGCATTAGGAGAGTAAGATATACTCTGTAGTTCCCAATTCCAGTCACAGCATGGCAAACACTCAGCCTGTGCAAACCAAGTAATATTGATATCAGTATTAAAGTAATCATTTTAAGTCAGATATATAACTAAATCACAAGTAAGCTCTTGCTGCTAAGCTTACTCAGTCACCCAGTTTCAGACCTAGTGATGAATAAATATTGTGTATTAACCCCAAGTTATACAAGCAGAACAAGCTTGTAGCGTCTCTACCTCTCTTTGATCCTTGACTTTTGTGGTCTTGTCTAGGTCTGTTTTTGTTTACAAAACTCTTGGCGTCGGGGACTCTGCTGCTCAGACGTTGTATGGTTGCTTCAGTATGGGATCACCCAGAGGCCTGAATGACTGGACCTAATAGCATTATCACACAGGTCAGGATAAGTATTCCCCTCCCAAAAGATTTTGAACAATTGGACTCATTATCCTGTGGACTTTCTCGCTTGTATTATTCACCTAGCACAGACACCAAAGTAGTCCTAGAAGACAATTCTCTACTTAGTTTCAGCAGAACTACAGTTCCTGTGGGTTGTTGTTGATTACTTATGATGGTGATTACTGTTATATTTTTACATTTTGATATTTTTACTTGTTTTTTTAATTCAGTGATTAAAGAAACAAAGTTATTTCATCCTTAACGAATGCTTGAAGCATGTCTATGTTGCTTTTACTTTCTAGGCTTACGGCACTTCTGTATTAACATAGGCAGATTTTTATATTCTATTCACTGTTATGAATCTAAAATAGAATCTGATAACGTTAATAAAGCAGGATTATGTCTTGCTGTTCTGTGGCAGTGTGGTACCCTCAATAAATCACAGAAGGCAACACAGAAGTAAAATCAAGGTTAAATATATCTTTTTAAGTCTATGAAATTTGACTCAAATTCATCCCTGGTAATATTGAATAGGAGATTCCAGGTGGAAATGTTGGTGGGAGGTTAGCCACATAAAATAAGGACAATAGGGATATTATTTATCGGATGTTTGATGAAAACTCTATTTACTGCTCTGTTACATAATTATACAATGGGCATCAGCTACTGTGTGATCTGATTGTCTGGAAGCCTTACAAACCATGAGTAATCAACGCCATTCATGACACTGAACTCGCTTGCAGTGAATAGAGCTGATTACAGTTGCAGCCTAGAACGTCAGTGTTTAGTTAGCTACATAAATGTTTCTAGCTAACATTTTCTAATAGCAATAGGGTACAGTAGTACAACGCTTGTGTATTGTTGACCGAAGACTGGTTGTACTGGCGGTACTTGGCTTCTGTTCTGAGGTTAACAGGGTAGGCATGAGTGAATGCAACAGAGCTCGCATCCCATAGCTTAATTATCTTCTCAAAAATATGGAGGTAGCTATATGGGGGGATTTAGCTGTGTGGGGTTCCATGAATTTCACTGGGCATCATGTGGCTGAATCATCTTTATATCATTTCAAATATTTACTGTACAGTGAGGAACTGAGTCTGATGATATGGTTGTACTGACTTGTGTTCTGTCTGCTAAGGCAGTTCTGTGTTTTCTGTGCCACAGTATTATTTTCAGTGGTTCAAATAATGACTATATTTTTAGCAAAACAATGGCACTGTCATCATTTTCATTATAGATTCTGCCTTTCAAGTTTCATGACTCAGCTGTAAAAGTTTGCTCCAGGTGAAGGTTTGGTGTATTGTACAAAACATCATCCAGAAATAATTTTATTTATATTTATTTGTTCTGCAGAAAAGCTGAGCTGGGCATTTTCCTAGGTGGATAAGCATTCATCTCATGGGTGATGATCAAGAAAGAGGGGTTTTGGATATCTTCTCACTTTTTGAAACTTAACTGCGACTTAGGCACAAGTATGAGATAAGCCACTATAAGCTAATTTCTAGAAAACTGAATGAGCTGGAGGGATCTCCACAGCATTTTGTACCCCAGTTCATTTCCTGAACTCCTCCTAGGGAAAGATCTGTTACAGACTTCAGCTTGAAATGTGTTGCTGTGCCCTTGAACATCTTAGCAGCACCATCAAAGAATCTTTATGCACACTGGGTAGCAGTTTCTTCTCTGATGAAAGGCAGTCATGTGAATGTATCCCAGACTGAGCTGAAAAGAAGAGAAAGTATGAATGAAAGAGAGAGACAAAAAGGGAGGGAAAGGGGGAAGGAAAAGGAGATGGGAAAGGGAAAAAGAATGAGCAAAAGGCAGCAAAAGAGCAAGAGTGAAGGAAAGGGAGAAACTTTTCTACCCATAAAGTTTGAAGATGTCGCTGCAATGCAATGGAGGAGCCAAGGTGTGATCCAGTTAGCAGAGACCCCATCGCTTTAGGATTCTTCATTTAGGAGGCTGTTACAGAAAAGAACCCAAAGGGGCTGACTGCCTGACGCATCTCCATGGCCTTGCTGCCCCTGGCCCTTCTTGCCCCGGCCCAGCTCCCTGGCCCTGCTGCAAGGGAGGAATGGAACAACCCTGGTACTATGGCAGCAAATTGCAGGGGCAAACTGAGATGTAGCATCCGCTTTCTGCTGATTCCTTTTCTCCCGAGCAAAGAGAGAATCTATGCTTGCTGCTTCCAAAGGAAAAAACCCTTTTCATGTAGGGAAGAGTCTTCTTGAGCTTCTTCTATGCGGACTAATGCAGGGTGTAACTAATTATTCATCACTGAGGGCTGAGACAGGTGTGCATTTAGCACAGGAACAAGAAAAGAGGGCTGATGATCTACTTATGACTTTGTTGAAGTTAAAGACCCAATCCTTTATCCTGGTAATTTCATTTTAAGAGGTGTGTCTATTATGGAGCAAATGAGGACTGGACAAACATTGAACTATGAGACAAGGCTTCCAGAAGGGCTCGCACTTTTTACTTTTAAGCATCAGTGTGTACTGCTGAACCTTTAAAAGCAGACCAGTTTTCCCTGTATTTCTAGAAGTTACCCATTACTTGGTTTATTAAGCCACTTGTAAGTATATGTATGAGCATATTTTTGTCACAGATTCAAATTTGTTTACTCTTGTATTTGTCAGAAGTTTTTAGTGTCTTAATGTCATTTCTGGTACATATTAATGCTAACTGCCTCATAGCTGAATTTTTCAGCTTCCATGCTGAGCAGAATCAGTTCTGCTTTCAGGCAAAGCTTTTCCACAGTGATTGACAGGAAGGGATGGCAAGGGAAGTTCCAATTCAGTGCTGTAGGAGACATTAAAGTGGTCATGCTTATTATTATTTTGGATTAATAATAATGCAAAGCTTTGTGTTTCATTGCTGCACAGATGGGTGGGCTTTGGGGAGCTGTTACCACACTGAAATCCCTTAGCAGTACTGCCCTGCATCTAGAGCTGAAAGATGTTTCCTTCCTCTGAGGGACAGACAAGATATGGGAGTTGAAAATGTTTGTGTGACTCATTACCCAAAAGAGAAATTAATGTTTTATAATAGCTAAAAAAGTCCCCATAAGAACTTAAAGCTTAGTGCAAATTTGTGTAGCAGGGAAAATTCAAGCAGTTTTGCCTGTTTCTTTTTTTATGAGAGAACAGCTGATGCTTTAAATCCCAAATATTGAGCTCTAGCTGGGTTTTTTTTTTCATATTTGCAGCAAGCAATGAACTCTAAACTATCATAAGGATACAAACCCTAATAAATCAGAACAGTACAGCATGAGACCTGCACTGTGGTTCTGAAGTGAGGCAGCCATCAGAAGAGATCTCTGTCTCTTCGCAAGGGCTTTGGATCAAAATTTTAATCCTCCAAATCACACACTTGGCTGTGTGGGGTTTAGAAGTGAGATCATGGTGGACAAAACTCTCTCACATTTAGACATACATAAAAAGAAAAAAAAAAGGAAAGAAAGCTGTTTTACCCTTGAAAGATTGTTATTGATGATAACTTCTCCCCTGAAGTCAGGGAAAAGCCATGAGCATCTATAATTTTTGTATATCTCAAGGAACAACTTTGTTGGCAGACATCAGACGTGAACAAAAGATAGAGTCAATAATATGTTGTTAACCTGCAGGAAGAGGGCCAGCTCTGTTGTCTCATTCTTTCTCAGATTAATCCAGGAAAAGCATACACGCATAATAACATTTGACCACGAGGAAAACATATGCGCTCTGCTTTAACTGTCATTGAGTCAGGAACATTCTATACATTTTTTTTGTATGGAAAACAGACAAATAAACAAAAATAGACTTGGCAAATATGAAATTTAATTTTCCTGTGACCACAGACTTTCTTAAAAATTATAGTCAAATGGTGTTGTCCCCATCAGATAAGGAACAGAGATACTGTAGACTTAATGACCCATAACCACATACTTATTTCACAGGTATGTAGTTTCTAGCACTGTTTGGCTGGAGAGGTCTCATCTCAATAATGACTGCACAGTCATTTTCTTCCAAACTGCAGTGCTTCTGCATCTCCCCTCGCTCTGGTTCTTCCATGAGAGCACGCTCCCACTGGTACTGGCTCCTTGCTGACATGCCCACCCCACCACTGCTCCTCCATGCTCTATCACATCCATCATCATGCCTGCCCACTTCTATTGCAGATATTTAGTTATGGAAGAGAAGTAGAATGCTATAGCTGTATAATGGAACAGGAGGGCACTTAATCTGTCACCACAAAAAAGGGTAAAATGATGTATTGAATAAACAGGCACCAGGAAACTATCAGAGCAAAAAAGAGGTTAAAAATCCTGAAACAGAAGTTTGTGGCCAGGATAAGGCTGGGGAATTTTGATGGCGGTAGAAAGTCAAAGCCACATTAATATTCAATAAACAATGCAGAGATGAAAGAAAGAATAGTGTTTTCAGTAGCTGCTTGTAAGTTTGGCTCTCGTCAAGTTTTCAGTCTCAAATGCAGCACTCCCTGACAAGCGGAGGGGCGTGCTGAATAGTTGCTTGGATGCAGGTTGGGGAATACAAACAATAAGCAGTACTGGAGGTTGCCATCCCTTTTACCTACCCCAGAGCTCCAGGATCATTCTCCCAATATTGTCTTTGGGTCACAGAAGCATGTTGTTTGTCTCCTAAAGAAGCAGACCTCCCTTGTAACACGGAGTTTACAAAGGTGTCCCCATTATGAAAGGGAGAAGTTATTTTATGTTCTGTCTGGGAAAAAATGCCTTACCTGAGCTCTGACATTGTGACAGCTAGCTGTCTTGGAGCTGGTAGTTTAGCTTTATTTCTTCCTTTAATTGAGCAACAGCTACCCACAGGTTCATTTCACCTTTGGGCTGCATTTGTTCATAAGCTATTTATTTCACTGACTTTTTGTCCTCCCCCTGCTTTCTCTCCCCTTTGCACTGCAGTTCACTACTGTGGCTTCTGGGCCAGGGAGAATATCTGTGTCAAAAGAGTAAATTGGTAGTCCCAGCTATTACTCTGAGTCCCATTTAAGAAGATGATATAGGATTCCTTGGTCCAAGAACTGAAAAGAACCTAAAGTAGAGGAGATATGTTGCCAGAAAAAAGATAAAGGAGCACAAATAACTGAGCAGAGTAACAATGAAAGATGAAATAATAGCTGTAAGGCTGGAAACCTAATCAGTTTCCTCAAAATGTCGAATTTTCAGTTGTCAGTATGTTGCTAACAACAACTTTCAATGGGGGGTGCTAAAACAAAGATTTTTGGGGATGCTGCATGAGTATGTTGTAAATAGCATAAGGAAGCCCTGCTATAAGAGATTTTGAAAGGAAACTAGCTTGATTTTTCTCCCTCTGCTCTTCTTACTCTTTTATGTATTTCACTTTTTCCATTTTGTTTCCATTATGCTGTGCTCTTGCTCCTTACTTTTCTTGCCAATCCTCATTATAGTCCACATTTTTGTCTTTATTATGAGCCTGGTAAATCCTTTTTACACATAAAATCATACTCAATACAAATTATTCTGAATTAGAGAAACAGCTACAGAGCTTTTATAAATCATTCAGATCCCAGACCTGCCAGGTGCCAACCACCCTTTCTTTTAGTTGTCTCTGTGGAGATGAAGGTGCTTAACAGCTCACGGATTTAATAATAGCTGAGATTATAGACCAAAAAGCATGCAAGGAGGCATTTTCACTCAGGAGCTAAATGTTTTCTTGTCTTTATCTGCATCATCAACTCAATAAACTCTGCATGACTGTACGTATATCTGCATGTATAAAGAAACAGTAAAAAGCAGCACAACAAGAAAGTAAGCCCTCAGATCAGAATGGTATCTTTGTACTGTTGTTGATCAGGACTATTCTCCTGCCTGTGAGTGAAAGGAATGATCTCGGACTTGGACCTCATCCCAGTAGATCAGCACACGCATGGTAAATCCTGGTGTGTCCTTTGGGGCATTTATAGGATCATGGACTTCCCCACTGCGCCAAGCTGGCCACCGTTGTATGACAAATCACGAAACTCCAACTGTGAAAATTATGGACTCCGTTAAACTGTCAATCCAGTCCTGAAAAACAACTGCTGGTAGAAGCAACCTTGACAAAAATTTATTCTAAATGTGGTAATATTTGTAATCTGCAATAGTAGGTTTTCAGTGGCAAGATGCTCACTAAGCCTCTCATAGTGACACAATGTACTACTCCTATCATTGTTTGGAAAACACGCATACTCAGTAGGCACGGTGTGATGTGATGCTTACATTTCTTGACAGTTCTTTACTTCTAAGTTCAAAAAAAACTTCAGTTTGTGGTGGAAAGAACATTATTATTATGCTGAACTGAATGTACCATTTTCATAATTGAAGCTCTACAACAGTCCATGTTCTGTTTAAATTTCAGCTTCAGTTAACATATTATAGTTAGTTTTCATGCTCTGTGAAGTCCTTGTTAGTATTTTTCCTGTCTTACAGATAAATTTATTTTAAATACATTCCAGATTTACCAGCACTTCTGTTTTAATAAATACTTTTATTTTTAAGAATGTGGAAGTGCAATTATATGCATATGCTTTTCTACTAATAGCAATGTAGATGAAGAATCATCTTTTAAAGAAAGAAAATGAAATGGAATAGCTATAACATAACCAAAAGGAATTATCTTTTGGAGTTTCTAATGCCTGGAATCTCTTTTTAATGTATCAGTAAGAAACACCAGGTTCAAGATTTCACATTCACTATACTTAGCTAGCCAACATTTTTTTTTGAACCAGAAGTAACTTTCCTTTTTCAAGAAAATTTAACAAAGCTTTTAATCTATTTTAATTTGATGAATTCTCTGTAAGGCTGAACTAAAGAAGTACAATTTAATCTTCTGATTTATACTTTCTTCATTTCTTTTTTTTAATCCTTTTTCTATTCCTTTCTTATTCATAGCACTAAAAGCAAGTAAGAAAGTGGAAGACAAAGCAATCAAATATATATGTTTCAGTAATATAATGGAAATTTTATACTATTGCAAGCATTTTCAGAACAGCAATGATTTTTTATGCTTACTTATGTTCTTCCAGGGTTACGAGCTACTTCAATGGTACTTTTTTGTCATGTCAGACATGATTTACAGTGTTTATTGCATGCTCAGATTTTTATTTCTTCTTTTTTTTAGCTAATTCTAAGAAATGTTGATATATTTTCATCATTCCAGCAAATATATGGAAGTTATTAACAGCAGTCTGAAGGTATGAAAACTTCATTTGTTCTGAATAGCAAAATGGTCAATGAAACAGATGTCATGATGGTAAGTTTATAATGTGATATCTTCTAAGAGAGAATATAACATGGAGGTCTTTCTAGTTACAGTGCCCTGCTCTGTTGAGGTATGTCAGGGCTGGATGGAGACAGCAAAGAGAGAAGTCAGCTTTGAAACACATGACTTTGGAATCAGACAAACTTCAGCCTTCACTCATAAATTCTTTCAGAGCAAAGAAAAAGCGAGTATTAACTTGCATTATCATAGAAATTATTGATTTATTGTGTTATTAGAATATAGCATAAAATACTACATCAGAGAAACTGGTGGTGGATGACTAACAGACAACAGTTTACTTCAGATTTTTCAAGGGCTCAGACCTGGATGACAATAAAAAGAAAAAGGTTTGTCACAGATGAGAAGTGTGTGGGAATGGACGAAGGCTCCTATCACAGTCTTGTTTGGAAGCAATGTGAAAATTATACAAATCTATGGAGAGCTCATGGTAGGTAAACTTAGTGCTAAGCCATTCTGCATATTTTTGCATTTGTTCACTACAGTTTTACTCATAAAGCCATGTCATAATATTATGGCTGTGAAAAACCTTTTTAACACCCTCGAAGCAATGTTTGTGTAGGAACCCCCCCTACATTTTGTCAGGGCCTTAAGCGGTGGAACAGGACAACTAGGACCATGCCTATTCTATGTTTAATCTGTAATTATTACCTCCAATCTTTAGTCCATCTGGCAGGTTTTATTTGTTATACAGTAGAAGGTGGTTTGAGTTATGAATGCATATGAAGAAAAAGGCCAAAGGCTGACAAAATATTTGTGACTAAACTGTAATTTCTACTGAAGATACTTGTTGGTTAGATTTTTTTGTCTTTTAACTATTTAAAATGTTATGATTATGGAAATATCCTTCAATCTTACACTGTTTTAATTTTATAATAGCTTTTAGAAAGTTTTCAGTCTCAAAATAGAACTGCCTATAATAAAGTAAAAACAGGTACTACTCTACTAGAAATGAAACTGCCGCAGCATTTGTCATATCAGAAAGCATTCTTCAATAGCACTTGGGACTGTGAGGAAAAAGGGTAGAAAACAGAGCTGACTACAAGCACAGAAAGTCTTAACATCCTCTTAGTCATTATTCTGCACAGAGCATGTTCATTTTAACATTGATTTTGACCAGCGTTCATTAGGGCGTTATTTTAAAGCAATAAGGTAACAGAAAATGAGCAGAGAATAGTCCCCAGATTGTGATGAAGGTTTTTCTCTTGTGAGGATTCACCTGAGAATAATTGGATTCTGGCAGTCTTTTGGAAGCTGGTGCAGGTTTGACGTCTGATCTGCGCACAGGCTTGGTGCTAGGAGTGTTTCTGTAGTACAGCAGTGATGGCAGCTGCAGAGGCGAATGTTTTAAGCAAGCTTGAGTCACTGGGATCTTTAATTCTTCTCTGACAACCATACAAAGCATTTTCTGGCCTTGATTATTTTAACTCTTTGGTCTCTGACAAGGAAGTAGTGGAGACCATCCCCTTCACATATGCCTGTGGCTGCATACCAGCAGGGGACACAATTTGAATACACACGCTAAGTCCAGCTTTGGGGTTTATGTTGTACTTGACTCTGGGACCGGTTTCAAGCTCTCTCATAAAGCCAGGCATCTCCTCTTGCAGATTCTTCTACAACAGGCCAGTGCTGGTGGCAGCAGGCAATGAACAGTAGTACAGAATAACACAGATGGCGGTGCATCTAACAGTGTGCATTATTCTACAATAAAAAAATGGTTGTCATTTTTATGCTTGCTGTTATGGGGCCACCTGTATTCAGTCTGCTCTTGAGAAATAGGAAGAGATGGGAAATATAAGTATGTAGTGCTGAGCGTTGCATATTTGTGCACTCTCTGAGTATGTGTATGGACACAGATGTACATAGACGCATGTAAATGTGTAAGTGTACATAGACATGTGTACAGAAGCATTTGATGAAAAAGTATAGGTTTTTTTTAACCTTGGACAGAAGAAAATTTTGAATTCTGAAATTTGCAGGAACTTTTGATTATATGTACTTGTTCGTAAGAAAGATTAATTTTTAAAATACAGTGTCATTTTCTGAGAAAAAGATTTCTTTCTCTATGCTGTCAGGGCATGGGGTACTTATTTAATAATTGTGGTAAAAAAAGGAAGAGGTGGGTATCCCACAGGATGAAAGAGATGCAAAGCAGGTTGCAGTCATCAGAATGTTTGAATCCAGTTTCCAGGCTAAGTTATTCTGGCAGCCACAACTCACTTAGGAAGCAACAGTGCGATGCTTGGTATTATCAGTCCTGTCACTGATACTGGCCCCCTGCCCTCCCCCAGGTCTCTCCTCTGTGAGAGGTTCATGGGACCGGCATGCTGCTTTCTCTGATAGTCTCTCTCAAGGAAGATTTTGCCCCTGTGGATTTAGATATTTTTGCATGATGTTAGTCTGTCAAAAAGGGCTGGAGTCTGGTGGTGGGTGTGATGTGATACTATGAGAAAAGTCATGGTTCCAAAGAACAGGTTCTTGTTTGGTCATAAAATGATATTAAGTAGATATTGTTTGCTTAATGAAAGGGAGGACATCAAAAGATGAAAGACCAACAATCCAGAAAGAAGAAACACCACAAACAAAAATCCAGTCATTTGGGGTCAGGTGTTCAGCTGCTGCTGTGGCTGGACTACAAGTAAAAGGGAAATGCAAGGTAGGTCTGCCTATCCATTTTGAAGAAAAAATATGTACAAATAATGGGCATTTTGACCCTCAAAACCTAAGCTTTTCTGGAGGATAGCCTAGAATGTGTGCATTTTACACGGGATCTGCAGGGCAAAACTGACCTCCCCACCCACTGTGCCCTTGCAAAGAGAAGCGTCTTTGCTCTCAGTCCACTAAACCTCCACACATTAACACCTGGGCCCCTAAGGGGAGTTTCTTTTCTGTCTCTTGAAGGCATGGATGTGCACCTGCTGTTGCTTCTTCTTGAATGTTTCTGAGTCTCCGTCCCACAGCAGGGTCCCTGCAGGTGATGTTCCTCCTTCCTCCTCCCTGCCAGCCCACTCTGAGGGGACAGAAATCCTCGCAGCTGCACAGATGCCACACGCAGGTAAGGAGCCACCCAGGAGCGAGAGTACCACAAGCCACAGCCTGCTTTTTGGCCAAATACCAGGTAACCTCCCAGCGATCTATCAGCAGCAGAAAAAGCTGACTCTTCTCCCACTATAGCTCTAACACAGAAGAATGATGACCTCAGCACAAACATTTTGATCTATTTTAGGCCTGGAGACACTGATTTGCGCTTTTCATATGGGTAAACAGTTTTCATATCCTAAGCAGGGTAACAAGACTGTATAGCTTTGCTTTTCAGACCTTTATCTCTTTTCCTGAAAGAAAAATAACTTCTCTGACCAAAGTGGTATAAATAAAACCTGAAAATCAAAGGAGTACCAAAACCATTTTCGTTTACAATCATTTCTTAAGATTATGAGGATTGCACTGTGTCATGGTTTGGTCTGTAACCATTTATCTGACTGAGTATAAAATGACAGCTACAGGCTTCTCTAATTCATGTTTTTCTGAAAATTCAATAGCAGGAAATCAATAGAGAGAAACAAGTACATGAATTAAGATTCAGCACACAAGCCTTTACTTGTGTATTGAACTCGGGAAGGGTGATAGTCACCTGTAGGAATTAATAGATCTGAAGGACAATATAACTGCTTCTTTCACCTTGCACCTCACAGGAGTGGCATGTTGTCCTTTTCACCCTAGTCCCTAGAAGCCCCCAAAAGATAATGCCTTTCAGACATTAAAAAGCTGCCCTTAAAGTTTCAGTAGAAAAAAAAATGGTGGAAAAGGCATTGGCAACTGCAAGGATCAGAGCAAGATCTGGTTTTCCTACGTCAAAAGTAAGTGAAGTCCTGGAATGGGATCATGTCTAGGATGTTCTTCAGGTGAAGAATTCAAGGAGAGTGGATGGAAAAAAAAGAGAAAACCCCAAACTCCCACACCTTGGAAATTTTGACGAGCCTCAAGAGAAAAGTGACACATGTGGTCCTCTGACGGATTAACTTTGGCTAGTGTTTTTTCATTAGGTTAAACAGATCTTACTGAAGGTGACTTTGTATCAGGACTCAAATCAGCTTTTCCCATATGGATATGACCATAAAGCCTTTTGTTCTTTGGAGAGACAACGAGAGGTCTTTTCACATTAACATGTAAGGGAATTATTATATTCAGTGAGATAAGTTTTATCTCTCAAAACATGGTGTGGTGTTAAATTCCTATAAATCAATGATGTCACAGGATAAAACAATTCAAATGGAGTAGCTTTAGTGCTACCTGAGTCCAGATGGTACAGGAATCCAATGCGGATCATTTTAAATGTTGAGTGAAAAACTCAGAGAGACCAGACATAAGTGCAGAGATTAATTACATAACCACTGAAGATGAGATCGGAACCAAGGTACAGGTTGAACAGAATGCCCCATTTTTCCTGTTATAACTTAGATTGGACTGCTTTCAGTTTTGAAATATAAAACTATTCCTACATCAAAAGATTAGATTGCTTTATTTGCTAGAAGAGCTATCTGATGATCAGCTTAGTTAGTTTTTCTCTGTCTTTCTCCACTTCCTCTTCCTCAGCTTACACTTTCAAACAGCATTTTAGAAAATTCTTGTACATGTTATAGCATAAAAGACAGAAAAATACTGTATATATTGCAGTGTTAGTGGAAGGCTCAAGTACTTTGCCTGCTGCCAGTTATTTTGCCCATACAGCACCAGCCATTCTAGTTTTGCCTGACTTAGTTTGACATTTTTTCCTGTTCTGTGTTTGTAAGTGTGAGACCAGTAGTTGCATATTAATTGCAAAAATATTTGAACTATGGTAGCAATGGCCTTCAGGTGCAGGTACGAAGCAGCAGGAAGGATAATCCTCCCACATTAGAAATAATCATGACCAATGAACATCTATGTGGTCAGGGGATCACGGACAAGTTACTAAAATGCCTAACGACAGGTAGGATAATCAGAGGGCTCAGTCTATTCACTGTAGGTTTTATAAAACTATTTTTACCAGCTTATGCCATTGGCAGCACATCGGTGTGAGGTCTTAATTTGAAAGCCTTGTTAAAGGAATCTAAAGGGATAAAGATTGATAAGCATTTAAAGTAATTTTTTCAGTAGTGATTCTATGTCTAGAAGAAGAAGTTTGAGTAGGTATTAGTAAAAGGTTTGGCAGCTCCCAGAAGACCTGGCTTGATCACTGTCAAAGACACTAGGAGTCTTTCAAAGGTAAGATTTTGATTAGCTTTCAAACCATTCAGTTGGGGTTTTGGTTCAAACTAATACAGCTTGATGTATCTGAAATCTACTATAGTATATGTGGTCGTGACCAAACCTCAACAGAAAGCAAATACTGGTTTGATGTAGAGTTTAGATGACTAGACAGCATGCATGAGAGTCCTTTACTAAGGTTATTTAATCAGTAAAAGAAAATCGTCATGCAATATTTAAAAAGCAGTTACAACTGCATTTAGTATTTCATTTTCCTTGGACCCAGAATCTCAGAATAGAGTCCTTTCAAAGTAAGAGTTTAAGTTTTCATGGCTGGGTTGGACATATTTCTCTGAAGGAAGTATTATTTCCTTTTCTTGAAATGATTTGTCTTACATTTATACTGATACACATCTGGACTACAGTGGATTATAGCCTTATGTGTACAGACTGTGTTGTGGTCTACAATGTGACTTCAGCTTACCTGGATATAGAAGTGTATCTGGCCTTTAAAGTGCCCTAAACTAGTTTGAGAGCCAGTATGTTAGCTGTAGTAGACCAGAGAGCAGTATGGGCTACACTTCCTTTAGTTTACCTGGTCTGTGCACTTAACTCCACGCTTTGTCTTTACTGATACCCATAACCAAACTGGATAGCTTCAGATTAACTTCAAGATTGCTGACAAATTCCTATCACATCTTTAATTGTTATGTAGTATTTCTTTCTTTAAATACAAATCCACTAGAAGCAGTCTATTCAAACAAGGGTGAAGTGATCATTGTGTCTTCACATATGGGCCAGTGTCTCTTTCCTCACACCAAATAGACTCAACCTGTCGGGCTAACCCTGTCAAAACTGAACAGGGCTCATAATTTTGAAAGTTATTAATTCTGCAGAGGTGTTTTTGAAAAATACAAGTCTGAGTGGAGAAGTGGAACTCTGTAATCTGCTTGACTGAAAAAAATACTACAGCATGAGCTCATATAGTACCAGACACCAGAGAATTCACACAGGAGATGTTCATTTAAGCGGTCCCACTCACAGAGAAAAGCTTGCACTGGCATTTACATCATCCTAGACGTGAAAGTCGATAAAACTTAATCCAAGGAAACCAAGCCTCATTAGTTCTACTTTTTTTCCAGAATAGCAATCTTGGGTCAAGTTTTCTGGCTACATTATTCTGTGAAAATAGTGGTTAATAATATATGAGATGGTAAAAAAATAATTGAAGTAGCATTAGTACAACAATTACAATAAATTAAAAACAGTATGGTGATTTTTTTCTAAATGTTTTCTAGGATATTTTTGATGTAAGGCCATATCTAGCTTATGTTTAAATTTAAAACTTTAATCCTGTCTGTGCTCAGCTTTAAAACATCATGGACTAAATCTCCAGATCTTCTTATCTTCAAAATTATGTCAGCAGCTATGACAAAATGACATTTGTTCTGAAGCTGTAACAAGAATACTGCATTACTTGACACTCTGTTCATTCCTGTTACAGTACAATGTCTGCCTCCCACATAACAGATGCAGCGATTCCTCTGCTGAATGTATACGATTCAGCTCATAACCATACTTAGGAACTGGTTAATAATTAGCATTTGCTGCTTCTGTTCCAGTGAAAAAATGTCAATATTTTGTAGATTTGCATTGGTCAGTGGAATTTAAGGCTTTTTTCCAAAAGTAGGGTGGGGAAACATTTTTTTTTTCCAGTTTCCAGAACCTAAATGTCAGAGAACGGCACAACAGAGCTGCTTGCTCTCTTCCCTCGCCATTCATTGTGCGCATTTAGTCTGTCAGAAACGCTCTGCTGCTGCAGTTAATGCTGAGCAGAGATTGATTGCAGGCTGTTGTTCCACAAGGCATGGCTGAGGCAAATTAATAGCTAGTTGCTGCTGAAAAGGGGTGGGGGTCTCATTCTCACCTTTCCTACTCTCGCTGGTAATCCTGGCCCTGAGCTCCTGGTCCTTAACTTGCCTAGGGAAATAACCCCATGGTTTCCTTGGACCCCACTGCTTGTCTTTCTTAAGCAGCTAAGGGGTGGCGAGCAAACCCCACAAAAACCTGGGTGGGAGTCCAACGAAGGGCAAGAGCACGGGTGGGATGGGCCCTTCCCCTCACGGGATCAATATGCTTTTGATGAGCTAAGCTGTCCTTTGAGCTGCCACCCACCTCTTCCCCCATTCACTAGTGGCACACCCAGCCAATATACCCTCCAAATCAGTGAGCTGGACGGTTTTTGCTTTGGGCAGAGTTTGGTTGCTCGCTGCTGTGTAATGTGATGCTCCAAGCAACATAACAGCTCCAGCAGTTCAGGTCTCCAGAAACAAATTTCTATGGGTACAGCTATCCACACCTGCTTTCTGCGCCAAATATTGCAATATTAACTGGTAACAACAAAAAAGATGGTGAGATTTCACAGACGCTTTCCCGCCCTATAAACCAATAACGTTCTTGTAGCCTCTGACAGACACACGTTTACCCATGGACTCCAGCACTGGTGTTCTTCTTGTCCCTCCAAGTCCCGAGGCCAAGAAGCGTGAGTCTGTTGTGTCTGACAGGATGGCAGGAACACCACCTCCGGTGTCCCCCAGTATCTGCCACTGTGGAAAGGGATATTTGCTTTTTCCAAGTGTGCCTGTGAGACTGGAACAGCAATCTGTGGGCCTCTCGTGATAATTGCTGGGTGCCGCTGCTGTCTGGGACTTTAGGACTACTCACTGTCTTTTTGGGGAATTAATGGGTGTTTCCTCACCTCCAAATCACAGTGAGAGTTTAGTCTTGAAGCCTCCAGTGCCTTTCACATAAGTGCAAACATTCTTATTTTCTGATTTCTGTCAAACCAGATGTTATCAACTTGCAATCTATATTTCACCAGTTCCAAACTGTAATCTAACACTGCTAAATATGGAGAAAGGTCTGGCTTTACAGTGTTTTTCCATGTTTCCTATTTAGATTTTCAGCAGATTATGTCAAAACATGTAATTTGCCAAAAATTGCATAGTAACACCCACTATTTCAGGGATAGTGGGTAGCAAAAATAACTGTTGAACTGAAGTATTATCTAGTAAGACTATCCGAAGGAAGTGAATCTAAGTAGGCTCAGACAAGGACATACTTTCTTACAGCACATGTAAAAATGTCAACAACTACCTATTAATATTTTCTAACAAAAGAACCCCATTCATGATTCAGTTTTTGATGTAAAATATGTATACTTGAGATGAATATACAACCCCATAGTCTTCTTTTTATTGTTTTCTTTTGTTTCAGTCCCTAATGACTTTCACATTTTCTTTCAGGCCTCTTTATTTCCAATGCCTTACAACCATCTGACTTACCCTCTTCAGGAAAATTCTACAACCATCTGACTTACCCTCTTCAGGAAAATTCATAACATTCTGTGTGGTCTCATCCTTTGCGCTAGGTAAGACATTCGTAACACTCAGGGTGTCAGGAGAAAAATCAGTATCAGTTATTTGCCCTTGGCTATTTATCACTGCACGTAGTGAACAAGCTTTTTACATATGTATGTGTCAAAACACACAGATACATATATATTCAGTTATTTAGTGATCATGGAGGTTACTGAGTGTCTTGATCTTTGTCTTTGCTTTCTGTTTCTTGGAGCTTCAAGAATGAGGAGAACTTTCACATTGACATCAGCACTTGTAGTTCTTCACATCCCTTTAATCAACTGTTGAGATATTTTATAGGCCTTTTCGATGACATCTCCCATGGCTTTTCTTGCACCTCACTAATTCTACTGGACCAGCGACTGCCATGTTCTTAACTGACAGAAGCATGTTTTCTCCTTTGAGATTATTCAGAGTTTTGTCATTTCTCAATTCTAATCAAGAATATCATGCATACTCTGCCTTAATGGTCATGAAGTCTGCCCTTGGTACTTTTAACTAATTGTCTCTCTGTTGAAAAAAAATCATGCAGCTCTTTCTTCTCGCTGAGGGTTGGGATATTGCCATGACATGTTCCTTTTGCAGCGGCACGTGCAATCTTTTGCAGACTCCAGCTCTGCAGAGCATATGAGATTTTTTTACTGGATGTCTTTTCTTGTAGCATTTTGGATAATGATCTATTTGGTTTCTGAGCACTTTCGATCAACTGTTCCTGGCGGACTCAGTCAGAACAACTCTTTCTTGAGTACTTTGGACAAAATTCCAGTTTTATTCCTAGATTCAGTCTGATTTCTTATTCCTCTTTACTTTTGCCCAGTTGTGAAATGGCTTTTCAGCTATTCACACATTCATGTGCATTTAAACGGCGCACAACATTGTGGAATCCCCCCAAAAAAACTAGCTCACTTTTTGCTTTATTTTTGTGTAATTAATTTTCATACATAGTCTCTTTTGCCTGCATTAACTAGAAAACTTTTAAGGAAATACAAGTGCTTCTGGAAAGTCATAGCTGTTACCAGAAATCACAGCACTCATACCTGAGGTAAGAGCCAGTTCAACTTGAGCAAAATCCTGTTAGCAGAGAGGCTGTACAGACTTTTATGGATTGAAAAGTTTTCCAGGAAGAAAAAGAATAAGACACAGGGGGAATCACAGAATCACAGAATAGTAGGGGTTGGAAGGGACCTCTGTGGGTCATCTAGTCCACCCCCCCTGCCGAAGCAGGGTCACCTACAGTAGGCTGC
>Ga0065711_1034803_pt1 | contig 23203 bp, 12 predicted proteins | sample Hoacrofraction12_FD_59098 | JGI IMG/M metagenome (GOLD analysis project Ga0065711, IMG submission 59098) | Hoatzin crop microbial communities from Cojedes, Venezuela - Epithelial fraction 12 v2 (version 2) | ecosystem: Host-associated > Birds > Digestive system > Esophagus > Crop | place...
AGAGGAAACTAAAAAAAAAAAAAAAGGAAAGGAAAATGTGATTATAATCCACTTAAAGCAGCCAGAAGTAGGGGGATGTGTAGTACCAAGAACTCCTCTGTTTTTAAAAAGCGATTGCATTTCAAACGTACTATTCCTATTCAGCTGTAGAAGACAGTCTCTTTCTGTAGCAAGAGTTAAGAGCACAAGTTCTTAGACTATCACTGTCTGCAGCAATTTCAAAAGCAGCTAAGGAAACACAATTTCATCTTGATTGATTAAACAATGCACAGATACATTGATTAAGTGAGCACATGTAGTCAGTGATCAGCGGAACTTCTGCTTACTACTTCCAATTTTAGAAACACAGAGTTGAGTAATGTGCTATATTTTTAGGATAAAAAAAGCATGTAGTTATCAAGACAAGAAACCTAGAACCTTTGGCATTTTTTCTCCTAGTAATCAGTAATTAGCTTTACTAATTCCAGATCTTTAGTTCTACTTTTGTTGGTTTAACAAGTTGTGGGCTTCAGTCCCCAAATGTAAGATGTGCACCCCTCCAAGAGGGGCATGTCCTTTCAACTTTTCTCTCCCAGCAGCTCAAGATGGTGCTCTAGACCAGTCTAATCCAACCAGCTGCATTCGAGAGCAGAGTCGCGGGAAGCCACATAGCGCTTCAGTGGGAGCGAAGGAAGGGGTTAAAAGGGATTTTAATACAAGTGGCATTACCTAATAGTTGCTGTGCATTTAAAAAACTGATAGTGCTTATCTATTGTCTAAATTAACTGAATCAGAGTCTTGCATCTCCATACAAAGAGGTTAGTTCCTGATAGGGGCTGGGAGTCGCCTAGAACCGGTCAAGACCGACCCTGCTGTATGGATGGGAGCCAGGAGAGAACTGAGTTTGCGCAGAAACAAAGGTCAATCAGCAGACACCATGATGAAGAAGATGGGCCTTCATCTTGGGACCCCTGACGACCACCACTAGGAGGCACTGCGCAAGTGCAACTGGGAGGAGTATATGGAAATTATTTCTCGGAACTAATTTTGATATTCAATGAGGGTAGATGCATATGTATAGGTGTACTGGGAAATCTAATGCATATGTAATATTTGATTGTATAAATTGAAGAGACACGTTGCTGCTCGGCGCGCACGACTGGTGGGACTACCCCCCCGTGCTGCCCGGCGCCTAATAAACATACCTACTTTACAATCTTACAGATTGTGGAGTCTGCTTTCCGCACGTCAGGAGCAACTATGGAGAAACTACTTCGTGAAACTCCTCGGTGCTAATATTTATCACTGTTTACAGCAAAGCCTGCCTTGAGAAAGAGACTATCCAGCACATGGAGAGCTTTGATCTAGATGGCGATGGAGCTTACAGTATTTTCTGTGACTTTTGTATCTGTGAGCAGACTTGATGCTTAATACAAACAGCTTTCTTCAACACACTCATCAACAGGCGCCGCCTGCACCACGCGTTCGCTGTTCATCGTCTGCCAGGGGCCAGCACCAGGAGCAGCAGGAGAGCCTGGCAGCCCTCGCACCAGGGAAGGCCATCTCACCGCCCCGACTCGCCCAGCCCCGCGGGCAGCAGCCCGGGGCAGGGCTCGGAGGAGCCGGCTCGTCCCAAAGAGCTGGCCAGGAGATGGCGTGAGAGGAACAGCTTTGGAGGCGAGCCACCAGCTGCGGGCTGCTGCTGGGCCGCTCCCCGGGGCAGGCCCGGGCAGCGGGACACCGGCGGACAGGGCACTTAGCTGGTTCATCAGAGGGACATTTTCGTGCTCCAAATCCCGTTTGCTCTGGTACTTTGGTATGCTCTGAGAAATCTGTAAAACACGAGTACAAAAAAGGAAATAACGTCTGAAAATCTTTCGGGGCAGGAGGGGAGAACATCATTCTTAATATTCATAAGACATGACGGTTTGTTCTCAGCAGGCGGTGCAAACACTACGCTCTCTGGCAGGCATCTCCACACAAGCAGTCGGTAACAATCAGGTAAACCTGGAGCATTCTTATTAAATTGCTGCAGCTACTACGGGTTGGTATTCATCCAGAGGAGACCAAAAATCTGGACCTTCAAAGAGAATTCCTTATGACCTGCCATGGTTCTGTTCTTCTCCTAGCAAGCTGATGTGTTTGTTCAGGTAACACATCTTGAATTAAACTGAATTGTAAAGCTCAAGCAAAGAGTACTATTTCTAGACAACTGCTTCTATTAATTTAAATCAGACCAATTTTCCTCTTCAACGTCTTGGGAAAACCACATGGTATTTCCAGTACGGGATTAAAGGTCCCATTAATGATGGGGATTAAATGATTAAAGATCATTTCACTCTACTTTAAAATCTACAACATGCTTTATATTCTAAAAAAAATCTAGAAATCTTTTTTTCCTGAGGTTCATACAGCCAGTATTTGCTTTGGCTCAGACTTACGTGGACTGGTGAATTAGTTTTGTACGACAGCCACACAGAATTGTGGTGAGGAGTTTTACCATCCGAGCACAGCACAGGACACAGTCTGATGTACAGCTTCCAGTGCAGACTCATTGGCAATGGTTACAATTTAATGTTGTAAAAGGAAAATATGTTCACATTAATGTTCCAAAGCTAATCTGTTCCATTTGATTAAACTGCCACGTTTTCACACCAGGAAAAACTCCTTTTGGAGAAGCAGCAACACTCAAAAATTATCCATGACTTCCTCCACTTTTAATATTCCACTTATTTCACTTTTCCCAACCTATTTTCAACTAGGAATCCTGGAAACCGTTCAAACCTGTCCTGACCAAACCCATGCTCTATCTTATATATGCTAATGCATTAAATGCTGAAAATAAGAAAGGCTTTGTATGAATGCTCCACACAATCTGTTAAACTGGGATCTTCAATATCACCTAATTCACTTCATTACTCAACCTCCAGTGGCACTTCTACTCCTTTTGCGCCCTTTAGCCATCCACGGAGATGAAAATGGCCTCAGTGTTAGTCACAGCCCAGGCCCTTCTACTCACTGTCCCTTGGTCATGCACATGAACACTGGAGGCCACACAGGTCCAAGGGTGCCCAGCTCCAGGTAGGAACAAGTCCAACAACCACTGGAAGCTCCCTCCTTGGCACTGGCTGCATTGGATCATGCTCAACCCACATGACACCTTGGGATGACGCTTCCGGATTGCACGGCTTGGGAAGTCCCGCTCTGACTACCTTTGCGAGGGAGCTTTGGGTCTCTTGGCAGCTAGGCAGAGCCACTTACCTTCAGAAGCAGCTCATATAACAAGTAAGGCAGTGTTACAGACTATGTTTTCCTCTGTGCATTACATGTTGGCTTTGGTACCTGGGACCCATCTGCACACTCGTAATCAAGCCAACTGCTTGGCAGACTGCTACAATGCTCCACATTTGTTTGATATTAACCCTTTACATCACTGACTTTGCTGTCAATTGACTACTGCTTCTTTTGCAGAATGCGGTCAGAAATGCTTGGAAAACACCCTGCCAGTGACCTAACTATGTATCATTTCAAATGTGTTTTGGCAGTACTACCTGACATTAAGCAGTCTGCAAACATCCCTGTCTTCCTCTGCGAGGAAACTCTTGTAACAAATACGTATTTGTGGCACAGGGCACTTAAATGGCAGAGATGAGATGGGAGACTCTTGCTAAAAACTTTCTAATCACACACTAGCAAACAGCTATAAAAGAACCTCTCTGAACACGCAAGGTAAGTAACCAGTGGGAGGAAAAAAAAGCACACAATCAGCTGTGGGCTACAGAGGAGGAGCAAAGATCAAGACGACAGACTGAAAACAGCCTCCAAGTAAGTTCTCTGGGGAAGGTTCAAAACTCCATCCATATCAGCAGGCACCCAAGAACTGTCAAAGCACAGGCTCAGAGTCTCTCAGCGGCTCACGACAATCAACCTGTGGTTCTTCTTGGCCAGTTCTCAGTCATGAGGTTTCCCCCCCAGCTCCCAGCTCCGATTTTGCTGCTCAGTGGTTAACATTAATACTTCATAGCTGTGTTGGCCACCAGCCATTGCCCATGCCCTCCTCTGCTGGCTCTCTCCCCAGAAACCTTGGAAGTATTGCAAGGGAAGGGTGGGAGACAATGCCACACAGCCTCAGCTGTGGGGTTTTTCTATTGTCACATAGAAAAGGCAGCAGGGACCGAGTTTCGCGGTTTGCCAGGCTCACTGCATGCCTCAAGGAGACAGCTGGCTATGTCCCCCCTGATGACTGCCCTTTGACAGCTCCCCTCCTGCAAGTCATACAGAGAAACAGCTGGCTGGGAGGCAGCTATGGATACTTGACAAGGGGAGCAAACACTGAGGAACGTTGCATAGCTCCTGCCCCCAAGTTCAGAAAAACAGAAGTACAAATGCACCCTCCAGCAGAGCAAGCACAAGTTCCAGCGACCTGAGAACTACCACAATATATCGATGCTGCAGCAAAAAGTCTCTAGTATAGCTGATAATCTCTCCAGCTTATCTGAGCACAAAAGCGTTCGATTTCCTAACAAACAGAAGGTGATTTCAACTCCACCTATTCCCTGCACAGCACCTCTTTGCCACAAGAGTGCATCCTTGCAGTTTGCACTGGGCACATCCCCTGGTAGTGCAGTATCAAGGTAACCATACCTTAAATCCACAGCTGTCTTGTGCCAACTGCCTTTGTCACAGCCTTCGATAAGTACTTCTTTGCAAATGCTTAGTTTGATATTAGATCTGATTTATCACACACCAAATCAATGGGATGGTAACAAAATGCCTTTTAACTAGATCTGAGATAGGTATTGTGTCTTATGCACTAGCAAAACGCTACTGAATATCTAGAAAAACTGTCTCCAAAGCAATATTGCAGTTCTGCCCAGCTTGCTTTGGTTTCCTTACCACAGAAACCTTACCCCTATCATGCTAACAACAAAGGAAAATCCACCCTAGTATTTTAACTCACAGTTCCTTAGCAGGTGCTGGCTATGGCTTAGTCAACACTAAAAAAGTTATGCTGTAAATTTATCTTTTCAGCAGATGATCTCAAAGGACGTCTCTAGGGGTAGGGACCTAGGCAAACATAAATAACACAATATCTGAAGTAGACACTTGATATTATGCAAACTCTCATAAAACCATGACATTCAGCCTTGTGGAAATAGAAACCTCCTTAGGTTCCCCCTTGCTAAAAGAAGCTGTTCCATCTTTTTGCAGATTTTGCCTTTCCCAGATGTGCTTGTTCACTCCCGCTCTCGCCCTGCCTAGCCGGGTGCAGAGTTGGGAACCTAAAGAGAATGATGATCTGAGTGTTTCCTACTTTGGTCAAAGAACATTCTTGCTGAGACCCTATCACTTAACAGGAGCAGCGTGGCTGATCCCCAGACAGGCTATTTCATTGCCACAGGCATCTTTCTGGAACTTTGATGCTGCCTTCCCAGAAACTACTCCCTCTGGGAACAACCTTGTACCTCACAGAAGTACATGCATCGCTGCTGGTATTTCCACAGTTTCTCAATTGCTGCTACCCTTGAAAAAGCCAGTATAAACCCCTAGTAATCCCATTTAAGACACAAAGGCTCTACCAATTATACACTTATTCCTGATAATTTTTCATGGGCTGACAAACGTTTGCACTGTTGTGATTTACAGCCACACTGCACTGTTAAGACTATTTGTAAGGTCTGACTACCTGATACTTCAGGAGACTGTGTGGTCTAGAAGATGTGCCAAAAAGATGGGGACCCAGACAGCGGGATCATTTTCCCAGCTTTGCCACAGGCCCTGCACATGGGACCCTGTACCAGCCACACGAGGTCAAGCAAGCCACAGAGCCTGCTGGTGCTTTCATTTCATTTTCACACATCCTCTGTCTCCTTTATTTAGATTGCCAGCTCCACAGAACAAGGGCTGCTTCTTACAACAAATACATTCATGCATTCAAGACCACAGGTGTGGTTTCTAGACACAACTGCACTGCAACAGAAAGCATGAAAGCAGAGCTGAGCTGTTCTGCAAGGCTGTCTGCAGCATGAGGCCGGTGAGGCCCAAGAAGTACTGTCAGAAGGACATGTCAAGGGCAGAGTTCATGCCAGTAAGATTGCTTATCTCAATGTCTAAAAGCAAATGAGAGAGTGCAATACAGTCATTAAATGCACTTGAGAAAAGGCAGACAACTAACGCGACAGGCTGGTGTGAAAGACAGACAGACAGTGTAGTCACTAAAATGATCCAACTAATAAATACCGGAGACTGATCTAGGGAACGATCCAGCTTCCCAACGACCTCACAGGGTTTGTTTTCAACTTGTTAAAAAGGAAGGAAGGAAAATTTCCTGCAGAAGAAGGGAGGATTAAACCGAGAGATAACTTCTCAATGCCTTTGGTTAAGTGGATATATGTCAGAGAAAAATACTTATTATGATGAGGGGCGGTTATAAATATGGAACAGTCTGGCACAGGAAAACAGAGGCAGGATGTTGGTGCTAAGTGGTGACATTCCTACTAGCAAACAGACAATGAACAGCTTCTGGACAAAAAAGGAAAAATAGGACAACAGAAAACAGCACTTAAAAAAAACACTAAAAAAAACCCTCTCATAGGCTGCAGAGGCCAACACTAGGAAATATGGAAAAGAGTCTGATCCCAAACCAGATAGATATAAACATGTCCCAAATCTCACACAAGCAGCTGCTTAGTAACAGCCCTGGGCAGGCAGGGACGGGTCACCAGAAACCAAAGTTAGACCTGAATGCAAGGCTGGCCCTGGGATGGAGCAGGCAGTAGGGCAGCAAGCCTCAGGCAGGCCAGGAAAGGCCCAGGTGCAGCGGGTTTAATGATTTTCTGAACTGAACATCTCAGCTGAAAAACTACAAGACTGTGACCTTTCACTCATCAGCTGCCAGACTCTCCATCAGTACAGCAGATAAAACAGCCAGTGGAGGATGATGAGGTACTTTTAAGTTCAGAGTAGTCTGATTATCAAAAGGAGGATTTAGTGCATCTCAGCAATTAAGATCCAACTGCTACAGCTGTACTTGCCAGTTACTGGTTTGGGACTTATAGAAATTTTCTTCCACTTCGAAAGCTTTCTGTACTAGAAAAGAATAAAATATCTGCCAAGGCCTTAGAGAGCCTCCCACCACTGGTTCGTCAAATGCAGCCCTAAGACAAGTTCAAGCAACACCCCTGGAACAAGGAGCATGGTATCTCCTTTTTGCAAGAAAAGCCAGACATGTGATATGAATGTTAATCACTTGGAAGTCGTTAATGTAACTAAGCCTAATCTCACTACACAGTGCTGCACGCTGACTGCCGAACAGCCGCATAGTCCTCAATACTGCTTTTCTATAATACAGTAACAGAACAGCCTATCTCCAAATTTGGTGCCCTTTGCAGTTCTGCTGTTTACTGCAGAATAAACTCTGGGAGCTACTTATTTACACAGCACCTTCCATGAGCTAGAAAAACACCAAAGCACCTATAGAAGAAGTGAAGTCACACAGTTCTTGAGCTGCTGTTTGACTGTTCTGAGTGTGGTCTGTCAGTGCCATGACATTACAAGTATCAGACTAACTTGTTATTCTGTACCCTTATCTCACATCACTAACAAATCTTCTGTATCTGAGGTCAAAGTTAATCCAGAACTTCTGGTCTGAATTAGCACTCTCAAAATGGAGAGGAAAGTTTGCAACAACACTAAAGTCGATCCTTTTGTTTTAAAGAAAACTTCCCTACTACAAGAAAACGCAAAGCAGCACTGTTATGCTCCCCCAGCATACTACCAGGCATTTCTTACCATCTCTTTTCAAGAATTTCAGGCAACAGGTGAAATCCTGCTTTTGGGCACATGTGATTAGCTGTGGATCAAATTCATCGCAGGGGAAAACACAGCTATGACAATCACGTCAACAGGTCTGTGCTTAAACCTGTATTTAGAAGTCCAAGTACAGGCAAAACTGCTTGCAAAATACTGCCTTAGCTTTCCTGTACATCTAATCAGCTGAAGTGTAGTCTGCTAAGTTGTCTTCCACAGTTCCTGGCTGAATCACTTGCAAAGTAAAGATATATCGCCCAGCCTACAGTGCTCTCCCCGTGGGAGATAAAAGGCATCCAGAGAAACTTGTTTTGTCTTTCTCACTATCCTCCACTCCAGACAGATCTGGTGAGAGGTTGACCAGTTCCACTCACCTTCTGCAATATTGCTCTATGACTTGATGGTTGGTACTTGCATCAAAATCTCATTCAAGCCCCCCTCCAGGGAGCTGAGGACCTGCATTTGTTCACCATGCTCCTTTGTGAGCGCAGACACCCAGAAACAGGCAAGCAAAGGACACTGATGCATGAGAGAGGGACCACTGTGACCTGTTCCTTGGTCTTGGCTCTCCTTGGTCTAGAGAGCTTCATGTCAACTGTCACGTTCCTGCTTCCCTGGTTTCTAGGACAGCCACGAAAGACAAATAACTTGTGGATCCAGGTCCTCCATTGCCAAGCAACACAGAAGGACATAATATGTCCTCCTTGCCCAGGCTACCTCTACCAGTAATTGCTGTTGATATCTTCTATCCAGGTGGATAAGGAATGACCGGGCAGCAGTGAGGGCTCAAACCCTAGCTGTTCTCTACTCGCAAACCAGGTTTAAGCAACCGCCCAGTCCTCCTCTGGCCCCGACAGCAGGTGGCTAAAACAGACAGCAAGCAATGAGTCATACCACTAACAGCAAAATAATTGTATTCATTATTTACCAGTCTCTGGGGTCTACGTGCTGCTTGGAGACAGCCTACATCTCCTATCAATCATTTAACACGTTCCAGTTCAGTGCAGTTACACACAGCTCAGAGCACAGATCTTGTCCGGAAGATTCTCTCACTTAGGGCTCTTTGTGTGCAGCCTCCTCCTCAGTCTCATGTACCTCCCCCAGCCTCGTAACTTCTTAGCAATGGTTCAGCTCTTTTTCACTTTAAAAATTAACTTAGTGTTTACGAAGGGTGCCAAGACTGCCGGCACTCAAAGCTGCAGCCTGAGTTTTGCCCACAGAGCAGGCACTGTCCAAGCAACAGGAGACTGCCTGGCATGTCACTGACCCGATGGTGCATCTCAGCCTTTTTCATGACGGGCAGTCTGCAGAGATCAGACAGTTACACTTGCAAACTAATTCATTTCTCACCTTCCAGCCAAGAACATGCTAGGTCCAGCCATACCGAGCTGGACTAAATATTCCTCTGGCTCTAGTATCCCACCTCTCAGTGACCAAGCACAGGGAAGAAAGCAAGCGGGAAAGTGCTAGCCTGAATGACCCTTCTATAGATGGCAGCTCAGAGATTTCCTGGTTATGAGGTATTTAGTGGTGCCCAGACAGTAAGAATGTCTCTTCCACAGATTTGTTCATGGAAATCTTTGGCATCCACAATCCTGTGGCAGAAATTCCACAGCTCATCTACATGTTGCAACAACCCTCATATTCTTTTCCCTGCTTTGAACCTCCCACTTGCTGCTAGACCAGAGAAGATACTGATTCTTTTTGCCTTATCTGCCACTGACCCACCACAAGATACAGGGCAAAATACAGCATCTCTGCAACTCTGCTTCACCTGGTACAGAAGAGGAATAAAACCAAGTAGGCTTCTCCAAGAGATGTCCCGACATCGCTGGATGAAGAGCTCTAACATGTATGGTTGCTACGAGGAATATGATGGTTTATAGCCTAATAGATAGGCAACCACAAGGTCATTAAATGGTAACTTTTGGGTCACGGCTAATCTGGAACAAACAGAAAACACACCCTTAGAAACAGGCCTAGAGCTGTTTTCTCAGCCTCCGTATTGATCCACGAGTAACTGCTAACGCAACAGAACTACTGCACCACGATCCTCCCTCAGAAAAACAGCTAAAACCCCTCACCCTCTTGCCCCTGTTCAGCATTTCTGGACGGAGGGCGTACGCTGAGTTTGCAGTTACAGTTTAGCAAGCAGTGCAAGGTGGAAAGGACACAGAAATAATAAAAATTAAAGACAGCTAGAGAAAAATTTCTATTATATGTTTTCCAGACACAAACCAGGTTTCCTGTGAAATGTTTTGAGTTTTCATTGCAAACCACAGTTGTTTAAAGCAAAATTGTAAACATGTGAGATTTCAGAGTGTTTCCCCTCTCCATTTTTGACAGAAATATGACTGCCTTGATATAAAGCTTTTTTTTTTTCTTAAAAATTAAATAAATCTTTGGCAAAACCAATCTTTGCTGAAATAACTTGACCAACCCTTCCTAAAAACCTTTAGCAAATGGAAATTCCAACAGGTGACAAGAGACAATAAAATTAAGTTTTTGGCATTAAGAAGACTTGGTGATCTAAAAAACAATACAGAAAATGAATTATGACAGAGAAAGAAATTGGAAGAATTTTTTAAGACAAAATGCTATAGAAGAATCAATGTCAGCCACCAGGTTCCGAAGGGACAGTTATGTGTCTGAGCACCTTGGCATTGATTTATGTGTACAAGTCAAGTAGCTGCTGCTCTTTCTCCTGATGCAATTCCAAATTGTTTAAGTTCCCTGAAAAGAATCTTGGTTGGTTTTTATTTAGCCAGATTGGAGGAAACTGCCAGTGAGTATATATATACTTCAGGGTTTTGGACAAAGCCAAAGTGCTTTAGATTGTATGAGAACCAGGGAACACTTATTTTGTAGATGATGACTTCTGAAGAGTTGTCTCAAGAGAGACAAACGTGGAATACTCCCATGGAATACTCAGTATTTCATGACCACAGCAAGCCTCAACAGCCATTTCCTTAACTCATTTCTACAACAAAACACAGCAATGCGCTTCAGGCAATACCATGGGTTGGTATCTGCCTGGACTCCGTCTATTAACTCTGGCTTAAGCACTAGCAAGTGTTACTACTTGTGCCAATTTTCTATCCAAATATTTTAAAGAATTCTTGGGATTCTGGTCTATATATCTTTTGGAATACATTATGAAAAGATAATATTTTTCTGGTAGCTCTGGCATATTTCTCCACACTTCCAACCACGGCAGGAACTTTCAGCTGTCTCCCAGACTTTTTCACAACTGATTTACGTGCAGCTATTCTTAAGTCAATGCATTCCTCATGATTACACAGGAGACAGACTGGCAAATATACTATATGAAGTAATCGGTTGCAGTAACTGTGCTCTTAATGTAACATGACAGCCTTTCGCTCAGCGACTTTGCGATAGAAGCCCTGGTTTTTAGAACTGTGTTTTTATTCTTATTTTGAGCTTATACAGTAAGAGATTTAAACGGAATTGTCCTCAGGCAAAATAAACACAAAGTCTACATGCAATTGTAGTATACAGAACTGTGTGGCTCCATTTTCCTGTGGGTGAACTGGGAATGGCACCTACCTAGCCAATGCAGTCCAGCTTAGGCAAGATCAAATCTCCCATGGTTTTACCCAACTTTAGCTACGAACATCCAGAGTACTCAGATAGCATCTTTGATACAGCGTTCATGAGATACTAGTCAAGGAGTGTAAAATAGAATAGACTCATATTTAAGTCAGCTGTCACACTGTTTTGCTTGAGACAACAGTAACTAGTGAGAAGTACCTTCCATATGCAGGTATTTTCTAGAAGCAGCTACATCAAGTTTCAGCTGTCGAAGAAAGGGTCACGTCACACCTCAACACTCCATGCTAAGAGACAAATTCCTCCTGTGGATCAGACCAGCCTGGTCTGGATTCTGCCTCTTCGGTCAGGAGGCGGCAATAAAGCCTCACTTCTACCCACTTTCCTTCCCCCCAATAAACCACCTCTACTCCTAGCAGTAAGAGCCAACACACAATAAATTCACATACGCTGTTAGCTGGGCTCATTATTTATACACATTAACTGTTTGTGAATATCCTACCATGAAGAAAACACAGGAATACAATTTACTCTGAGAGACCCTTGGAACTTTTGATTTAGACTGTCACCTCTGTCTAAACCTGAATACTTTGCTTCAAGTTAACATGCAGGACAGAGATGAAGGAGGGAGCGTTGTACCCATGCTACGGATAGAAAACTGAGGTATAAAAATTGACAAGACTGCCCATGGCCACACACAGCAACGCTGGCAAAGTCAGGGACCAGTTCCCGTTTCCTGGTTCTCAATCCACTGACTTGAGGATAACTTGTTTTTTTTAAAAACGATGGACACAAAAAGCTGTACTGACTTGGACCCACCTTGCTCCACATGCAAAAATACCAATTATGACCTATGTTCTTCTATTACGTACTAAATACATATGTAGATATCTTTTGCACAACAGAAGAGGGGGAGATTAAACAGAATGACCAAGAGCAACATACTAAAGTAAATGAAAGGGGAATGAATCTCATTGAACTAAAGAGCTGTTAGAAATGCAAGATTTGAACGTGAAAGAAAACACCCTGCCACATAAGGCTCAAACTGAGCTGCATCTGCAGTTTGGCGAATGAGCTTCATGTTACCTCCAGGAAAATTCACACTGAGCTTTCATTCCACATCGTTTCTTCAGGGCAACAGCAGAGTGACAATACCCATCACCATCATTATGCTTATTCACGCACCTGCCTGCTCTCACAGGACTGCCCTGAATCAGCAGACTGATTTTTTTCATTTTTACAGCCAAACACGGAGAAGTTTCTGAGCAGGGCACAGCAATCTCCCTTCCTGCTGGGTCAGTGTTGGTTTCCTGGGGCGAGTGCATCCTGCAGACCATGGCGCAAGTGTGGTTTTCTCAGCTAGCTTTGGTGCCCTGGCAGTACGGAACCCGGTACAAGCTGCAGGCTACCTAAGGAGCTCAGTGCTGCCAGACTGCAGTGCTACCACAACCCACTGGAGCCAGCCTCGGGACAGGCCTATGGGAGAAGTCTATTTTAGCATCCAGGACACACTGTCCCCAAAGCTGGGAGGGAACTGAACTGGACCATGCAGCTTTGGCTGCACCTGAGCTGAAGCTTTGCTTCTCAGTGGTTTTTGCTGCCCCTTGGTTCCTCAGAAGCTGCTCCCCCAAAGCCGCCCCCTTCAGCACTGTTCTGCTGGCTGCTCACTTTGTCGCCTACCATTCACCATTCATGTCTGGTTCGATGTTCCCTTGAGAGGGGTCCTCTCTCTTTCCATGTCTTACTCGGGCATCTCTGCGCTCTCCTGCAGACCTTGTAACAGGCTGCAGAACAGTCTACAGTATAAATACATCTGTATGCACAACGCCTGAAGTGATCTCATGCACACACACTGTCACACAGCTTCTCTAGTGCCCTGCAAGAGGTGAAGTCAGCAGATCTTATAAAATTGCATTCCACATGTTTTGATATCTTACATGAGTTTATCATTACATCAGCATGAGAGTATTTGCTTCACTGATAGCTGAACAGAAATTCATGCATCTCCCCTTTTTAGGCTGCAGGAATGTTAACTAAACCATGAATGCTAATACACTTTATATAATCAGAGTCCGTGGACCAACTCACTTTTATGACTCGTCTATGACGCTATTTAAGCATTCGAAAGTGTGGGAAGATATTATTGCATCGAACAATGCACAGATGGCCTACTTCAAAAAGAAATTAGTATTTTCATCCTTCACGACAGTAGTTTGAAATTCGGTGAAGCATTGTAACAGATAAGCTGGAACTGCTGACATCTGCAAGCACTTCAATGGTTCAGCGTCTAGTGCTGCAGGCATAAACTCAGGCTGACAAAACAGTTTCTCCCTAGTTTATTGGGAGGTTAATACAGGATGGATTGTGATGATAATGGTTTTCAGGTTCTGCCCTTTGTTGAAACGTCACAGCCACAAGCATAGATATGCTACAGACCCCACGCATTGCCAGTGTCACTGCAATTTAGCAGCAATCGTAATTACAAGTGTTGCATCTTTACAAGTGGAAGCAGAGATCACAGGTGAGTAAAATAGCACCCCATGAATTCTTGCTGAACATGTTATTTTTGCTCTTTCATAAGCCAGGCTTAAGACAAGAACAGAACGCAGCCAGGCAAGCAATATGCATAGTGCACAGGTGAATGTTTCTTGTTTTGTTTTTAATAAAATGCGCCTCAGAAATATTAACTACAAGTATTATTCAAGCCTTGTCTATCTAAAGTATTGAGAAGAATGTTTCTTTGCCATACTGGGAAGAGGATCTCACAATAACCAAGAGAAAGAAAAAGAGTTATTTTGGGTTTTTTTTAACTCCTCTCCAAACAAAAGGAAAAAATCTTGTTCCAGTCCCAAGGTACCTACATTTTCCATTACATTTTTTTGTTAACTCCTCCACCCAGAAATTTAGATAATAAGCATTTATTTTAATAAATGTTACATATCGTACATGTAAGTAACACCACATGGAGGTAAAGATAGGCCATCCCGGTGGATTCTACTGATTCTCATGGCAAAGACCAGCAGAAAAGGCAAGGTGAGACCCTGGAAACTCAGACCTTTGATTCAGGTGGATTCTGAAGTGTTGCACAAATTGCTACTGAAAGATCACTCCCATTTAGTCAGCTCTGAAAAGCATAATCGGGTTGCGAACCACACCACTTACACAGCAAAACCATCAGTTTATGTGACTATTACACTCATTCCGATCATCATTTTTATTTCAAAAGTAGTTGCTCAGACTGGGAATCTGGGAGAGAAAGATTAAATATCTGCTTTTAAAACACTGAGGTCTTGAACCCAAACTTCCCATGACTGAAAATTAATGTCCTTATTATTGCTTGCTTTTACAATAATTTTCATCTTGTGCCTGAGAAATTTCCTGACAGATTTTGACCAAACTAACATGTTTCCACAGCAGGATGCAGACATAGTCAGTATTTTCCAATGAGAAAGTTTTCATCAAAACATTCACAGTCAGCTCTCCTTTTCATATGATTTGTTCAGTTAATGATCAAGATTTTCTTGTAAGTCTGGAGGCGAAGACTGCTTGAAAGGCCCAGCCACACTCGGACTGTGTTCCTGGCATTTCTTTTCACCTGCAGCCATAGTTTTGCAGCCGTGTCCAGAGAGGGGCTTGAGAAGATCCGACAGAGATGGAGATCAGCCTGCTTTGAGGGACTGAGGCAAAAGCATTCTAACACTACAGACCTTTAGGCTCAAGGGCAAAGGCTAACTGTGCCCCCAGCTCCTCTCCCAGTGTTGGCCCTGACACAGAAAAGCAACAGGGCGACAGCCATACCACAGGCCCACTCAAAGAACATAAGGCTTCTTGTTTCTCTTGGAGGTGCTGCCTTGAAGAAACACAAAAATGAACACATCCATTCTCTTACCAACCCTCTGATGCAGGAACCTCTGTTAAGTAGCAGCAGACACAGAAGGAGGAACAACATCACAACAGCAACACTAAGCTTAGAGTTATATCCAACTATAAGAGGGTACAACACTGTATTAGGGTACAAAACCTTCTACAGTCTCCAAGATCCACCCGCTAAAAAGCCCCTGAGGAAAAATAGTGAGAAATATTCCTGCTCATAACAGTGATGTGTGGCTTCTGCCCAGCAACAAGGGAGAATTAACCTCTGCAAACTGCCCAGTTTAGTTTGTGTACCTAAGTGTCTACTCAGCTGTGCCCCTTCTTGGCAAGATAAATACGAACAGAAGGGTGGGCATTTGAAGATGTCATGCTCTTATGCTGACTAAATGAAAGGTGCTTTCACTCAGTGCTGTAATCACACTGACAGAGCACTAAGATGGAAAGGAAAGAAAGAGAGAAGGACAACAGGAATGCAAACTGCAAGGCAGGAAAGCTGGGGGAAGAGGGAAGCGTATAGCCAAAGCAATATCAAAGTTTGTTGGGCCACTCACAAAAGTGACCAAGAGCAATATTAATATCATAACTCTGATGTCCAAACTCAGAAGCCCTTGCTCAGTCTTTTAGAGTAGGTGTATCTTGTTACCAGGTCCCAAATTGGAGTCCAAGTAAAAGCTATGTAAGAATCTGGAGTATGGTCGTGTAGCTCAGAACACAGCAGCATTTGGGATCAGGGGAAGTTTGCTCAGATAGAAGTGATGGTGAAAATGCAAAGGCAAACTTCTGTGCAATAGTATAGAAAATAGCTAAATAAAGCATAAAGAATGGTAAGTGATCTCCTTCGAACAGAATGGAATTTGTGACTCTGACTTGAAGAGATGACAGCCTGAGAGATCTGCATTTAACAAGCAAACTTCAGGATATTTACTAGCCAGATTTCGGCATGCCTCAGGCCTTGGGTCAATATTACTGGAGTCAGAAGGAAGTACTAGCAATTCTCTTATGGGTTTTAAGCACATAATAAAGATTTGAGCCAAGAAAAAAAAAATCACCTCTTTAGTCCTTGGCACAGGGAAAAGCAGAAGAAACAATTCCTCTGGAAATTCTTGTAACTGTGGGAAAGTCAAATGACATTGGAACTAAAGAAAGCACGATTTATTTTCCAACTGAATAGCCTTCCAAAAACCAGAGAGCATTGGCAGTTGCTGTTCTCAGCCATCAGGAGCTAAAGTTGAATAGGTATAAGCAGAAGAGAGAAAAAATAAAAACTTTACAGCAGTAAGCACTGGATTTCCAAGGAGAATAAATGCACAGCTTTCACACAGAAACGGCTAGAGAAGATTTCTGTTGAAATTTTAAGTAAAGAGTCACTTAATCTTTGTGAGTGGGAGTTCCTTGCAGAAATTATGAATCAGAGAAAGCATAAACTGGACTAGAGACTTTGTCTGCCTTACAGTATATATTAGTAGCTGGCCCCTACACATGCCAGAAAAACATCTTCATTAGCTACACTTACGATAGGCAGATCCAGCATTGGTACTCCAAAACCTGTATGCCGCCACACTTGCCCTAGTCATTCCTAGTGGTGTCTAATCATTGCTGGTTTTCTAACAGTTCTTCTGTCTATACTTACCTCCAACCCATCACCTTTGTATTTGTCCTAAAAACCCCAGCTAGGGTCAATTCTGGACAACTGATCCAGTATCAGATACATATCTTCCCCACGGGAAGATCTCTTTCATCAAAATTTAATGCTTGCTTGCAGCCCTGCAGCTTCAGCCACAAAGTATCGAAGATAAAATGAAACTCTATCATCATTAAACATATAATCTTGAAAGTTCATGAGTGACCATAACTCCATTTGGATTTCCATTTAGATTAGACAACTGCTCTGCAAATTGCACCACCTATCAAATACAGTTTTGTTAAAGTGACACTAAATCTAGTTTCCTAGTATTATCTCAGTGATCTCATGCTGTTAAGTACAAACACACAGACACTACATTACCAGAGAAAAACAACTGGGAAGAAACTTTCTGAAACCTTCTTGATGATTCCATTATGTTGCTCCTCCTAAGAAAAACATCATAGCATTGAAAACCAGGCAATTTGCATCCTGGCTGTCTATTAGCAAAGTCATTAGGATCCCATTATTATATAAGATTACAACGGAAAAACAACTTTCGTGCAATGCAGACCCACTGATGATATTTCAGCATGAAATTATACCAAGGGTACATGGGGCAGCTTCCTCTGAAGATGAAGTCACAAGGAAAATGGGACAGTTTCAACACAACTTCTACCGCTTTTCAAAACAACATAAGCAATTAAAGACTGCAATGTAAACTAATACTGTATTGTAGACAAAGTGTACCAAAGAGTCAGTCAAGTACTTTTGCAGTTCACTGTTTTTGGCCTGCCCAAGTGTTATCATTTAAGTGTCTACTATGTAGTAGCTTCTAACACCGGAGCAAAGCAGATCTCATTCGAGTGAGGCGAATGTGTGGCTGGATGTGAGCTACCTGTGTCACGATATCCCAGCCCCGACGGACCGGAGCGCATCACAGAAATACTGCAAAGCACTAGCCAGCAGAGCTTGTACTTGGCAATATAGATCACTGGCAGGAAAGGATGCTCTGCAATACGACCTTTACAGTTCCCCGTGGATCATCTAAAGGTCCAGGCTCCAGTTCAACACACCTTCTAAGCAGTTGTTTTGTTCTAAGCACGTATCTACTAAACTTCAGCACTTCCCCAAAAGTGGGTGGACATTTGTACCTGGTCCTAACACACGTGAAACAAATACTATATTTACAAATTACATCAATCTGAGAAGGCAAATAACATTGGGGTGATTTAACCAAGGAAAGATTGTTCTTGATGAAATATTTTTCTTACCCTTTCTGAAATAACCCAATCAACAGTCCTTCCATTTCCTCTCTGTTCCGCTGGACTGCAATAGCAAGGATAGTCCCCCCCCGCCCTCCCAATATTCATCCTAGTTTTCCATTTGCTTAACCTTCATCCTCTGACTAATCCTTGAAATAATCTACTCTTCAGTGCTAGTATCCTCTAAAATGATTATATGACAAAGCGCACTTTATATCTGTTGTTTACATATTATGGATTGCATCTTTTAAAAAAAAATAAACCCATGCTAAGGCCTGGATACTGCCGCTGCTGAGGGCAGCGTTAGATGTCTAGAGCTCAAAACAAAACTAATCTTCTCCCTCTTTTTAGTCAGTCCACCTTCCAATTAATGCAGCAGGATCGTCCACTAGCCCCAGATATAGCAGAATTGGGCCAGTTGTTCTTTGAAACGCTGCAAAGGGGCGGAGGTGGTGAGCACAAAGTAGTGACTGGAAAAACTACATTTCACTCTACTGATTACAGAAAGCGAAAAGATTTGTTTGAAATGACAAATGCACAGATAGCCATCTTTCACCCAACCATAAAAAACAGCTTACATCCAGATGCAGCATCATCAATGAAGATACAGCACATTAGTAAAGGTCTGAAAGGACAGCATCATGAACGTTGCTAAGAAAATGCTTTGCGTCTTTTCAGATAAAAGATCTGCAGCAGGTATATAAATAGAAAACACAGCTGAAGTTTGAACGATTGTTCCAGCACTATGATTTGTTCTTCCAAACTATTTCTGGAAGGAGCTGCTATATGAATATAATATATATGCTTAAGAAATAACCCAATAAGGTATGCAAAGATGGATTCAGCTTCATGTGAGCATCCAGACAGATGCTTCAAACAGACACAGACCTCAGTAACTTACCGCATCAGGGCTTGCCAAGAAATCCCCTAACAATTATTGAGAAGGAAACAGCTATTTACACACCTGTGACTCTGTGCCACCTGAAAAAGGCACTACCACTGATGGGAGCTACAGCAGGAAATCAAACCACTGAAGTCAGGGCAAGACTTGCAGCCTCCCACAGGAGAGAATTTCATTCTCTGCCACACAAAGCAAGGTGCCTTTGTACGCGGCATCTGCATCATGCTGTGCAGCAGTGGATCACCATGCAGGCCGCCATGCGAGGTGCGTGTTGAGCTTTACAGATTTCCTTCCCAAAGCTCAGCAAGTCCCAAGCCTTGTGCATAGGTGTGTATAGGGTTAACATGGATGGCTAAACAGTGCACTCCCTGGTTGTCAGCATTACTCAGGTGCAGTCCTTATCACCAGTCCTGCAAGTCATCACATCTACTGTTGTCTTCTAGACATCCCAGATAGCTTCAGACATCAGTTTGAGCTTCCCAAACAGTCACTGTTCCATTAAAAAATCTAACGGAAAGGTTAAAATTGCAAATCATGTCACAGCTGACTATTTTACGGCTGGAATGCTCACATCCAGTCCCAAATCATTATGTACAAGCGCCAAAAATCACAAACATGTCGCATCCAGCTGCCAGCAGTTTCAGCTGGCACTGCACACCTCGATCACAATACATGCAAAAATCCGTGGCATGGGAAGTGCTGACTATGCAGCACAGCCAAAATAACAACATCTATCAGCATCACAGGTTTAGCAAGCTACATAGGGAGTGGTATTTCTTTTGCAATCCTCACACTCCATACCAAATCCTGACTATTAGAACCCAGGCCAGGAGAAGATCGGGAAAAATACCCTCAATACAGAAATGCCTCCTGACAGCATGGACCTACAAGGAGTATCGCGGATGTTTCATAATTTTGTATAAAATTACAGAATCACAGAAGCATAAAGCACCCTGTACTCAAGAACACTGCCCAGATCGGACTGTGCCACAATCGCTATACCCTCGTGCCCCACGCAGGTTTAAGGTGTCAGTCCTGCATAATTTACTCCCATGCTTATACTTCTGTGAACAGTCCAGGCAAGTTCAACAGCCTTATTTGCATCTGAACCTGAGCACACAGAGGAATCTTTGCAGGTCAAAGGGATGAGAACGTACATTCCCACACTCCCAAAATAAGTACGGTTATTGGTAACCCATGTTTTTTTAAACTGATCCTTGCTCAAAGCTACAGAAAAACAGAACCAGTTTGGATAACGTTTTCAGTGTCACACATCTGTCACTTCTCAGTGCATAACAAAAAGTCATGCTGGGAATCCATGGAGATTTAGAGACATATGGCTTGGCAGCCCCATTGTAAATTCCTGTTACCACATTAAACTAATTGGCTTTGAAGAAAGAAAAATAATTAGGAGAAAGAGAATTCACATGGTAGGAAAATATATAGCATTAATGAGCATTACTATTTATTGCTCATACTCCTGCCTGCCTATTTTTAATACACAAGTGCTCTATTGTAGACTAGTTGGAACTGCTAAATAAAAAAGAATGAAAAACAATTTCCTTTAAATTCTATCAGACTATTCAGAAGCGAAGTAGAGAAGATGACAGTAAACAAATCAGGAAAAGAATAGGAAATAGCAGGATAGGGGGAAGAACAAAAAAGGGACAAGGTCATTTATCCAACCAGTTAAGGAGACCCAGGTTATGGCGGCTGCCTCTGGGAAAAGGAGATATTTCAGGGAGAAGCAAAACCTAGACTCAGGACCGAGTCTGCATGTGAGACAGAAGTGCAACGACTCTTTCTGCCTGCCCACGGAAAATTACAGAAAGCACCAGGTAAGCATCATTACGGTCTGGAGGAGTTCTGGCCACATTGTCCTGTTCTCAGAATCCCAGACTAAACCTGGCGACCTTATGAGCTACTTCTGGTGCCACTGAGCTCACTCCCCTCAAGCGACGGCAGCCAGGAACAACTCCGGCAGAGTAGTAAGTTCAGGGCAGACCAACTGTACATTCAAGAATGAAAACTTGAGAGGGAAGTATCACAGAAACCAGCTGCACGGTCCAAGGGAAGGAGAAGCCGCAGCCTTCACTTCACACAGCACTCTGCTCTGGCCTGGGAGTGTGTGCACAGGGAGTCGGAGAAGCCGAGAACAATAATCTCTCTTCGAGTCTGATGTCAGAGGCCTGACATGGGGTTCACACGTCAAGCACAACACCTAACAGTATTGCCTTCCTTCACTCTGAATGGTACAGCCTGAGGGCCCCAATATATCAAAGGTCTCCCAGAAAACTCCTCTCCCCCATACAGGGCTCATGGCTCTCAGACTAACAGGTCTTAAAAAACAAACCTGACCCGTTTCTTTACACACAGAAGGTACAGTTTAAGTGCTTTAAGGCTTCCCATTTTCAAGTGAGAAAGGCAGGGAAAGAGGGACAAGGAGGAAAGAGCTGTAGGAGTTGCTGGGGCCATGGAGCAGCACATCAGGACACATTTGGCTGATGTGGCCACAGATTACCCATACAAAAGTGCTGTTGGTGCTATTTTGCCTGGTGGTTACAGCCAAAGGGAGATTTTGATACAATGGAACAAAAGAGACTGTGTGCACAGTGAGCATTCCTATCCTGTGTGCACAGTGAGGCCAACAGTAGTATTTTTGTTGACTTTGGTCTAAGTGAGATCATCAGTAATGCTGCAATTCAGATAAAGTGGGGGATCAGGTGGGAGGGAGAACATGCACATGCTAAACAATTCCCACTTAAGCACAAGACTAGACAAGTCTGCTGTCCATTTTTGTGCCCAGTATAGAGCTTACGGAGTAAGACAGAGAAGACTACACTAGATGCAACTGACAGACGGTAATAAAGTCTCACTCCAGATGTGCAAAATCCATCATCTTCTGCTTATATGTCCTCTACAGTGAAAATAGCAAAACAGAAAAATATTTTGCAATACAAAGCTCCCTAAAGGAAGACACTGCTCAACTGAGATGCTGTGGGAAGAAGAGGCAGATGTTGCTCTCTTTCAGAGGTACTGAATGTGGAAACAATGACAGCTAAAGGAATGAACTCAATGAAGCGATAGGCTCCTCCCTGTCCTCCCCCAGTGACACAAGAGCAGCAGAAACTGCATTTCCCAGGAGACAGGTATCCAGCTACTTGCTACTCTGAAGCATTTAAACAGCAGTATCTCCTGGGACAATTTTATTTTTGAATGTCTACAACTGCTCTGTGTCTCTTTCCCCTCATCTGTGAGCAGCTTACTGCCAGTTAACTGCTAGTAGCTGCTACCCAAGGCTTGCTGAACTAAAAGAAACTACAGGCAGTGTCCAGATCTTACTTCAAGGCAGGCATGCAGCACAACTCCATTGAATTTACAGCCAGGACTTGCACGGTGTGCACCAAGACCAGAAACATGATCCAGCAGACCGTTGTCGAGGCAGACATGGCAACACCCCGAAGGGCCATAAGGAGAATAAGAGCTCCCACTGCAAACACACTAGCTGTGGGGAAGTCCACCAGCAAGGCTGCAGTCTGCAGGCAGTTACCAATGCTGTGAGCTTTGAAATGTTGCTAGAAAAAGACACAGTCGTCGCAGGGTAAATCAATGAGGCCACATTTTAATCTTGCCTGTTCTCTTTCCATCCGAGTGAAGCTCTTCTGGATTTAAACCAGTGGCAGGGAGAGCATAATCTCCCTGAGAACAACTGCTTCCACTAGACAAACCAACAGGAGCCGTTCCAGTTACTCCTGGCCCAGCTGGCGCACTCCATGCTTTCTGGCCTCCAACAGTTTCTTTTCCAAATGTGTTAGGAAATCTTCCTAGGATCTGTCATCTACTGAGCTAAAAATCTTCCAGCACTCCCTGAGGCTCGGTTAAACTAGGTACAGAACCGGACACACATTTTTAGATGGCTCACAAACGTTGTACACCCGAGTACTATTCTTCCCAGTGAATGGTTTTATAACATGACTCAGGACCTCATGAGGAATTGCTCAAAACCATGCAAGATATTATTAGCATGTATCACAGCTGGAAAGCTCATTTTACTGTGCTATTTTTCTACGTTGAGATTCTTCACTGTTGCTCTGTTTTCAAGAGAGCAGAGAGGTTTTGAGTGATCTTGGAAAAATCTCAGTATTTGACAGGAAACAGATTTGTCCAGGATATTTATTTCCCCCC
>Ga0065711_1005291_pt1 | contig 23202 bp, 9 predicted proteins | sample Hoacrofraction12_FD_59098 | JGI IMG/M metagenome (GOLD analysis project Ga0065711, IMG submission 59098) | Hoatzin crop microbial communities from Cojedes, Venezuela - Epithelial fraction 12 v2 (version 2) | ecosystem: Host-associated > Birds > Digestive system > Esophagus > Crop | place...
TTTCTGTGACTGAATCAGAAACTGAACATAAGTTTTCTAAATCAAAGTTGCATGAATGAGTACAAGGTTCAGGTCCTTTTTTACCTTAATTCCCTCCATGCCCTGCCTCTGAATGTTCATTGGGCTACTTACTGTGCAGAAGTGCAACAGTTACTGTTTTTTAGTGACTTGGTTTAACATGCCCATAAATAGAAATAAATGCTCCCAAATGTCATAGGGTAACTCAAAGTCTTCTACTAACTAGTGAAATATCATCATGACAACACTAAAAGAAAGACAAAAAGCAATGCAGCAAGTTTATCCTGACCGTGCCCACTTTTCTCCAGTTAAAAAAAGAAAATTACTGTTTAAAAAAAGAGAGAGAGAGAGAAAGAAGAAAATGAAAAGGCAAATTAATTCCTGGAGGACACTCCAAAAGGAAAGGAATTATGAATGTCATTTATATTTCCCTGCTTGATTTATCTTCAATGTTCATAAGTATGTGTTTATCCAAAAGCTTTGTTTCAGATCAGGCAATTAATTAAGCTGGAGAAGATCTCAAGCAGGGAGAGCTGAGGGTTGTTAATAGTGTATGGCTGATAATCAAATTTGGCTCCGCTGTTTTTCTTGGGACACATTCTTCTGTTTGCACTTCCACAGTGCTCGAAAAATGTGAGATCCATCGCTAAGTGGTACAACATGTCATAAGCAGACCCAACTCTTCAGAATTTGTAGTTATCGATAATGTTAGTGTTAATATTTCAAAGCTTCCACAAAGGACGACTGCACCTGAGTATATCCTAATTTCTTTGGGTATATGCACACAAAGACTTTTATCCAGTCCATTTTACTTGAAGATAAGAAAGAAATTAGGTGACTTCTGAAATGCAAGGTCAAAGCTGAAAAATAAGAATTGCAGAAATGGCAAGTCAGGACAGAAACAAGATCAGAACTGGTAAAAACCTTAAGCGTGAGGATGATACTTGGCTTCAGATTGTCACAGAAGGTAATAGAAGGCACAGGAGAAGTCAAAACATGGCACCAGGAAGGAGCAGGTTTCAAGAGCATCCTTGTAATTTTGCTACGGATCTTTCAGAGCACCCAAACCAGTCACACGTTGCCCCACTTTGGGAGCACATGAAACTTCGACACTGTAGTGGCTTTGCCCATAACAGGAAGAAATGAAACATTCCTCGCAAAACTAGGTAATTTCTACAGCCCAGATCAAATGCTGGATTGTTGCCTCAAGTGCTGGGACTGCGATCTTGTTTCGTGCTTCTGTAGACTGCATCAAATCAAAACAGGCTCCATAAAGCCTTTTCTGGGAAATACATATTCAGGCAGGATTTCAGCCCAAACTTTGATACTACAGGGCTTTTTTTTGCAAGCTTGTTTTTCAGAGTTATGTGTCTAAGTCACCACCAAAGCATCTAAATGTTAGAACTTGTCACAATATTTAGAAAGAAATATATACTTGATGTATTTATCTCTCTTCATGTCAGGCAGTTTGAATCCACAGGCTGTGATTCTTGCCAAAACCAGACCTCTCTCTGACTGACCCAGGGGAATCTGCCTGCCTTCTGTGGAAGCCACTACTTATTGGCAGGAACTTTTTGACTAGTTGACCTGCATATCTCATGACACCCAAAATGGCTGTTTTTTCGTCAAAAACCCAGTACTTGAAATTCATTAAAATCCCCGTGGTTTTCATTTATACTGGTAATTCCAATGAAGAAATGCCNTCAGTGCATGACTGCCACACTGTCTAGATTCCTGACAACACAGAGCAGGTGCTTGCTTAANCAGACACTCCCCTGCGCAGCTGTATATGCAGTAGGCAGCTATACAGCCATATACACTGTGGGACATAGTCTTAAAATTAGAAATAGATCAAAAATGAAGATAAAAATGTTTGAAACTCTGTGCTATTGCTGTAATTGTAAACTAGTCAAACCTAGTTTTATTAAATTCACAGATCTTAAAAAAAAATTTCCTTTTTGCATCTAGCATCTTTAACACGTATCTGGAATGTATTTTATCACATGTATTTTTATTCCATTGCAAAAGTGCAGACTACTGTTTGCTTTCTGCATTTGGAAATGCATTCATTTTTTTCCTGTCTAGTGGTCTTAGAGGTTTACTTTAAAAATCAAAGCAGATACAAAGTTAAGCAGTCTTTTTAGCTGCAGGGGCACTCACATTCCCTGTGCATTACATGGGAGAGTTTGGGACTCACAAGGCCAACAAGCTGCACCCAAAGTGTCCTGAGACAGTCAACAGAAACTCTCAGTTGTCTACCAGCTGAATAACAGGAACCTGAAAAGTCTTCCTTTTGGCTGTTTTTTGTGGGACTTCCAGCCTGATAGACTCCTGTTTGAAAATTACAAGTAGTTCATAAGTAGTGAAATTACTAATTTGTGAAGCCTGCTGAGACTTATGCATAAGCTTAGTTCTCCAAACAGCTCCAGAACATCAAAGGCATAAGCACATCGACAGAAGCTACACAATATGGAACTTGAATATTTCATTTCAAGGGGAAGGGAAGTGGTTCATGTGGTAGCTCTGTGACTAAATCCCTTTCAAAGACCAGTACTCCAGCTTAAAGGCATTCCATCAGTTTCCTAATGGAAAGAATAGTCTGCACTGAGCATTTTCTGTTGCACTGGATATGCAAAAGGAATAGACATAAACTATTTACTACTGAAGTAAACTTACTTGCCTTTCCGTTTTTGCTGGAGTAGGACTGACCATTTACAACAAGATAATGAAATCCTTACTGGCCTGACTAACGAAAAATACATTCGGTGATACTCATTTCACTCACCCTAGGGACATGTGATAGCACCACATTTTTTGAATCACTGTAAAAAAGTAAATAACTGGATGTCAAAATCAGACAGAAATCAGATACAAAAAACTAAATGGCTAGAAAAATCAGTAAAGCAAACTAAGTTGTTCCCCCTCCAAATATTTGTTATGAATCAATATTAATTATTCAGATACCAGTCATTAGTTAAGAGACTACATATTTTTGCACCTTTCTATGAACATGTCAGTAAAAACCAGCCGAGTCAGGGACAAATTCAGTACTGAAAGAAGGATTTCTCTTAATTTTTTCTGCAGGGAGAAGCTCTTCAGCAGTAAATAGAGCATGGAACAGGACATCAGCTTGTTTTTCAGATAAGAAGAAGAGCTAGTCCATACACTACTCTTTAAGTGAAAAGTATCTCCCCACTCATTACCCCACGGAAGCCAGAGCAGAAAAATCCACAGGTAAAGATTCCTAAATTTAGGTATCTGTATGTAGGTATCTACCTGTGAATTAGATGTCTGAGCTCCCATTTTAATCAATAGAGGTTTAGGGTTCAATTCAGTTGCACATAAATAGGTATCTAGGGCATTTGAGGTGCCAAGGTTATCCCACTTGGCCTCCAGTGACCATTTCAAGCAGGCATGAATATCCTGCACAAACTGTGTCATCTGCCAGCCCTCTGAAGATGTCTACCATATGCGTGTGGGAATATCAGCTTCCGCTTGGGAAAATTAACCCCAGCACTGCATTGAGAGCAGAAGGAGCTTAGACAGCTAATTCACACGTGGACATCTACAACCCGGGACTTAGCCCACCTCGCAAGACGTTTCAGTGCTCGCAACAGAGAGATCAGTCCCACCTTAGGGGAAGGACTCGTTTACATAAGTATGGGCACCTAGCACCATTTGTGAAGGTTATGGATAACAGCTATGCAGTGCTGATAGATAGGACACAAGGCTTACAGGAGACCTGCAGTCTTCTGGTGAAGCAGCCAGAGGCCAGGCAGGACATCCTACTGCAGGGTATCCTAAAATGCAAACCTACAGAAAAGGAACCCCATCAGAGCTGTTTGCCTTGTATGACAACAATTCCTTTTCTGCATTGTCTGGTAGTGACTGAACTAATTCTTGCTCCCTAGATAAGGGAGCCACCTGTAGCAGGTGGCTGAATAAAATTGTAAGGAATACGTGCACCTGTGTTCCTAAATTAATGGTGATGGCTCTATTCTCCTCTGGCATTACTGCAGAGTGATGCCAAGTAAATGTATCATCTATATACCTGGCACAGTTAGCACTGACAATTGTAGTCCTGGCTAAGTTAAATTGTTATGCTGCCACTTCATCCTTTCCACACTGAGAAAGCAAAGCAGCTAAATTACTGCAAAATTTCCCACTGTAGAAAACCCACAGTTGTGCTTGTACGAGATTTTTTTCTTTAATTGATTTCTGCTGCCAGTAAGAGGTTCTGAAATCAAGTTTTGCAGCTTAAGGGAATTAACTGAAATAATGTTGTCTCTGATGCCAGCATATGAAATAGCATAACATTTTCCATTCAAAATTAGGTGTCATACGAAGAAGATGACCTACATTTGACCTTCCTGTGTGGGCATGATCATCTAAACTTCACATCTGTTTGTCTGAAAGCAAAGGGCCGTTCCAAGCCTAGCATATACACCTTGTCTACACATGGCTATCATGACAGCCTGAAACAAATGTAATTAATTTAATTTGTTAAGGGATTAAGTAACTTCAAAGACAATTTGGAGTATGAGCTTGGTCTGGGAGGCAAGGCATAACATTAATTTCCTCTTTCATAACAGACAATTCCAGAATCACTAGCCGCCAGTATTGCAAAAATCTGTATGAAAAGATAACGAGTTTTCAGAGCTAATTACATGTTTGGGCTAGACATTTAACAATACTGCATTTATTTTCCAGCACAACTTTCCTGTGCTTATCTTTCTCATCTCGAATATTTTGGTGGCATGAGAATAGCAAGGGTGACCGTCCACTTGGTCGTATGAGGTAAGATCAACATTGTTCACGAGTCTTCATCCTTTTTTATATGAGTCTTCCCTGGACTCATATGTCATACTAGTGACCAAAATCCTCAGTCTTTAAGCCATGCATGGCAGATATTTAGAATAAACAGATCACAGAAAGTAAGGCTGAGAAGGAACCTCCTCTCCCCTCCCTTCCACACAGGTAGGGAGAGACTCATCTTTATGCATCCGAACTCTAAGGACTGAAAGGGAATGATCCGACAGGATCAAGAGGACACATCCCACGTATGTGATTCCTGATCACAGCCACATGGTATTTAGCATTACTTTATCTTTGAGTTCTGTTCAGCAAAAGCAACAGCAGTAAATCATAGATAATAAGATGATTTCTCCAGTATCTTCTGTTTCTGAAAGAAATTCCTATGTGAAGGTCTAGTCAAGGCATTACAATAGAAACAATACCGTATTTTGGTGCATGCAACCTGCAGGTTGTCTGTCAAAAAAAGAAACAGTATTGCTAGTAATAAGTCCATGTTAGTACACTATGATACAAGGGATACTTACCAAAGAGAACCCTTTTCCTAACCCTGATAGCCATGGGATGCTTGAACCCAGCATCAGCTGAAATATTTCTGTTTCCACCACTGAGCTTCTCACATAGCAGAGGCTTTTTCTATTGGGAAAGAGCAAATATCTCCCCTGGCAAACGGTAGAGTTCACTCCTTCCCAGGGGTGAATCATCTGTCGACATAAGTAATCTGTGTCTTTACACAGGGAATGGCATTTTTTGAGCACTGGGATTGCCTGTGAGTGTGCTAGACTAACACCAGGTACACTGGAAAGAGCTGTGAGCATGGCACTGCCCAAGTGTTGTTCTGAGAGGGCACTGCATGGAGACAGGCAGACTCCAGCCAAGCCCACCTGGGCAGATGGCAGCAACTCATCAGCCCATGAAACCATTGAAATTTCATCCTGTGCTCTCCACCCCATAAAGTACTTCTCATACACCCAAACACACAGCTTGAGAGCCACTTTGTAATTAATGAGTTTAATGGCTGAGGTGGATTGAATTACCGCAGGAGGCCTTCAAGAGCATTTCTCTGCTTGCTGACTAGGCACTCAAGGAGGACAACTTCACCAGGCACTGAAAACTGGAATGGAAATTCATAACACCCCCCTATGATACACACCTCTCTCTCTGTAACCACTGGCTTTCACACTGTACTTCTCACCTTGATTGTGGTCGAAAGCGAATACCAACAGCTGAGAACGGGATTAGTTACTTGGCAATTGCAGACCCCAGAAGCTGAGATTTAGAGTAGCTTCCTTCAGCTGGCCAGTTTTGAGAGAGGTTTGCTGGCTCCACTGCCAGAGATAGAGCAACTAGAAAAGTTCTGGGATTTGAGTGTTATTGATCAGGCTGTTGATGGATTATCTTCTGCTTCTTTTAATTTAACAACAATAATAGCAATTAATTTGCTTATCTTGTCCCTTTTCAGATTCTTTTTGCCATTCTTTATGAAAACACTTCAGTGGTAGAAAAGATTGTTTTTCCCACATCCTACTGCTCTGTCAATGCTTGCAATTTGGTCACAGAGAACAGGATAACAGTACTGATTTTTAAAATCTTTCTGTGGAATGCAGAGACCAAATGGAGAAAAACTGATATTTGGTCTTTAACAGCAGAGCTCTTGACTGGACTTCAGAGTCTGGCAATCCACATCCATTACTGACAACAAGAAGTTCAATACAATTTTTATTATTTCACATTCATTGCACAGAAGATAGAGTTTTATCAGAGCAGTACATGAGTTTATCTTGGCAACCTACACATTTGCATCACCTAGGTCTTTTTTTACTGGCTTGTAGGCTTACTGCCAATGCAGCTGGATGAAATTCTGCGATACAGTGAAGGTCATAAACTAACCTAAGCACCTCTCTTCCCCCAGAGCTATGGTAGTCCAAGTACCTTACATACAACTTACTGAGTCTCACATTGCCTCTACAACAGAGGTTCTGGTTCACATTGCCTTTTCCATTGGTACTTTATTTGTACCACACATTTTCTCCAGCTGACCATTTCCTGTGAAGAAGAATGACCCTGCAGATACATTAGCTAGCTTCTATCCCAACTTTCTACACAGCTCGCCACACAGTAAGGAAGGTAAAAGACAAGCAGGAGGTAGATGAATGCTGTAACAGCAACGTTTTCACTTGGCTTTGGATCTTCCGTAACATTGCCTAGAGAAGCATCCAGCCCTTTCTCCAGTCTTGATGTTGTGAGCTGAAGATACAAAGCACTTCACAGTTTTGAGAACTTCAAGAATGGGGATAAAATAGGTCACACTGAGTATGAAGGAAGAATATAGCTAGAGCTGGCATGAAATTATTCATTCCACCTCTGCAACGTGAATGGCAATGGTACATGCAGAAATCAGCATTTCAGAAAATTGATTCATCTCACTATTTTGTTGAACCATATCCAGGCCATTACATCCCTGTCTTAAATGAAATCCTTGTACCTTAAGATGTCATGGAAATAAATGACATTTTTAAACAGGAAACTATTAACAGGTTATCAAAGACATTAAGACAGGCTGTGTTTTGGCTACGCTGTGACTACACCTCTGACTGGAGGAACGATAATGGGTACACAGCAGTGTACTTCTTTTACACATAGCATCTCCTTTCATTCAGCCATACACAGACTTGCTGCTGAAAGAGCTAAATTCACTCTTGGAACAAATAAGAACAGACCTTTATTGCCCTAAGCTTACAAGAGTCACAGCAGATGCACTGTGTCTTCTGTAGCAGGCTCAGTACCCTGGCAATACTGTGTTATTCCCTTCATCTATTGTCATATTTTATTGCTGAGATCCCTGGGTGCTGGCAATCTAGGAGCACGAATGGAAATGCTGAGTTCTGTCCTGGTTCTACAGTGCCAGTTCCCAGGCCCTTTATTTTATATTTCAACATTTTTTTTTTACTGATTAATTAACTTCATTACTTTAGTTCCTTCAGTTAATTCAAATTTCCCAAAGCCTACAAAACTGCCAGAGGCAAAGTCAGGTTTACCAAAAATTTTTTTTCAGGTGACAGCAATGAAGCCAGCTATGTCATGCACATGTAAAGTCCATCAAGGTTGGAAGTAATGATACAGGGTATAGAAAAGTGGCTTTTGCAAATACTTCGTGGGAGGAGAAAAACACCATAAGGCAAATTTATGAAATCAAACTGTCCTGAAGTACTTCCACACAGATTTGTGTAATATGTTTCCAAGACACAGTAAAGTGAATGTGTATTTACTATCCCATAGCATCTCCCATAAAACTATGCAACTACCAAAAGCAGTGGGACCCTGTTTTTTGAATGTAGGGGCAGGCCTTTGGACAACAGTAAGGACTATAAAGAGAGTAAATTACTCCTACATCCCACCTCAACCTACCAGAGAAATATGGCATGGGATAGGAAGGTTCTGCCATTGACAAGAGATTCTGTGAAGTCCAGAAAAAATATTGGTACTGCTGACAAATAAAGCTGCTGTGATGGCTTCACAAAGAGTCACCTCTATTTAAACAGCAAGCTTAAGACTGTCCAAGTTTAATTCCTAGTATTGAAATCATGTTGCATTTTTGAAGGTTAAAATTTCTCACATGAATTGTCAAAAAACCTGCATTAAAAATGCTGTCTACATTGTGTCAGAGAAGGGAGTTACTGGATTTCATGCTAGATTTGTACTCTTGAAGATACTTCACCCTCAAGGAAAGCCAGGTTGTTAATTTTTAAAATGAGAAGTTCCTTTCAGGCATGCTGTGTTTCCTTGTAAACAAGCTAGACCACTTAACTAGCTCACTAACTACCCGACTGTATTTTTCTGAGGCATTTAATTTAAAAGTTCTATCAAGCAATGACATGATGCTTGAGTATTTTATTATGTACAACATCTTTTCAATAAACGGCACCCTAACTTACCTTGTACAATCAAGCAATATAGTGAGTTAAATAATAAATGATAACAGCATGAGTCAGAAATTAAACAGAAAAGAAATAGGTGAAAGAAATGTTAAAAGTCTAACTGAGAAGGATTGAATCCCACTCTCTTCTCTTTAAGCTCTTGTAATTAAATACCCAGAGTCACCTGAAGGGTGTATGTACGGCTTCAGAGAAATGCTGCATTTCTCATCTTTAATGAGGTTTTGTATTGTTGAGATGAATTTAGTAGGAGGTTTCCAAAAGCATGAAGAGGAACGGGAGAAAGGACATGAAAGAATGTCATCCAGCCACCAGTGGCTTAGAAAATCCCCCTAAAATATCTAAAGGATGCTTTCCTCATACTACCTACTGTGATGAAACATAGCAGCCGTAGGTGAAGTGCCAACCATTGCATTCAGGACACTTCAGAAGTCAGGTCCTCAGGGTCGACTGTTAAATAAAGACATGAGATTAGTCTGGGACTTCGTTGTTTATAGCTGAGAGCTTCACCCTGCCAACCTAGAGGAACAACAGGAAAACCTTTAGAAACCCATGCGAAAACCGCCATCTCCACTGTGAAAGTCAAAAGACCAAATCCAGTGCCAGATGCAAGGTTTAAAACTAAAGAGGATGAAACGAATTTCTCTGAACTCTAGCAGATTGTAGACCAGCAAATATTTCAGCAGAACTAAGGATGGCTCTTTCACAACTGTTGCTGTTAACATAAAGTAAAAGGTCAATGCTGTGTAGAAACAGTACTCCTGCTCTTTCGCATCTCTTTGCAGGAGGAAACCTGAAACATACTGAAAATAATCTAACTTTTACACCATGAAGTTTAATCTACAAACCCATGTTATTAAGGATGAAAATCTGATTTGAGACGATCTTGAGAGCTTCAAATCACACTCAAATATGATTTCATTTTAGAGGATCTACTGAGACTATCAGTTTAAACTTCAGATTTGCCTGTTTCTACAACAATAATCCATAATGACCTGGTTGTAACTCAAAGTGTCCTGCACCTATGAGCAGACTGTTCAACAGAAAACGCACTTCATGTAAATGTCAAGTGAGATATTTTCTGTGCTACTTTTTAACTACACCGTCAACAAAAAGAGATCTGCAAAATGCTAAAACATTTATAGCAGAATTCTGTGAAGTTCACCATCAAATACCACGATGCTTGCCCCTAGAAACACTGCCTTTTTGTAAAATTGTGACATTGTCAGTCCCCACCTGTAGGCAGGTCCTGAGTTTTCTTATCCCTCCTTTCTTCCACTTTCCCCTCTTCTTCCACCCTCCCACCCTTTTTTCTCCTGATCCACGCCAGGTTGCTAGGATCCATCTGCAATTTTTGCCAAAGTAACGTTGCCTTGAAATTTGGGTGACCATGCAGACTCCTTCTCCCTTGAATACGTAACAGTCAATTATTTTCTTTCATCTCTATTCCTTAGTTTAGATGAAGTCTGTCTGCTCAGATCTGCTTCTCTTGGCTGAGAGCAAATCATTGCATATCACACTAACATATGGGAACGAGATGAATGTTCATTTGATCATCTATTAAGATCACTGGAACAGCTGAATTCTGCTCTTGATCCTTTCATAGGACAGAACTGTGTTGGGAAGGAGTCTGGCTTATGGGATCACTGATCTCGAACAGCCAAAATGGTGATTTGTACATTTCAATGCTTTCAGACTCATGAAAAAAGCACACAAAATTTCTCTTTAAAGAATTCAATTAGAATTCTGCTTGTGGGTGAAGCTCATTTTCCTTCCGGATTCTGGATTTCCAATAAGAAAATTGTAACTATCACAAGTCAAATGGACAAAAGTAGATAGCTATATTTTCAGATACATTTTCTTATAAAATGTTTGGAAGCAGCTCATATTAGACTGCACAATCAAATCCTGCTGTTACAGCTACTGCTTAAACCAACACCTTACCTGCTTTATGTCTTGGTTTGAGGTGAGAAGAAAAAGTTAAAGGTAGTTGAACTGGAGCTGGTTTGGTAGCTTTAAGTTTGGTAGTGCATGAAGAAGACACCACTTGAGCTTTAAAGGCTTTACCATTTTTGCCTGATTTTTGACCTGCCTTAGTCTCTTTTCATGTCACACAGCTGGTTTCTCCCTTCTCCCAGGATAAATGAGGGATTCTTAGTCCTATTCATTTCTGAAACAAAAATCGGGTGTCATGTAGCTTGTATCTTACCAGATGATGTTATGGGCATGCTGCACACTCCTTCTAAACCACCTGCACTCTTAATAAGAAAACAGAAGTTTAGGATATGTGAATCAACTGACAAGACAAGTCGTTTGTAAAAATGAAAAACATATGGAGTCCTATTTGTTATCATGTTAAGAAAAAAAATTCAGACCTGGCAAAGATTAATTTAATTTGCTAGACCTAACTATGACAAAATGGAAATGCATCTTAGAAAGGGGAGGAGGTTAGAAAGGGGTTCTGTGCTGCAGTGAAAGACCAATTTTTGCTGTTGTGTTACTCTTTCACCTTCCTGTTACCCCAGAGCTGTGTTCTGATGAGGGATGAAAGCAACAGCGAAAGGATGGAGTCAGAGGTCAGATCAAGTGTGGGAATCCTCTTCTTAACTATAAAGGGATTACTATGCATAAATTCCGCACAGTTTCTGAGCATATTCATCGCCTTTTAGATTCTGTAGGTTAGTGCTAAGTTTGAGAGAGGCTCTGAATCTTTGAATCTTGCCAAAAGACTAGGAACAAGAGTGCTTCCACATTGCACAGTACAAATCCTCACTGCTCTCATCTCATGACAAAAAAGTTTTGACCCAAATTCAGCTACTTAACAGAGATTTGGAACATCTATGTGGGGAGTAGGTAGCCTCGGTGACTTCAGTGCCACCTGGCAAATAAATAAGCATGATCTTAGCAGTTGATGGCATTTCCATCTAGATAAAAAATAGGTATGAATGTAGGTCTCCATTTGGTTTTCATTGAAAGCAAAGAGATTTGGCACTTAATTCACATTGCCACATATGGAGGAGAAAAGTGCATTGTCCCATCTGGAGAAGAAAAGTGAAAACTGGACGTGACCAAGAACTACAAAAGCATCCACAAGTCCAGATTTAACAAGTTGCGTAAGGACTTTAATTTCTCTTTGTTAACATTGCAAAGTGTGGTATGTTTGCCTGTGATTTCTAGGCAAAAATAAGCTCAGACGAGGACCAGCAACTGCAGCTCCACCTAGGGTATCTGGTGTCCAGAAGACCCAGACAAATGGCCACAGTCCCAATGCACAGCAGATGTACAGTAGGTTTAATCTATCTGGCACGTGCTGGTCCTGCTTCACACTCTGTGCAGTCAGTCTGCAGTTCTGCACACCAGTAACACTTCTTCTGTGTGCTATGGTGATGTTTTGCATAGTGAATCTCCTAAGACCCAAATTCATGTCCTTTCCCAGTCTGACAGCAGCTGCTGCCATGGCTAAAACATCTCAGAAGAGCCTCTAAGCGATGAAGCTGTGGGATATCCTGGGCAGGACATTCCCACCCTCCTGGTGAACCTATAGTACTGTGCAGTGAGGAAGAAAAAACTTGGCTACCAGAAAGCATGAAGTAAGAGGAAATTTCAGAGTTTAGGCCACAGACTCGGTGGAGGTGAGAACTAAACTCCAAGTGCAATTGCCTCTAAGCTTCATACTTCACACTACATTCTGAATGTATAAAGACAGAAAGTGTCTGGGAGCTGGAACGAGAGGTCTGCATCTTTCACCTGCTGAGAGCTTAGGCTATTGTGCCAAAGAAACTCACCATCACTACACAAATACTGTTTCTTATCAACTGCATGAGCAGAAGAGATGCCTAAAATAGGTGAGCAGCATTTTCCCTCTGCACACATCAGAAAGATTCTTCTCATTCTATTGACTAGGTAGGATGCTTGCTTTAGGAGGCTTTTAGGTGAAACAGAGCTTCAGTTTGCTTCACATCAGGTACCCAGCTAGGTAGATTGGGTTGCAGATGCACCTTCAAATATATTTCAGTAGTTCTAAGCCCCAGGCTCTCTCCCCCTGTACAGGCTCTTCTCATATCACCAGGGATCTGAAGACAACATAAATGAAGTGACAGATGTAAGAAGAATCAATGTATCTAAACAGTAAATATTGAAATACTGAATACTGAAAAAATTGTCTGCTTGTGCAAATGAGGTCATTTAACCTTTTTTTTTAAATTTAATTTAAACCTGTTTCTGCATATCACATGCTCTGTCCAATGTGAATCATCTTTCACGCAGCATGGTAAGATGGATACAGAATTTCCTCATGTAATCTGAATGACTAATACAAAAGCACTTGCTCTCTTCAATGTCTTGTATGGGACAAGTAAAATTGCAACTCTAATGACTCTACAAGAGAGGGAGAGATTATTTTTTGTCTTACAGGTTCAAGGAACTACTGCTAACATTTAGTCAATGTTTACAGAGTGCTTTGATGCTCCAAAGTGCTAAATTAATGTGACACTGCAGTATTTCTATGAAGCCTTTTCATGCAATCTCAGCTAAACTGTAACGTTATCTTCAGCTTGTACTTGGCCACCACAGAGAATATGGAAAGTCTGCCATGTCACATGAATATAATAACAACTTCAAATCCAGAACAGTGCTGCTTCTTTGCTTCTAAAGAACTAGCACAATGTTATTTCTTGATAACTAAGAATTATTAGAGCTGCATTTTTATCATTATTTTTATTTCAAATCACTTCTTAATCCCTTGCACTGCTGCTGTTCTTGTTGAATCGAATAATGGCTTTGGTATTAATCCCTGATGCTTTAGTTTCCAGTTAACAATGACATTTACTGGAATATCTTTAAGGAAATGTATAGCCTCCAGTTCTGCATTTCAGGTAATAAAACCCTTAGCAACATGAGATTTCTGACACAGATACATTTTATATTCCCAAGAAAAAAATGGTGATTCACATTCATATTAACATTTTGAAGTTTCTAGGCGGTATTTACAAGGTATGGATACATAACTATATGTACTCATTTTTCAGATTTTCTCAATGACCATTAGACCATGAAACAAGTTACATTAACTCCAGTATTAATTCTTTTCCAGGAAAAGTTGTGATTGCAATGGAATTTTCTTTATTCTGGCTATCCATTAGAAATCAAACTGAGATAATAAATGATAAAGATATCTCTCCTTGAAGAATAATTTTTGTGTAAATTCTCTACACAATGCTTTAGCAATTCCCAGAGGAAAGGCAAAAAAATAAATTTCCTGACCTGCAGGGGATCTGTAGAGCTACCCAGTAGCTGAAATAAGTTTCATGGACCCTCATGCAACCCTTTCCACATGCTGCAGGAGAAGGAAAAACCTCTGGAAGGAGCCTTCTCTGTCTCAGCACTTCTTTATCACTGCATGGCAACCAAACTTTTGAACATTAAAGCTTGGCACCCACTCTGAATCTTATCTTCCCCCTTCCATAACCCATGAAAGGTACAGTATGAAGGCAGACTCAATAGCGGATTAAATAGATTTGGTACTTCAGGAGAAATTATACGAGATCATTGCTAGTGTTCCATGGGACCTCGGATTCCACATCTATGTATTTTTCTATGAAGCCCACCATCTGCTGTAGCATTAAGCCCCGCTGTGTCAGCTTTTATTCCAACAGAATCAAGAGGAAAATCTTCAAAAAGCAGTAATGAGAGTACCAAAATTTACCAAGCATTTTTTGTCTGTGTATTTGAATCTCAGGGTTGTTTGGAAGTTCTGATATTTTATTTTATTCCTGTTTAAAGCATTCACATTGTTTTCCCGCATGGATTCACACCTGTTTATTAATACCTATTCAGCAGCCTTTCTCTTAGTGAGGGCTGGTACAGGGTCTCCTTTCTCTACCCAGAAGACACCTAAAAGTCTCACAGACGACTAGGTTCCTCTGCTTTTGACAAAAATCCAGCTGAAATAGTCAGGGAGTTCACTGTTCAGAAGTTAAGGACAACCAGACACCGATCATGTAAGCCTAAATCTTTAGGAATCAAGCTAAGAATGTTAGTATTGTTTAAAATTACACAAAAAACTTTGAAAATACTATCAGCCAATTAAAATGCTTCCATGAGTCAGCAAAAAACTCAAACCAATAATCAGGAACTTTTTTTGCTTGCAGGTTGTGTTAGCAGGGAAAAAAAATGTGTTTCCCTTACAAATTTCAACCAGGCTCGTCTTTTCTCGTCAAGATGATCTTACTGTGAATAATAAAGTGTCTAACTTGTTTTGATCCCTTCTGTAGCACAGTTATGCATTGAGAGGAAAAAACAAAAGATCTTTGGTCCTCTGAAAACTGATATTGTTAGGACAAATACAGCATATGGAATTTAATACCAAATTACAATACATATATAGAGAGAATCGTAGTGACTGTGGCATTACTTTAGTTCATTAGAATCTTCTTCTTCATTGTTAATCACTGAGATGTCAGTTTATAACAATAGAAAATTTAAGCTCCTCCTTTACCTGAAGAGTATACTAGTTATTTATCATAAAAGTGTCTTAACTTGTATTTACAATGATGGAAAAAATTGACTTTCAGAGGACTGCATAATTAAACATTAACCATAGAGCTTTTCTTTGTATCTAGAAATTAAATAAATGGATTACCACATCTGGGAACATTTTGAAAGCAGTTAATGCTTTTATATGAAGTTGGTGTTGATGTGAGTAATCAAATTTACATACAAAAAAATCATTTAGATGTTTTGATACTTTTCAGGTTTCTGCTTAGATGTCCAACTACATGACTACATGCTCAACAGCAGAAGAAAAATTCTGAGCATCGTTCCCAGATGATTTATATTAGATTATGGAATTGTGTAATACCACTTCATTCTCTGCAATGCCTACAACATCGAGTTTGGGTGGTATTCAATAATCCTAGCATTAACTCATTTATTGATTATAGTGTCTTTAGTTCCACCAACAAGACTGTGACATTCACAGAATTGCCATTTCTGTGACTTCACAATTCCGTAACATATTACAAATTGTAGCCAGTAGTTTTCTGGAAATGTCAAATTTCCTGTTTCTGCAATATATTGTAGCAGGCTGAATTACAATGCTAATGGTGGGAAAAGCTAGCCTGTTTCTCACACATAGGAAAAAAATATTGCTAGAAACAACTAGGAAATTGTCTGATAATCTGTAAAATGTCTTCACAGTTACTAGCTTGTTTGAAATAGAGAAAAAATCTCTAGTTTGGAACTAAATATTTCATAACCAGGAAAGATTTGTTCAATGTAACACAGCTGGACTGACTGTGTTCAGTGCGTTTTGTTCTAATAATGGTACTTCCATTTGGTTGAATATGAACATTTATGCTAATTTCCCATTTTTTCTATATGAGTCAGAGAGTTGGATGCCTACATAATAAAATATTTGAGTAGTAAAGACCTGTAAGAACCCTGGAAAGGCAGCCTTCAGTTGTTCCCTCCTTTCTTCTGCAATGATAGGATTCAATAAAACTATGACTTGGTTAGAGTCCATATACCTGCCATAGACTTTGCCTCTCTCTCCATGCCTCCAGTCAGGTACTGACTGGTAACTTTGTGCCCAGTAGGTACTGTGCCAGAAACAGCAATGAAACCCAGAAATGGAACAAGAGTTGACATTCTGTTCTTCCATATAGTTAAACTTCTCTTAGAGCTGGGGAAAAAAAAAAAAAAAAAAAAAAGAGAAAGGAAAAAGTTAACTGTTAGCAAAACAAACAAGGGGAAAATCTTGAAGATACTGTTTATAAAAGAAATTCTTAGCTTCACTGTGTGGCTAAAATGACTAAGTAGTAATCAGCATGTAAGCATCACTCAGTTCCTGAGATCACTGCAATGCTTATTAGAAGGTTATTAGCTTTGGGGTCAAACATTTTTTAAAGCTGTACAAAGGAGCATAGATTTGCCACAAAGTCCTCTCTGATGTTTCTGTGCTCTCTTGGAATTACAAAGACTGGGAGACTCACAAGACTTCTTACAATAAGACTGCTCGTAATGGAAAAAACTCCGTATTTCTACACACTATCCAACACTACAGACTCTGTCCAGAAATTAGAAAGATTTTTTCAAATTGTAACAAAATATTAATGAGAATTGTTTAAAGACTGTACCACTTTTATGTTGCAAAATAAGGAGGCCTTGGAAATACAGAGAGAATCCCTCTTGAGACATCCTAGAGAAGCAATGAGATAAAAGAATAAGATTTACGCTAAGCATTTGCGAAAAATAAGAGATCACCGTACAGTAATCTTATGAGTGATCTTATGAGTGAGCAGCAGAGTATCGTTGCACTTGCCTGACTGGACTTGTCTTATATCCTGGGACTCCTGCTTATAAAAACTATTGTACTGTTTCAGAGGGTTATAGTTATCTTTACATTTAGCATACCTCTTCCTTCTATCCTACATTGTACCAACACAACTTCTTCCGTAGAGTTTTCCTGACCTTGAAGATACAGCATTGTTTACATCAGTGTCTTTTGATCCTGAACAGCATCTGTCAAGCTAAACAAGTTAAGCCCCATAAATCTGAGACAGCAACTCTGGCTTTTCAGATAACACGGCATTTCATTCACACTGAAAAATGGGATTATACCTAATACAGATTTGCACCAAGCTAAAAATAAAAGAGCTCAAATGCATCAGTTCTTTTCCTTTTGACAGTATAATTGAGCAACAGGCTTATTAATTTTACAGATATTGAACACTTGAGGCCTGGCCACTGAAGACAAAGAAAAGTCTCCCTGTAACATCTTTGGGTTTTGAGCTCTTGGGGCAGACACCTACCCTTTCTTTTTCCTGCAGATCAGGATATTCCCTGTATAGATGCTTTCTGTTATCAATAACTAACTGGGTGTATAGCCTTACATCTGTATGCAGCTGACATAGTAATCAGGAAAGCTAAAAACCAAAATACTAGGCTGAATTTGAGTGACTGTGAAAGAACAAAATGAATGAACTTTAAATTTGTGTGTCACTGCTAGTAGTAACTCCATAGTAGCTGAAAGGAAGACTTAAGGTTTGCAGCAATGCACATAGCTAGGACCAGGGACTATCAAAACATGGAAGTTGTAGGGCTAAGCTAACAACTTGAGCAATATGACGTTTGAAAGCTGATTGAAAAAAAGGGAAAGTCAATTCCTGTCCAGAATGCTCAGCAACTATCTAACTATGATGCATGATGATGAAACATAAAAATTCAAAAGACAGGACTACTGACTCCCTCACGTTTACCAGTATCTCTGTTTTAATATCATATGCAGACTTCGGTGCTCCACTAGGTCTGATAGCATTAGTCAATTACTTTACCTATTACAGACTGTTCAGCTGCTGTTAAAACAAGTCAAAGCTTTATGTAGTTTGTCTATCTGGTATGCAATGTCATTTGAAAGGATTCAGATTTTTACTCACTATTTCAATGCCATTTTTCCTTCTCTTTGCATTGAATATCCTCAGATTCTGTTTTTCATTGTGACTGGTCATCACTAGTCTTGGATTGCAGAACTATGAACTGGAGTTATCAAAGAGTTTGTCTAGAAATTTCACAGTGGGTTTATGTAAGCATTGTTCATTACTGTTACTCATGGCAGAAGTCATATTCTAAACAGAGAGGACAGACAAGAGATAGTGGGAATGCAATATCTCATCTATGTGTGCAGACCAAACCAAAGAGGGATGAAATAGCTGTTATAAAATTGGCAAGAAAGCAGAGCTATGAGTTAAATCCATCTCTCCTGAGTTTTAATGCAGTATGTTCACCACAATGTTAGCTGCACTCCCAACTTGATATTCACATTTTTTCCTTTCATCCAAACAGACTGTACAGCACCATAATCTGCCAGAAAATCTGTGCTGTGTTCTTTCCCAGCTTGGAGCTGGTTTTCCTGGGTTTGTGCATTCTCCAAGGTTATCCAAAGATCCCCCTTTTATAGTAAAAAGTATTTGGGAAGTGAAAATGGCTGTTCCTGAGAAAGTTCTGAGAAAGTCAATTGCAGCTCAAACACATTTCTGTGGAGACCTCATGAATCATGGCTCTTCTGGCTGTTTATGACTTCCTAAATTTATTTTGCATTGTTGGAGATAAGAGGGATCATACTCAATTCTAATAAGATTTCTTATTTATCGGAATTAACTCTGTAAAAGCTACAACCAGTTTAACTTACACTTGCTTACCTCCAGCTCAAGGAATCTGTGTTTTCTTTGATGTCAGAATCTCTTACGGGGCCTGACTGATGTTTGCTACCTGTTGGAGTATGCCTTCTCCACCAGAAGAGCTTTCGTGATGACTACCTGCCACTGATCAATGAAAAAGAGCATAGGAAGATTCCCCAGGGGTTAGTATAGAAATGGGATGGGGCACACTGTTCTTCAAATGAAGCAAAATGACTCCATAGCCTCTCCCTCGTCATGTGATATCCTATGCATCCATTGCACAGACAAAGTGCAGACAACCTCCATCTTGTGATAGACATGTCTGGTACTGCAAGGGAATAAGCATGTATATCAGGCCACATACACGACCAAATGCCTCTGTATGTTCACCTCACACAAATGGGTATATGTTATTCACCTGATGTATTATACCTTTGGGGAATGAATTGTCAGTCATATGATGGAGGATGAACAAGCTTCTTGGTCCCTGGCTGTGTTTGAAGGCCCTTGGGAAAAAGAAGAGCAAGAAATAGTCTGAAGACTACACAAATTGTGCTGATGAATGACATCTGGCTGGGGGGCCAGGTTTATACTCCTGATCTATGCTGTGGAATAATTCCTATAAACAAGAGGACAATAGTACTATGGAACTTAAAAACTGAATGCAAATAATTACTTCAGCTCAGCTTTCCTTTGGCAGTTTTTTGAGTATTTTCACAGAGTTCAGCAATTCATTTTCATGCATATACATAAATACAACTAAATAAATCTATGTACTAATCAAGCTATCCATTTACAGCAGAAGAGAGAAAAAGAACAAAAAATTGCTAGCAGCTATAGGCAACTCCAGCTGACAGAGAAAACAGGGTCCTATTCTCTGCTCCCTGTGCTGCCTTCCTAACCAGTCTAAACTCAACCTGTTCTCAAGCGGCAGGATCCACAGACATTTCAGTGACTCTCAGTACCACAGCACATAAAACTTTAGTGGACCCTTATGGAACTCAAATCCACGGTTTTATCTGCACATGTATAGAAAAGTTACTTTAATGGGAAGAATTATTTGTGTAAAAATCTACATGTTAGTTGAGGTTTTCATGTACTTGCTGATAATCGATGGGCACCTGAAAATATCTAAATGCTTTTTTGTATCCCTGTACTTGCCTTTTTTTTTCCCAAGGTATTCAGGATACCTCTACACCTCTACATAACAGAAGGCCCGGGAATTGCTTAAGCACTGGGCCCCTGGTTGTCCACATTGCCTAACTCCCTGGTGGTTTCCTGGTTTTGTATTGATCAGATCAGATCAAGACAAAGCCTCAGTTTTCTCAACGTAGTTCACTCTAGAGATTTGTCAAAAAGGTAGCATAGATGAGACTTCATCAAATTCCGCTGTCTCCACCCTCCACAGCCTGCCAGTACTACCCCAGCTGGCTTTGAAGCTTTACATGACTCCATACACCCGCTAACCACACCTGAGCACATAAACAATTCACTCCGCGTTTCATGCTGTGAAAGCACCTCTGTGATGAGCTGCAACACAGTCCTTACATTATTTCAGACACTTTGAAGCAAATTAAAAATACATTCACACAACACATCAGTTATGACAGCATCACAAGAGAATATCCAGGGGCAAGAGCTGTCATGTGAAAATGGCTGTTCTGTGTGTCACCTGGCCTCAAGGCCAGAGCAAGGTCACCATCTTATCACTTAGTTTAACATTATGGACAAAACTAGGGACTACCTGATGCATTACATCCCGTTTTCCTCTATGACAAGCGTTATAGATGCTTAGTCCAGAAGTTTCAACTTCCCCTTCATTTGCTGACACACTGTTAAACATGCCATAACTTCCTAAATCAAATCAAGCCTTATATGACTCCATATACCCTCTAGACATGTATTGGGTGTAGGCACCCAGGGGTCGGTAGCAGTGGGCTGCAGAGTGGTCTATGTAGAATCAGAGAATCATATATATCATATAATCATTAAGGTTGCAAAAGACCTCTAAGATCATCAAGTCCGACCATCAACCCAACAGCACCATGCCTGCTAAACCATGTTCTGGAATGTCATAGCTACATGTTTTTTGAACACCTCCAAGGATGGTAACTGCACCACTTCCCTGGACAGCCTGTTCCAATGCCTGACCACTCTTTCAGTAAAGAAATTTTTCCTAATATCAAATCTAAACCTCTTCTGTTAGAAGGGGCCTGGACTACCCAGTGCCAGACACTGCCAGTTCCAGATGGCTTCAATGGATCCACCACAGGGCAAGGCTGAGCCCCTCAGCCACAATGGTGACACCTCTGGAAAGAGATTTAAGAAAGGAAAAAAACACTGGACAAGAAAGGAGTGACGAAAAAAGTAGCATAAACAGCCCTGCAATCACCAAGGTCAGAGAAGAAGGTGGGAGAAAAGGTGGTCCATGGTGGAACAGATACCCACACTGCAGTCCATGAAGGATCCATGCCAGAGCAGGTTTTTTTCCTGCAGCCTGTGGAAAGCTCTCACTGAAGCACAGGGGAAGTGTGAGGAGGAAGGAGCAGCAGAGAGAAACTGCTATGTACTGACCATAACTCACCACCCACACACCCCCTATGCAGCTCAAAGTGGTTAATGGAGTCTGGGGAGGGGAGGAGGAAAGATGTAAGTTTAATGTTTGTCTTTCTGTTTCCCACTACTCAAATTAGTAATTAAATATTTGTTTTAATTGGCAATAAGTTAAGTTGATGTTCCCCAGGCTGAGGCTGTTTTGCCCACAGGGTAATTAGTAAGCAATCTCCCTGTCTTTTTATCAGTCCAGGAGATTTCCCATTCCCTTCCTTCTTGTTCCCTCCCTCCATCCTGCTGAGGGCCGGCGGTAAGCATCTGAGCGGGTGTTTGCTTGATAGCCAAGTCAACCTTCCACAGAGTTCAAAGCTCCTGAAGGAACAATATAGGAGTAAAAGAGATTGAAGGCATCACTAATCTTCTAAGTCCTTGAAGTGGCAGCTGGTTAAAAAAAGACACCTAAGTGATTCTATGAAAAGAATCATGGTCTATGTCAAAGAGGAAGCTGGAAAACCAAAAGCAAGAAGGCAATGTTCACTGCCAGTCAGGCTGAGGGTGACAGACTTTTTGACTCCATATCTGATCACAGAATCACAGAATCACAGAATGGTAGGAGTTGGAAGGGACTTCTTGAGATCATCTAGTCCAACCCCTCTGCCTAGAGCAGGCTGCACAGGACCTCATCCATGTGGGTTTAGAATATCTCCAGAGATGCAGACTTCACAGCTGCTCTGGGCAGCCTGTTCCAGCGCTCTGTCACACTCAAAGAAGGGAATAATGATGATCACACCAATTCTGAACACGTGAACAAGACACCAGCTGCGTTTCTCAGGCTTCCAGTACCATATGGAAGGCTAGCACATCCAACCAGTACCCTGTCTCTGGCCATAGGCTGCCACCATTGTCTCAGAGGAAGATGAAAAACACTTCCAGCAGCCAAAATGTTCATCACAGAAGAGGGGAATGGGAGGAGGAAACCTCCCTGGCCTTTGCAGTACAGAACCAAAAGCCTGTTAAATGAAACTAACACAAGAGCAGCAGGTCGCAACAAACACAGGCACAAACAGAAGTCAAATATCTTTGACACTTTTCCAGTATGGCATTAAAACAAATAGTGAACCTTGGCTTACGTTATTTAATCGCTTTCAAAAGTCTCTTAGGCATGACACTGATGAATGTTGCACAGGTCCTCTGTAATATAAGGTTGTTGTTAATTCTATATTTAAATATTTCTAAGATGTTCAACAAAGAGATTAAGTATTTCAATGGTAAGAGGTAATTTATTTGTTCTGCAGGTGCTTTAGTTTGACTGCATTTTAATTTCAAACTCTTGTCAGCCATTGATTTCCTTGGGATACCAATAAGACAAACAAAGCTGTTAACTAAATAAGACTTTACTTATAAATCAAAATGTGTGCAAGAAACTGCAGGCTTTTTGTGTTTACTACCAAACATTGTCACTGTTAGAAAGAATGAGATTTGCTTCTGGTAAACACTAACTAGAATATAAATGAGATAAAAAATAGCTCCCAGAGAAGGAGATTTTCCTAAGCAAAGGGAACGAATGGCAATGTCAGATTTTGATTACTTCAAAAATAATAACAATGTGGACCATGGGAGACTTATTTTAACTCACCTTTACTGGACAAGCTACACCACATATTTGCATTTGTAAAGGGATGGCATCTGCCATTCGTATCTCTTTATCC
>Ga0065711_1034809_pt1 | contig 23202 bp, 14 predicted proteins | sample Hoacrofraction12_FD_59098 | JGI IMG/M metagenome (GOLD analysis project Ga0065711, IMG submission 59098) | Hoatzin crop microbial communities from Cojedes, Venezuela - Epithelial fraction 12 v2 (version 2) | ecosystem: Host-associated > Birds > Digestive system > Esophagus > Crop | place...
CAGTTAGAGACCAAATAACATTCCTTTGACTATCCACCACACATCCATTTGCAATTTAGAGACTACAAAGATGATACAAAGCTGCACTAGTGGTGACTCTCCTGACCAAGTCATTAATGTGTTCTCTTACTAGGCACAGAGTTGGAAAATATTCGTATTGGTTCAAGAATAAAAGATTCACACAGATCTCACTGTCTCTACATTCAAAATCTAGCAGCTGCCTTCTCATGTCCTCTCCCTTTTCAATCTTGCAAAGAGGACCAAGCAACCAGGAAAACAAACAAACAAAAAATCAGAACATCGGTTCCATACAGTTGCAAGTGGTCACAGCCAAGATGTCTAAACTCAGACTGCAAGTACATCCTTCTAACGACTCCCATCACATCGCTTTCACCCTCCAGCAGTGCAGCACACCCACCCCGGTTACCAGCTCAGGCCGTACAACCACCCCCATGCTCAGTCAGCTTTCTGAAACAGACCCCAAGGCCCGCAGTGCCCTGAGCCACCTCTGCCCTGATAGATTCTGAGGAGTTTACAAAACACATTCATTCTTTTTGTGCATCAACCAAGATTCCAATGCACGTTAGAAAACCTGTATGGTTTAAATATCAAAGCAACAAAGCAAAGACGTTTAACTTTAAATATCAACGACTGAAAAACCTTTAAGGCCATAGACCACATAGCAAATTCCTCAAACCCGCAATACCAGATGACTGACAACACAAAGTCCACCCAACAAGTAGCAGGTCCTTCCCCTTCAGCAGTAACTGCTTGTAAAAGGACATACGTGGAAACAGACCCACTAACAGTATTTCATTACAGCAGGAGGTATAAATAACATCAACTTTCTTTTCAAATGGACTCTGCCTCAAACCTAAAACAATAAAAATTTTGAGAAGTCACTTTCCAAACTTTTTTCAGGAATTAAAGAGAGTGCTTTTGCCTCGAACTTCAAAAGTAATTCATGCTAACCGTCTGCCATGTAGCTTCATCTAAACCTCACACCAACATTTCATAAGTTGGAGTGATATGGGCAGAATAATTGAGACTATGCAAACATCCTTACAAGACAAAATGCAGTATGTTTCTAAAACACTGCTTATTCATTAAACTTTCTGTGAAATTAAGCTACGACTTGAATTCAGTGACCCTATGCCATCCTCTGACATTGAGCTCTCAGGCAAAACACACACACACACATATCCTGTTTCTCTTTCATTTTTCACAAAGAATTTTCACAGATGATGTATTATTCTGAAAACATAATTAGGAGCAGATAGAAATACTGCCTCCACTGTAGTCCTTATCTTCTCTATCACTACTTCAGCTACAGTGGTAGTGAAATGAGAATCTTGAAACGTAGACTTAGTCCATGTGTACCTACAGTATTTTTGTTTATTATTTTTTACAAATAATCTACAAATTGAGAGTAAAGGTTCAGGATAAAGTTTCAGAACTTCACCCCGAAACCAAAGCTACATAATCAACCACCATTCAGCTACCAGTTCAGTAACTTTGGCTCAGAAAAACTGCATGCAACCGCTGTGCTTAATTATGACTTAAAATAGTATTCGTGGAACAGCCATTTTCACCATGTTTATCATCAAGAGACACGACAGTCCATTTCCTCATCAAGATGTCATACGAGGAAGCCTGCCTTAAATAGCGGGGGGGGAAGTAGTAGAGGCTTGTAAACAAACAGGTCACAATTTCTAAGTGTCAGTAGGTCAATACGATTTTTTTCTTCATGTTATATAAACAAAAATGCTTCAATGTTATTTTTTCAAATAGCTATTTACATAAAAAAGAGCTTCTACATAAACACAAGTATGTGTCTATTTTTACCAAGCTGAAAATCTTTTGGAGAAGTGGAAGCTCAGAACTTATGCACTTTCATCACTTCCCAACAAAACCAGTCGATCCTTTCCCATCTCATTTGGGAGACCTAGATTTCATCTATTTTAGGTCAGTGCATTAACACCTTTTCATTTCCATGTTTACTGCTTATCCTCTGAGAACAGATTCACTCCCTACCCATATCACATTTTAAATTGCAAGCAGGGACATGTATAAACACTTATTTTCTTCATGGTAACACTCTGATGCTAAGTATTTCCAATAAGGCCTACTTTCAACTGAAATAATTATGCTATCTCAAACCCACCAATGAATCTGAAATCTGGAACAAAGTGATCATCAGTTACCATATTGTAACATTTTAAAATGAGTATTTAACCACAGAGACAATAATTGCTTTGCACAATAATGCATGGCTTTAAAATAAAAAGAAGTTGAAAATCAAATGTCAATTTACTTAGACTGTGATTTTTTGGAAGTCTCTCTTTTATTACCCAAAAATGCAATCATGAGAAGTTCTAATCCATACAAATAACACTGTAAACTGTTCACTAATTAAGAAATTAAAGTTCATGATAGTCAGCATTCCCACACTAAATTAATACGTAATAGCTAAAAGCAAACACAATTTTATACTGTTTACCACTGTACAGAGCATTCTGATGTACACATCCCTTAAAACGATGCATGATAAAAAGCCATGTAAACTAGGAGTTTAATCCGTGCAGCAATGTCTGTCTATTCCAAAGTTAAAACATCACACTCTTTAATGAGTTTTCTATTTCTGCTGAACTAGTAGATATAATTTGGAAATAAAGGCAGTAATTTAGAAGTAAAAGTTTGTGCAAGCCCCCACCCCAAGAAGTCAACTGTGCTCTACGAGAAAAGAAGGGACAAGGGACAAATTCTCTTGCCAGCCACCAGTCCAAGAACCAGCCCCTCACCTCCCTCCGCCTGATGTAATATGCTACTCTTCAAATTAATACCTTCAAGTAATGAATTGTAAAACTGCCTCCAGAACGTATCACAGATCAGCGTTCGTATGTCATTACAAACACGCAAGTTCTTCACTTGCTAGGGAAACTGAAGAGCAAGTATCTACAAAACAAAGCAAACCCCCCACTTACTTGATTTGTCCCACAGGACGGCAAGTTCAGAGCACTGCTGGCTCTCACTCTCCAGAGCTGCTCTCTGTTCATGCGCACCGCTCTTTGAATGCCTATGGAAGAGGCGATTAGCAAACCCTTCCAGCCTCTGCAGCGCTGTGGCTGTCCCTGGGCACTGGTTGCAAGGTGCCTCCTTCGCAGCGGCCATCTACACACACCAGCGACGTTTCCAAAAGCAAAAGGGAAAATATCTAAAGGGAGCTGGACAACCAGAGCCATGAAGCGCTCTGCATGTGTCAAGCTTCCTGTATGCAGCGTGTTCTAACCACTGCTCTCTTCTGCTTCCTGTTAAGAAAAGCTCTATAATCTACTGGTTTCCACTGCTAAAAGTCTCTTTGCATGTCAATCGAAAAGTGGTTGTTTTTATAAAAGTATCCAACAATTGCTCCAGCATGTGTTTTTGTAGCTTTTTAATAAATCACTTGTTTTATATTTAAATATATATTTTATGTTAAAATACTATAAACAACTTGTTCAGAACTAAAGATCAGAAGGCAGATTTTTTTTCCATTTACCACAACCTTGCATGAAGAAAAGTGACTGTTCTGCAGCTCTTCCCCTGTTATTAAGATGGAGTACCATCACCACAGCAAACGTAACCAGCTGTAATCTAGTCATTAGTAATCTCATGTTTTCAACTAAACTTTCTAAGCAAGGAGGTTGCTTGGAAAAACTACTGAGGTAACTATTCTTTTATTATTGGGGGGGAGGAAGTATTATTTTCCTCCTTTGAGAAAAATCAGACTGAAGAAGTTGAATTCTATCGTACATCTAAACACGACTGCATTATACTTACCCAAACTGGGTTCTTCTTAGTCCAAGAATGAACCAAATGCGTTTAACTTTTTCAGGAATAAAGTACCAGAATGCCCCGCTTTGGCAGATCCTCATCCAGCAGCACGCTCGCTCTCCCAGCCACAAAGACAGCTGGAAGGAGAGTCACAAAGTCACGGCCACCAGCTCCCACATTGCCTATGGGAAAGCTTTGCATGCACATCTCCTGGAATTGCGTAAGAAAGTTTTTTCATTCAGAAGAAATTCCAGTATTTTCAACTGTAGAGTAAGTCTAGAAAGCATGATTTTTAATGGCGCAAAACACACGGAAAATAAATGGAAAGCTGTATTTACTATTAACTAATTTGTAAGTTATGTAATTTCACATGCTTACAATGGGTAGTACTAAATATCCATTTTGGTGAAAATGGAAACACATACATTAGGCAGGTTTCCCAGTACAGCCTCTGCACACATAAGATGTGGCTTCTTCAAAATTCAGGCTATTCTTAAGACTGAAATAACTTTTTCCACAATCTGTCTCCTGCCTTACAGTCAACACGTGTTAAAGACATACCTCTCATTTTTCACCACCATACTTCTCACTGAATAGTTCCCAAATGTCAGAAGATATCCACCTTTGGACATTACGTAACTATTTTATAACAGCTCTGTGCTTCAGAAAAAAAACCATCATGACAAACTGCCTATGATAATGATAAAAAAATAAAAATGCCAAGGGACAGACTTTACCGATTTGGCTACATTCCTCCTAATGGGCACATCCAGGCTTCTTGTGATCGGGCTCACAGTCACAACACCACAGTTTAAATTTCTAGACTCTATTTAAAGCACGGAAACGCCCTTTGCTTTCAAGCTCCAGACATACCCTGGAAATGTAATTTCTTTCTCCAGCACCTGTTCAAAACCTGGAACCAACCATCTAAATGGTTACACTCTACAGACCAGTTAGCAGCTCTGGATGAGCACCTGCTACCTCGCTGGTGACCAGGTTGCTCGCCCTGGCCAGGGGCAGGTATCGCAGCCCTCCCGGGATGCCATTACACTTCCTTTCCCACCTTACGCCTTCCACCCGCTTTGTCGCAAGGTTAGGGCTGACTTCTGTGACACCCCAACAGTTCACAGCTCTGCTGCCAGAAACAAGAGCTAGTGGAGACCATGCAGATTCGTTTGCCTTATCAGGGGTTGCAGATAGGCAGATGGGATCTATTATGTGCCATATATAACCAAACACTTTATGACAGAGTAATGCTATGCCACCTTCCATACAGCAGTATAAGAAATATTTACACAACAGCAGTATGCTCATTTCCCCATCTACTGAACTTCTTGGGGCCGGAAGAACCCCTCTGGAATTCTACAGCCGTGCTCTCCCAAAGCTCATTGCAAGTCTCTGGGCATCCAGGGAATCCTTCTGAGACATTATTATTTTCTCTGATGTTGGCTGTTATCTCCAGCAAACAAAGCCACCTGGTATGATGGTGTGTTTGTCTTGTCTCTCTCCTCTCCCATGGTTCTGAGCCTTTACACTACTGTTGCTTTATCTTTCACACAGGTCTTCCACTAAATCATTTTGCTTCCCGGATCTCAAAGAGGGCAATTTACAAAATTCACATCACATTATGTAAGCTAGAGTTTGCCAGCCCTCCAGAGCAAATGGAGAGATGTGGGAACTGCCAGAGAGCAACTCTGCCCACCAAAATCCAGAGCTCCTAACGCACCCAAGTGATTAACCTGGACACTTTCATCAGGTGCCAAAAAAAGGAAGCAGAAATAGACACACTCTGAGACCACAGAATTGAATTGGTTTAAGTGAAAACACGTTATCAAAAAGGGATTGTTAAAAGATACCTTAAGACAAAACCTGGATTTGCCAGAATTTTACAAACTACTGCCAACAAATTCTGTTATAGAAGTTCTCCACATGCAAAACATGAAAAGAAAGTACTGGTCATACTGACACACAGATAGTAACATACTTTCCTAATCTCAGAAAATTTGGGCATTGATTGGCATTGAGGAATGATAATACAAAATACTAGCACGCTGTCTTTCTGTGAAGCCCTTGTCCCATGTGGACTTCAATGTCTTCTTATGAAGTCCATGATTTTTAAAGGTGGAATCTCTTATTTCCTTTTACCTAATCTTTCATCTTACTGACATACTAATCTTCCAAACTAATGCAACATTAATTTATCCACATCAAGTATTTTATATGTTATATATGAAGCATAGAGCTCGTAAGCTCTGACATAGTTATCTCACTAATCAACAATGGATGATGCTTTTTTAAGGCAAAATTCTGTGGCTCTGCTTGTCTTAAGATTTCCACTTGCTAGCCAGCACTGCTTTTCCTTAGAACAGCTTGTAAACCTTTAAATACAATTAAATGCTTATACAGACATGTGCAAGCAGACTTGAGGTCATCTTACTCATGCTCCAAGCTAGAAGAAGAACCTGAGCCAGCTTTGACCTAAAGCTGTGTGGTGCTTGTGGTTAAGCTTGTACACCTTCTCAACAGAGAAAAAGCTGGCTATACTCCATCCACACCATGAATATCCAGATGTTCTACCCACTCAGTGCAACAGAAGTCAGATCAGATGTGTGTCAGCCTCTGCACAGGTATGACCCATCTAATCAGGCCTGATTCAGATGCATTTAATTTTCACCGAGTAACTTTTACTCTACAGACAGTGTCTGTGGCCTACGAAATCTTTGTTGCAAAAAAACGGCTCACTTCAGGTCAGTTATTTAAAAAACAACTTATGTTTGATGACATTAAGACTAACCAGTTGCCATTCAAGTCCCCTATTAGTTTCTAGAGCCGGGCAGTGTTGAAAATCCCCTCTTTGTTCACACTTACTGCAAAATAAACCCGTTCTAGCCAACGTATGCCAGGGAGCTCCCAATCCTGGTGCCTGCCCAAGCAACACTGGTGCCGGGGCTCGGTGCCGGCGCGGCGGCTCCCTTGGCCTGCAGAGCTCCATCTCTTCCAAAGCGCTCCTGAACACGCTCCATTCAAACCGGCTAGGCATACAATTTATGGAAAGTGTTACACAGAAAAATGTAAAAGAGAGCTGATTCAATGTTTCTAACTGGTCTCTAAAATGTCTGTTGTACAAGAGATAATGAACCTCCAGCTCCTTGCAGCCAAAGTCAATACTGAAACAATTTCCTTCAGGCAGAAAATCCATTTTCACTGAATTCTAGCCACTGGAATCTTGGAGATATTTGAAAACACATTAAAACACCCAGAGTAGGAGGGTAAGAGATTCTGCTATGAATGCGAACATTACACGCGTAAGCTACAGTATTTTGATAAATAATAATTCAGTAAACATTTTTAAGGCACTCTCCCACAAATTTATTAAAAACATCATAATAATGATAGCCATAGAAAAGGGCACTGTAGTCCTCTAATCTGATGAAGGCAACAAAACCATTTGTACTTTCCCTGATGGCTATCCCATCACCTGGTGCGCACTCCCCAGCGGCTGATGCCCAGTGTATCCCTCCCAACTGTAGGTAACAACACACAGCACTATAACCCAGCCACAGACTCTTTCAGCTTCTTGCTGAAAAAGAATCAGAAAATAATGCAGCTACGTGGACAATTTCTTTTGAATAATCTCTGCCAAAACATCATTTCTCAAGCTCTAAGAAGCAAATCTACGCTACCAGTCAAGGCTTAAAAATTAAGGATTAAGAAAGGGAGCACCCTCCTTCCCTTGAAAAACCTAGACGGTTAGGTAATGGCATGATTCGTGCAGTCCTGCTTTAATTGAATACAGAAAAAGGCAAACGTTATCATTTTAAAATATTCAAAATGTTTCCCAAGTCAAGTTACTATGAAATTCCTGATTCTTAAAAGAAGTACAAAAAACTCCAGCACACCTATATATCTTTGAGATGTATTTATTTTAAGATCTAATGCCATACTACTCAGTTTCATACACAGATCTGAAATCCTCTCACACTATGTCAAAACTGGGAGTGTCTTCTCCAGCGTTTAGTGAAGCTTAACCATTGATTTCTTCCACTCAAAGACATACAGGAGTGTTTAAGACAAGTAACTGTATTCCTCGACAGGACATTGAAAGATGGATCCATGATACATAAAATAAATTTCAGATCACCTACAGCTAACTAAAAGATAGGTCTTAATTCCAAATCTTGAAACTTCTTATTTTCCTGGTTACCTATGAAGCTGAGTCTCAATCTGCCTGTTTATGCATGTTCTACTTCTCTTTAAGGGCTAAATAAAAATACTCTATCTTCTTATTTTAAATATTTAAATTAGTGTTTCTCCTTTTCAGCACTGGCCTTCACCCACAAATAAAAAAGACAAACTGTGACATTTTCTGCATATTTATTTTGTTTGTAACCTATAGAAGAATAACTTATAAATGAATAATCAAGAATTTTTTTCTAGAGGTTAAAGAAAGTTTATTTGCTTTAAAAATTGATGGCTTGATAAAGCACATATTTTCCTTTATGCATCAGTTATTTCCACAGTGAAAGTCCAACTTTAGTATTCATTATTTATTACAAAAGGAGTAATTATTTGATACAAAATGTTAGTGAGAGTTCCTCCATTTTCAAGAGCTTGAGGATCTCGCTGAATTTTGCAGGTTTCTTATTGACCAATAAAATATCTGTAAGTTGAAAGAAGCAGCCAACACATTTAAGAAAAAGAAAATGGTTTAATTGTCTAATTTTGAATTAGAAAATGCAGAAATGTATAAGCATTTAATAACTCTAAAATTTGTTAAATAATATATACTAAAGACCTAGAGTGTTCTGTACTATAAGCCTGAGGAAACATGTATGATATTTTTCTAGTTGTTACATAAAGCTTGAGAGAAAAGGATGTAAAAGAAAGCACACAAATAGCCATTTCATAACTTAAAAATAAAAGAACATTTTCATCAGAAATTATATAATCAAACACCATCCATTTTGAGTCTTGCCAGGCATTCATATTTCAGAAAGAATTACGGGTAGAAACGGAGGCAGAAAAAGGCTTCTTGAAAAAGCAGATGTGTTTTGATTTTCACTATACGTCCAGCACTACGCCACTAGCTTGCATTTCTTTAAAAAGCAGGATTTGCCAATATCTTACAGATTTAATGGCTTTCCATTTTGAAACCAAGATTTTTCAAAATGTTCATAAACAAAATAAACACAACCAGCAACTTCACCATTTAATAAAACACGAGAAAGTAAACCCATGCAGTCTTAATGTACCTTTATGTGTACATTTTTTCTAAAGAGGTTAACCCTTCCTAGAGAGCCCCTGAGAGCAGTACTAAGGCTGGGACTGCAGCACTTCTATAAATAGGACTGCCAAGAGGAAGTTGTTGCTATGGAAATACTGGTCATATTTCTATTTTGACTCAGTAGACCTCTACTGGCATCTACTGTACACCAGCTTCATTGCACCAGACATCTAATACCTTCATCTCTCACCAGGAAGCATGAATTAAGGCTCGCATGGTCCAACAGCTTCGTTTATTCTTTATCCATGATGATTCAGAAGGAATAAAAAAGTAACTGAGAACTTGAGAAAAAACAAGTCAAATTCAGCATCTGATTTTTCATATGCAAGCTAAAAGCTCTCCCTCTTCACACCAGTTTTCTTGTCAAAATTTGATAAATTCATCATAGAAGATGCTGTGATTTTCCACGTACACATACCACAGCAGCACATCAAGTTTGCTCATTTCCATCAAGACATTATCTGGTTATTTTGAAGTCAAATAGCTTGTAGTTGTAGTCCCAAATCTAGTGTTGAGAAGAAGGGGACAGAGAACTCTCATTACAAGCCAAATCTTCCACAAAACTGTCCAACTCGCCAAAGAACTGGATTCCTCTCCTTTCTAACATGACTCCCTCCTCCATGCTTTTCTTACAGCTTCCTTCAAGATGATGTGCTCACGGTCTGGACTGTCACATTGCAAGACAGAGGTTTTCAGAATCTGAATAAAGATTACACAACAGCTCCACAATACAACAAAGTTTATGGAACATTCATCTTTGACATAGCTGCTTTCACGCAAGTACAAGAAATCTTCTGAAAGCATTTGCAGAAATCTTCTTGGTCCACGTCCTTCCAGATCACAAGCTACTCCAAAAACCCTCCCTAGTTACTTCATAGCAATATTTAAGATAGTTTGACACACCATCAGTTCTGTACAAACTCTGTTACTTTTCAGCAAGAGAGAAAGTACCCTAAGACCTGTGGAAGTGTTTTTTGTTCTACTTGCATAAAATAGTTGTCTGCCAAGACTAAGTAAGATGCTCTTGCTTTTGGACAAATGAGGTTTCGAAAAAAACAGGTAAGTGTATGGACTTATTTAAATTAAAATACAAGGCGAAGTTTGGAAGAAATTTCCCGTTTGACCTCAGTAACTCTGTCTCTCTGAAAACACTAACAGCAGACAAAGGTTTTGGTCCACTTCATTTACCATAAAATAAACTGTTGATTAATAACGAGTATTAACAGGTTATCCGTCAAAATGAATACGATTAAGTTCCTGAATTAGAAGAAACACACTAAAAACTTTGACATTTTGCTCAGTATCTGTCTGGGTTGAAGGAAAAGCTACCTGCCCGAATTCCGACCGATCTCCCATCAGCACAATCATGCTGAAGATCTGTCTCTCCCACAGGACCAGTAAAGGCTCCTGCAGGTAAGCAGCTGCTGTGGAGGGATCTTGGCTACAGCAAGCTCCAGGCTGATGAACTCTATATTTTCTAGAATTTGCAGGTTTGGTCCATCCTACCCCGGTTTAGCCACTTCCCTATATTACAGAACTGGCCCATAAGAGACACGTTTATGTTTGAAATTCCCTGCTCGGGGGAAATGAAGCGTTTTGTGTCCCAAGTCAAGAGTGCCTCACATAAGAAATGGTAATCAAACCTGAGAGATTGCAGGTCACATTTAGAGCTACTTCTCGATATGGGACAATGGGAGGAAGTGAAAGAAGGGACAGTAGCAAAATGCTCACCAAAACTGAAGTCTTTTAGCTAAAAATTATTTGTTATAGTAATAGTTACACCCTACTATCAGATTCTGTATTGTACGGTAAAAGACCAGAATGATAAATACTAGATAACCAGAATCATTTTAGTAACTCTTTCAGGAATCATGCCTGCATTTTAAATCACCAGCATATTCCCTAGAGGAAAAAAAAAAAAGAAAAAGTAACTCCACTTTGAGCTAAATATTTTAAATGAATACATTTGTTTTCCTACAAAACTGTAGCGCTCCTCAATCACATCACATTTAGGTTCAACTAGGAAAATATCCAAATAAGAAAGCAAGCAAAACCAAAGTTACTGCTTCAGAAGGGATAGTGCTTTTTCATAGAATGAAAGAGTACTGAGTGCAAAATAGAATACAGCAGTGGCTTTCACAAAGTGTCGTCTAAAGTACAGAACACTTGGTCACATGCTGCGCAGATGCACGTGCCTCTACTTTATTAGAAGCAGCTCCTGTATTCTGCACCTTACTGCGGGACTGCAGCCTGCCCTGGCGTGTCCTGGTCCCTCCACTCCTACCAGCCTGCTCAGCTTCAGATACTCTACAAAAACACGGGAAAGACTGGATTAGTTGAGATCTAGCACTACCCCCCACAGCAGCTAGAGTGGAAAACTTGGCATTAAATCCCTGGGAAGTAGAGGGGATGCTGCTGGCCCCAAGACAAGAGGCTGCAGAAAGCATAAGAGGATGTTTGGAAGTTTGTTAAGTGCTCCTAATACCCATTCTGCTAAGTACGCAGTATCCCAGTTACAGGAACTTGCATTAATACAGAGGCATCAGAAACACAGCTCAGACAACAGGATTTCTCAATATACTGAAGTTAATTACATTGGGCATACAGAATTTATGTTAGCCTGCACTTAAAAGGAGTAACAAATGCCATCTGCTGGTTTAAGACCAAACAAAATGTGAGGTACGAAAACTGCAATACCGAACAGTAAGTTCTAAAAGTACTCAGGCATTCATCTGCGATGCACTGGATAAACACAACCAAATAGCTCAGATTTTTAGAGGGGGAAATAATTCACACACCACCCTTCTCATTGCTGGCTACTCTTCTTAGTGAGGTAGCAGCAAAGTGAACAGATCTTATTTTTTTCCCTATCTGTGACGGGTTTTCATTTATAAATTATACTTGATATCCAGTTTGTTTCACGTAAGGTGAATTTATTTATTAGCAGTCTGGACATATTCTTAAATAGTATTTGCGTTTGGATGTAACAGAAGTAATTTCCCAAGTTTAAAAAAAAATACTTGAAACATTTTCCTTCTGCTATTTATGAAATGTGTTTACCAGCTACTGGTAAGCAAACAGGCACTTTACTTCCCGGTCCGTAGTATTCTTTGGCATCCCCAAGCGTCACTTTACAGTAAAGGCTGAAACAACTAAAGTTCAAGATGGGTATCTTGAAATTGAGAAAACTTATTTACTGCAAGATGCAATTGCCAGTAGGCAGAACGGCTGGCAGATCTATCGCTCACTCTTACACATACTGAGAGAAAAAAATGACTACAAATATGTTTAAAATATTCTAATATTTGTTTAAAGCACAGGAAACCAGAAAACACTTTTCCAACAACAGAAACAAGATTAAATGCATAGCTGCTCCTTTTCTTTCTTTTTCTGAACCTAAACTTGCCAAAATACTGTTTCACTTGGTATCAATTCAAGTAAAGACAGTTTTAAGAATAATAATGAGTTCGTAAAACAAAATTCTGAAAGTTGCACTACATACATATATCTCTCTACTCACAACACAGAACTCTGAGAAAAGCTGTAGAATCAGGTACGGATAAAATACACCATAACTTGTAATTCTCTGACCAAACTCCAACAATTCACAAGGCATGTCAGCTCTGCGTGCAGTATGAATGACAGCAAAGAAAAAAGATACAACCCCTTAATACTGTATCCTTCAGCAGCCACATCCTTGCAATTGCATTTTCACTCAAAACAAAATGATCAAAAATTTTTTAATAAGATCAGAAGAAACTAGTGATGTCCTTCATCAGCTTACAGAGAATAACTTACAAGCTGTGCTGAACATACAAATTTTGCTTGTTTTTAGTGCAAAATCAGTGCTTGATAATACATAAAATCATTATTCCAAGAAGTCTGACGGTTATGCATTTTGTTTAAAAATCAAAGGTTTTCTTTCTAATAAGCAGGTTGTCATGATGCTGGCTAGCTCTATTTTAACTCACTCTGTTAGACTGCACAAAGGACAAACTTTTCCACAATTCAACAATATTTAAATTGATTTTGAAGTATTTCTTAAGTATAATATAAACTTTTAACTGACAGGCAAATAACAGCAAATAATCCTGAAGTATTTTTTAATTAGATGCAAGAACATTCATTAGCTGTAATTGTAGTTATCTTTAATTTGCTTTAAAGAGAAATAGGAGCAAACAGTAATTAAAAATGCATCCTGAAAATCACTGTATTTCATGCTGTGAAATGTCACGGAGAGCAGCTTCACATAGCAGGTCACCTTAGAGCACTGACACTCAACCCCATATTCTCCTCACCAAAGATACTGCAAGACTCATCTATACCACTGCTATCCAAACAATTCCCCAAACCCGTATTCAAGCAAAATCTGACCACGCAGTTATCTTTCCCTTTGCCTACCGAGGTAATGAACACTTAACAGGTAAAGAAATTTCTGTGGCATGGATCCAATGCATTTGATACTGAACAGCATTAACTATCAAAGTTCACCCTTCAATTTTCTTTCCACTGGTTTCTGTCTCTGATATTTAGAGACATGAAATGTTCATGACAATCTAAGTCACCTCAACACATACACACCTTGAATCCATTCTCACCTTAGTCTCAAAAGCCCAGAGACCTACCTGGCAAGAAATGGCTGTCACAGACCCAGGAGCTAACAACTGCCAGGCAAAGAGCTTCAGAGTCTTGCTCTGACCGTCCACAGATTAATTACAAATTTCTTAGGCTTGTTATGTGCTGACTGTATGTATGAAAGCAAGCCAAGAAAAACAAGCAAGTGTTCAAAGACAGGTTTTTTGTTTTGTTTTTGAGAGACGCCACTGGTGTTTCTTTTGATTTGTCCTGATCAGCAGAACTCTTGCGAAGAAACCCGGCCCAAACTGCACACAGGGAAGCTACGCAGGTCAGGAGCAGAGAATTGTGACAAATGCCAAATGTCCAAGTATTTTCATCCTTAAATGAAAGATCTCTGTCAAAAAGTCTGGAGTCACAGAAATGTGCATGTCTAAAATGACTGCCAGCTTCACCGCACACCTCCACTGCAGATTGCACACAGGGAAAACAGAGAATTTGCCTACACAAGCCTTTACCATTCAGGGGGATTCCTGTTAATAACTGGGAACATTATCCTTAATCTTGCAGTGATATGGGCAACCTATTCGGGATGACTACTAAAAAGTTTTGAATATTCCTATTTTGAATAGGTAAAGTCTACCTTACAATAGCATCCTGTGGGCCCTTCTAATTTCTGGGAAGCAAAAATCCCTCTAATTCGGCAGAGCTGGAAGACATGTTATTTCTTGATTTTATTCTCTTAATTTACTTAAACCATTTTGAGAAAAATGCTTAAAATTTTGTAACTAGCCAGAGGCTTCTTTTCTTCCTCTTGGAAGAACAAACATGTTTCACTTAGAACTGCTCTCCGATGCTCATAACTCTTCCTAACAACCTCAATACAGAGTTGTTATTTCTGGGAGTCACATGGCATGTGGGAAGATTCTGGTTTTCTTCCAATTCCTCTCAAGTTAAACTCTACCCAAGAAAACTGCCAAAATGAGGAACCAGTTGCAATACATTGGGCAAATTTTTAAACTTATTTCCACTAGAAGCTCCACCTTCCTCCACTGGGGGGGAAGGAGAAACACATGGCATCCCATTTAAGTGACATAGCAAAATAATGAACTTAGTAATTGCAATTACTGAGCTCTCCACTCACGTCTCTTATATGACAGAAAAAACCCAATACTTAAATTACACAGAAATGAAAGCCTAATGAATACCAATCTTAAGTGAAAAGGACTGCTTATGTATTATTAGGTAACCTACTCTGACATTTCCATTCCTTTGCCTCTGTGAAGACAACACTTTCAAAAGAAAATATCAACTGATTAATCAGCCAAATAAGGCAAATTATGTATTGTTGTCATTTTTTAAATCACTGTTCATACCTAATTTTTCTGAATAGTTGTAAAAGGCAAACAACACTAATACGCTGTCTAATGCAACTATATGCTTGGTTCCCAGAAGGATTACTGGGCATTAAGGACGTCAAACATGGCCAAGTTCTGAAGATGACTGGCTTTTGGGACTCCATGTTGAATGAGATTGTAAATTCTACTCAGTTTGAAATCTACATTTGGATTGCCTTTTAGGCATGCCTCAAATCTATGCAACTTCTACTATATTCACCGAAGTAAAATACTACTTTGGCACACAGAATACAGTTTCTCACAGAGCTTTTCAGAGGGCAGAATGAATAAATAGGTCCTGGAAAACACATCAAAATAGGAACATATTACACTTGTAGTCCTTAATGATCCAATTCTCCTACAAGGAAAGGCTGAGAGAGTTGGGGCTGTTCAGCCTTCACAAGAGAAGGCTCGAGGGAGACCTTGCAGCAGCCTTTCAGTACCTGAAGGGGCCTGCAAGAAAGCTGGAGAGGCACTTTTGACAAGGGCCTGCAGGGACAGGACAAGAAGTGATTCAGATTTAGACTGGATCCAAGAAAGAAATTCTCCACTATGAGGGTGGTGAGGCACTGGCACAGGTTGTCCAGAGAAGCTGTGGCTGCCCCCTCCCTGGCAGGGTTCAAGGCCAGGTTGGATGGGGCTTTGAGCAACCTGGTCTGGTGGAAGGGGAATTGGAACTAGATGATTTTTAAGGTCCCTTCCAACCCAAACCATTCTACGATCCTACAAATTCTGAACCTAACAAGGTGCTAAGGGTGTTGCGGGGCTAAAATGCACACATGTAAAGAAGGGTAGAAAGAGAAAGAAGGAAATGGGCAAGAGGCGATCATGACAGGAATTATCTGAACTAACTCAAATCATGCTGCTCTTTCCTTAGTTAAAACAAAAGCAGTACGAGAAGATTCGTTAATCATCTGGATTTTGCTTACAGATTACAACCTGCTCACTTCTTGTTCTTTCTGGAGATTCATTTGTCAGAAATACTGCATTAACTATATCTGTACCCTCCTTATTATCACTAAGACCTCTGTCCATGAGCTAATTAAGAGCAGATTAAATACAATAGTAGTCCACACTCCGCTAATGATGACTGCTTCAGTAACTCTATAATTATGTCCATCAGCATTGGACTAGTCTGCCTGCTGCACCAGCCCCTGGGGGGAACAGCATTCCAAAGCCAGTAAAAATACACCATCTGGATGTTGAGCTCTGAAGGTATCTTATCTCCTAGTTTCGTGTAGGACAACCCAACTCATGAACTCTAGGAACAGAGCAGCATATTCTACTCTCGTAACTGAAAAGCTACACTACCAGTTCAGATTCAGCAATGGTCTTTACTAAAAGATACCAAAAAATACTAAAATGGTCCTTACCTCATTAATGTTCACCACCACCCTCCACCAAGACTGTAGCATTTAAAATTGTATACAGTTCATTAATCTGTTGTTTCACAGAATTAACAAAGCCGACTCGGCAAATTGTCCAAAAGCAAATACAGGATACCAGACTTGTTTCCACTTTCTCTTATGCTTGCCTCACACACATTCAACTTGGATGCAGCTTACCGAGTTCCTTCCTCTCTACTCAGCCTACACAGAAGAGATTTATAAATCTAACTTAAAAACATCCCTAATTACAACAACTTCAGCTAGAAGAACAAAGCTTTACACATTGCTGGAAAACTTGCAGCATCATAGTCATTCACACTGAAACACAAAGTTTCTTTTCCTTCCTTCCTCTAAGAAAAAATAAGTATGTATATACTCACCTTAAGAAAAAGAAAAGAAAAGCTGATATTCTGGGTACAAATTTTGGTCCACTTAAAGCAACTAGCTCAAAGAACACAGATAAGAAAAGCATATTTTCAGTACAACTCCAAACAAAAATGTAACTAACAGCCCTGATAACAAAATGGTGGCAGTCACCTAGAATAGATACAAAAATAGCAGGGCAACAAACTCAGCAGGAACCTTTAAATCTTCTCCCTCTACCTACAAATTACTCTCAATACTATTAAAAAAAAAAAAGGGGACTCATATTTCTTTGTAAGTATTTTAATTTTTAACATCATATATGAGCATCATTATATGAATAGATACGTTATGCAGTGTTTTTGAAAAGCAGAATCTTATTTGGACAGTTTTTATTGAAATTATTTGTTTCACTCCCTTAACGGTGCAAATTCCTGTCTAGAGATACAAGCATGCAGATGCCCGACGGGGACACAGCCATCTGAAGACAAGAGGCCACAGGCTCACACCCTGTACAGTGTGCAGTGAGGCCACGCTCAGATGTTCTCTCTGCCCTTCTTCAACACATCCTTTTGCACTCTTGGTTTTGTAATCAAACAGTTCTTTGATATAATTTTGTCCCACATATACACGCGAATATTTTTCAGTTCAGTCTGACTGCTCAATATGCCAAAATTTCTAATCATATATTCCATCTGTTTTCATTAAGTTATAAGTGTAGTCGAAAAATAACTGCAGCCTGAAATTTAATATAAAACTAAGGCTTAAATATGGAAGAAATTTCAAATAAATTTGACTGTTTTTTGCTTAAATTAAAAATACGACTTCAGTGTTTCACATGCTTGAATTGGCATCGCCAAGTTCAAACATTGTTGTTGATTTTTTTAACATCAGACTTCTGACAGCAAACAATTTTTAAAGGCTGACTTATTACAGATTAAGAGACTAAAAATGATACAGAAACAACCGCCACATTTAATAAGGTCTGATTTTTGTCCTAAGTCAAATAAACCCCAAATTAGGGCCTCCTCAGAAAATATGTTGATTCAAAAGAGCGAAATAGATCTTTCTAAGATATGAGAGTAATATTTACACCAGCAACCTTGTGATTAATTATTGATGCAACAGGCTGAAACATTAAAGATAAAGGAAACTATGTTTTCTTCTTTGCTTACAAATAATTCATGAGCTGTTAATACACAGCTTAAAATTCAAGTATTTTCCTATTCTCTGCCATTAAGTGTCCACATCAGGAACCTCTACGACATGAACACAGGGAACATACGATATTAGAATTCACCAGAATGTCTCTGACACTCAGTCAAAAATAAAAAAAAATTGCAACAGAACCGGAGGGGCAGGGGGAGAAAAGAAAGCAGCCGAGTAAGGGCTGACAGGCAAGGTATTGAGTCCTGATGCAAGACAGCACCAGGGAGCTGCCACGGGACAAGGTAAAACGCAAACCAGGAGCTAAGGAAGGGCGGGATGAGGGCTCCGCATCTGAAACAACTGCTGTGCGTGAGGGCCAAAGCTGAGTTTGAGTGCAAGGTACAGAGCAAGGAAAGGCATCTTCACCGGTATTTCCCCAAACAATTAGAACAGTTTTATTCTCTCACATTAAAAAAAAGTCAGGTGACAACTATGGCCTCATTAAAAAAACAGAATCAGACAAAAATTGAAATATGTTGCACAATTCAAGTCCCCAAGAGCATAAGCAAAATTTTTATAGATGGAAAGATGTCTGTCCTATCACTGCTCATGGAGAAGAAAAAAAGTCTAACCCCTCACTGCCCTAATTTTTTTGCCTTTTAAATTTGAAGGACAACATTCCATGTCTATACACAATTCCACCCTTAATTCCGTTGCAGACGTTAATTTTAGAAAGTCAAAAGCCAAAAACTGATTCAACACAATCTCATTATCTCAACCCTTTCCATTTCTATTCTCAAACTGAAATGAAAACTGAATTTAGTTACTGACTGCCAACAGTGCACAAATGAAAGACGAAACACCCACTTCTTTAATATTCTTCAGCATTTTAGAAAGTTCTGACTTAGCAATACCTGACTCAGGATATGAATACCAAACTACAGACACACTTTGGGCGTGCTGAGAAAACAGAATGCTTCAAACACTAGTGTCTCTTAAATCTGCTTTGCTATCCTCTTTAGTTTGTATTTGATGTTGGTACAGATACTGATCGGGATGTTTAAGTTGTGAAACTGAGTGGCTGCAGCATCACTAACATGCTGATGTCTTTACGCAAAATAGAAAAAACACCCAAATCCTGACCTTGGGGTGCCATCTTGCCAGCCAGAGACAAGACCACTGCATGAAGAGTGACTTCAGAAAACCCACACAGCACTGTTGCTACCGGGCTCATAGGCAAAGGAATGAACACACCCGCAGTCCGGTGTGGACTGTGTTTGTTCATGTTTGTCACCTAACAGTACTCCCTTGGAACCCAAATTATGATGCAGTCCAGACTACAAAGATAATTAATGTTCCTTTATCAGGTTTTGTTAAATATCGACATCATCTCTGTGGTGCTGCCAGTCGTTGGTATTTTTGTCTTTGTCACTCTCAAACTGAATTACTACAGATGGCAATTACATAGATTTAAGCTCAAAAGCCAAACTACAATTAGCACACAACACAACCGCATGCTCAGATGCAACCGTGGAACCAACCAGTTCAGAAACATTTAATCTGCTCTCCTTAGCCTTATCTGTCTTGTTTTACAGCTGCCTTCAACCTAGAAAATACCAATATTTTTCATTGCCTTGGAGATTCTCTCTTTATTCATTTTCATGACTGTGACAATTTGGTGAGGTGAGATCCTGATAGAAAAGTCCTAACATTCCACTTCGATCACATGCGGTATAGACAGAGATCCCAACCAACCACTGCAAGAGAAATATTAATTTCTACATAACTTCTGGGCCATAACTCCATGATTACAGAGTAAGAAAGGCAAAGATTTTGCTTTCCATTAGTCAATGTACTTTAAATAAGAGACATTTCATAATTTTTTAAAAGCTTCTACCATACACACATGGAAACAATAGTTATTTCTTTGGTGTTGAATATACTTTCACACAGAAAATGTCTACAAAACAAAATACCACAACACAGTTCTGAGCTCTTGACTTACAGCACACATCTCATTTTCCTTTGCAATATCAGAACATTTTCAGGACTGAAGTAAAGAAGATGGGAGTCTCCCCAGCTTCCTCATTTTGAAAAAGGATTTACATAGTTCACGTGAGTTTTATGTTTATTAATCAAAAAAACTGAAATAAAATCCTTGAAACTTGGCCAGAAGGACCAATGGTTAACACAGGACCCCATTAGGAGGCACTTTACCCAGAAATACATAGGAAACCTGCTCTGCGATAGAAGCCAAAAGTTTGCAAAGTACTTTCCCAGAGTCCATTTAGATTTAAAAATAGATAAGTAGTATTATGATACAGCAGTCACATGTGGTACATTTGATCTATTTTGAGCTAAAATTAATAAGCACTTTGAGAACGTGAAGTAAATTGATATACTAATTGCCATAAAATAGAGTATAGTTTTCTCTCCGTAACAGACTTGTCAATTTAAATGCATGACTTGTGAAAAATGAAGATACGCATTATTTTAAGCTACTACAAGTGTTACTATAAGCCTATGGCAATTTTAAGAAGTCACTTCACTGTATTGCTGTATGCCTAAGTCTTCTAAAAAGTTAATTGTTTAATAAATACTTGCAGTTAGTTGCCAGTTTTCAGATGAAAGGTGCTTAACAGTACCAACTAATTTTAAAAAGCTAACAATTTTCCTAAAAGCTATATTTGCCCTAACAGAGATTCAAAAATGGTTAAAAGCAATAGGACTGTTAAGCCTGACTGCATTGCCTCTGCCTTGTTTTCCTGGAACATCACAACTGAGAAGTAAGGATTTAGACAATCATTTGACTCCCAAGTTTACCAGCCCAGATTTTCAGTGCATCAAGCCTCAGTAGGAAGGTCAACAAATACTGCGGTTTGACCTCGGATAAGAGCCAAATTGTATCTACAAACAATTTTCACAATGTGATACCACAGCCTGACACATTTCTGTTATTCTCACAAAACACAGACAGGTGGGCTTTTAATGGGGTTTTTTAAAGTACTTCCGAGTTTAGCACAAGAACTTCCAAACGGTTCCAGCGAGCAAGGCTTACTACCAGTACCTACTCCCTTCTCACAATCCCAAGTTACCCTTTTTAAACTTGAGGTAATATTCATACCAATTGATCTCTTCTCAAAATTTCTAACAAATTCCTCCAATTTGAGCATAAGAATATACAAGCTACAAACTTTGCCACTGAAAAAACTACTGTATTACCCCTCAGCTTCATTGTTCATTCGATAAATAATAAGCAGAAATTCAACTGGCATTGGATAAAGTGAACTAATCCGCTATCAACCTACTGTCATAATAATTTTGAATATTCATGAGTAAAAACAGTAACTGACTAGTAAAAGCTACTACCTTTTTATAGGAAGACATTTACAAATCAAAATGTATAAACAACTACTTGTCTATATAACTTAATTCAAACACAAAACAATGTTTTAAAAACTTTATTTATATTTCATATTTTGGTATTCAAAAGCATTAAAAAGGTCGGAATTAGCATCATTTTAGTAACCTCAGCATGACCCTCTCTTACATATGCTTTGTAACAGCTCATACAGTCACGTATTCATTCTTCCTCGGACTGATACCTCCTACAGTACAGCGTACTGAACTGCCCTGGCAGTCATTCAGGATTAGGCGGCAAAGGAAATGTATCCATAGGGCTCCTCTGTGTAGGACGGAAAGGTCTACACAACTCCGGGAAGTAGCAGGACACACTGACAATGAAGGCTCCTGAAACCATCCTTGTGGAGTGGACACTGTCCCTGCCCCATGACACGTTCTTTAGAGCATACTATTTTCAGCTGCAGGTACTGATGCTTTTCTATCCCCCATGATGACCAAGCGGTATTTGGGTGCCTCTTTCACAAAGAAACAATTGTAACTGCCACAGAAATCTATATAAACAGCTCCTGAATACTTCAGAGGATTTAATGTATTATGTACCCCAAGAAATAAAGCCCTTATCACATCAAACAGGGCTCCTTGAACGAAGGGAAACATTTTACCTTCATCTCTCTGTGCTTAGTTCCCTACTCGTAAAATGGTCACAAGAAAACCTCCTCATTTAGCAGGATGTTGTAAAGGTAAATTCAATATTTGCAGAACAGTTGTATACTAAGACAATGATTTGTGCAAAAAGCTCCCAAGGAAAAGAATAACGTACAGTAAATTAAGCGGACAGACATGCACTGAAAATACTAAAGAAAATGCAAGTCGCTTAATGAAAACTGCTCAATGTCCTGTGCACTGAAAGCAGCAAGATCCTTTGGGGATGGGGGGAAGAAGGAGCACGTAACCATGCAGTTTTCTCTCTCACAACTCATAGGTGCAAGGGAGCTAGCACAAAGTCACCCAGGTAATTTTAATTCTGTATTTCCTGCCTTATAAAATTTGATTTTGCAACATTAATTTTTTTTTTATTTCTTTCTCATTTTGATAACAGAAACTTGGAAGTTTTTAAAAAATAAACCTAAGAGCCGAGCATCACCTTGTGGCATCATCTCGATTAAAAGGTGGTTCATCAGCAGACCCTCCCATAAGCCTCTGCCACATCAGCTACGAAAGTGTCTCTCTCAGAGAAGTTTTCAGACAGCAGAATGGCAAATTTTGAAAATACTGGGTTCCTTTCATATTTCTGATGACAAACAGTTCTACTGATCATCTTGCCTTCTTTTCAGATTTCTTCCTAATTCTTAAATTCACTTTACCTGCACTATGGTTCTGAATGGTACCCAGTACATCTACAGCCACAGATACAGAATCTTCCGATTCCCTGACTCATAACAAACAAGGGAACAAAATGAAGTTCTAGCATACCAGCTTAAGAACTCTGTAATGTCAAAATTGCTAAATTTTCCAGGCTACTTGAACATTTCACTTTATAATACAATGGAGACAGTTGGCCCGATACTGCACTGAAGAATTCTTTTTTGTTCCACAAAGTGATTAGAACTGTAAGAACATAAGCGGGGAGGAAACTACAGCTTCATTTTATTCTCTATCCATCGTACAGCGAAACTTTTGGTAACGTATCAAATCAAGTAACTTTCACATAGAACTTCAATATAAAATAGTTTGAAGTGATGTGTGCGTGTGTGTTATTGTATAAATTCCAATCTGAACAAAAACATAATGGAGACATAAAACTAATCCGACTGAAACAGACCTAGACAGAAAGACAGCTTGAAAAAAAAAGTGCAACAAAAAAAACGAG
>Ga0065711_1034811_pt1 | contig 23200 bp, 17 predicted proteins | sample Hoacrofraction12_FD_59098 | JGI IMG/M metagenome (GOLD analysis project Ga0065711, IMG submission 59098) | Hoatzin crop microbial communities from Cojedes, Venezuela - Epithelial fraction 12 v2 (version 2) | ecosystem: Host-associated > Birds > Digestive system > Esophagus > Crop | place...
CCTCTGTGGGTCATCTAGTCCAACCCTCCTGCCGAAGCAGGGTCACCTACAGCAGGCTGCACAGGACCTTGTCCAGGCTGGTCTTGAATATCTCCAGAGAAGGAGAATCCACAGCCCCTCTGGGCAGCCTGTTCCAGTGCTCCGTCATCCTCAGAGGGAAGAAGTTCTTCCTCATGTTCAGACGGAACTTCCTCTGCTTCAGTTTGTAACACGTCCAGAATGGGGACTCATTGCTGTGGCTGAAGGTAGCAATAGTTTGAGCACTAAGGATTGCTGACATGTAAGAAGCAACTAGGGTGCAAACATACGTAGAAAGGGTGATAGGGCTCATGCACTAACCCCATCCTACAGATGTTAAGGTCATCAATCGCTCTCCTGCATCAGGCATTTCAAGCTTTAAACTCTGTGAACCCTACAACGGGTTTTGGACTCATGTTAAGTCTGCGAGTTGGGGCTGAGTATGGAGATGGGAGGCATGAAGGAGGACTGAAGCCCAAGGTAACTCCTTTTGTAGGACACGCAGAGGTCTCTTCACCAATGACTCCACAAAAATGCCTGACTGCTCACCATTTGTTTGGAAAAATCATGCACGTGAATATTTTACAAATAAATGTATTACAGTGGAAATATCTGACTCTGCTCTACCAAGCTCTGCAAATCTCAAGTTCTGATGAATAACGCTCCTTCTCACCCGACACATTTATTCTCTGCTCAGGATAGGAGCTTAATAAGCAGCAAGTCATCACCCAGAATTAGCGCAAAGTGCATAATTACAGCCACTGAAAGGCCATCCTCTCCTGAAACAAGCATCAGGTGCAGCCCTGGAAACACAGAAAAACAAATACTTCAAAAAGGAGTGAACTGAGCTCCCCAATGGAAACTCACGAACCCCAGAACTGGACACATTCTGGAAACCAGCAACTGTTTGGGCTCCTTCCTGCTCTTTTCTTTGTGGAATTGGGATTAAGAACAGTAATTTATAGGCTCTGATAGTCTCGGGTTGCTTCAAAGAAAAATCTCAGGACTTCAGACCAATATCAATTCCTCAAACATCAAAGCTGTTAGTTATAAAACTGTGGTTTGGTTTTCAGCTGTTGCAGGTGCTTGGATGCCTGAAAAACGGTCTGGTTTCCAAACCAGATCTGTTGCTCTAATAACAGGCAACCTCTCTCCTCAGAAGCTTTTCCTTTTCTTGGTCCACAGAGACACATTATGGAAGTCCAGATGGAAAAAAGCATTCTCTAAGGATGTTGGCTGTTAAACTTTCAGCTACCAAATACCACAAAAACCTCTCATTTCACCGCTTTCAGAGTGCAATGCAAGATGCCACATTCTGTTTCTGGCAAAGACATTTTCTCAATAAAAAGGTTGCAGCGCACCTAACAACATTTTCCATCCTTCCAGAAGTCTTCTCCAGTGCACGCATATATACATATAAAATTCTGGAAGGGAGGAAAGGGAAAAAAGACATCAAATATTTATTCTAGTCTGTGTTACAGAAACTATTCTAAGCCTCTTTGAAACTCATGGATGGCTTCCACTGCTGGAGCATTATTGTACACCTAGAAAGGCTGGTACATCACAGATTTCCTGAATTCAACATAAAGTAGCCTCTTCCCTGTTTCATGCCATTCTTCCCGATTAAATCACCAAGATTAAAGAAACCCCTTGGCATCCTTTTTGTTCATACCTCTAGTATTTCCTAGCATTGTGTCTCTCAGCCTTTGTTCTTTCCCACAAACAATGTACTTTTGGTTTTTAACCTTCTCTCCAAAGAGATGTGTTCAAAATGGCTGCTCTTCTCCAAACTGCTCGTAATTTATTAATACCTTTTGACGATCTGGTGCAAACACTGAACATCTCTCAAGTGTGATCTCGGGAAAGACATGAAGGTGGGCACTTTTATTTCCCAAAAGCAAGAAGAGATTTGTAAAAGCAAAAAGCGAAAGTTGCAACCAGTCTTTAAATAAAGAATGATTCTCAGCAGTGCTACAGAGCCTTCAGACACAAAAATCAAACACCGATAAATATTCCTTACACTGGTAATGTAGTTTCTACTGTAATAAAACTATACAGCATACACATACACTGCAGAAATGAGTAATTGTCCTTACTACTTAGACATCATTACTGTGCCTAAAGCTTATACCTTAAACTGGCTGTGTTCACACACCGTTTTGCGTGGGACATAAGCGAGCTAACATGGAGAAAGCCCCACGGGGGATCCCATCCTGCTGTCACAGCTGCCTTCCACTACGTACAATTACATCTCGGTCTGCTCTGGGCTTCTTTCCTTGACTCATCTAATGAAGCTCCAAGTGAAGCATGAACATTGCACGTGCAGCGTTCAGCAACAAAAATCACAGCTGAGATTTAGAAGTTAATTATGTGATTGAAGAATATCGGGCATGAGTTAGAAAACAGCTCCTCAAGATATCAGCATCACCATCCATAAGCAATTTCTGCACATGGAATGCCTTACTGGATATTCTCCAAAAGACATTTCGTTGAGGCACAGACTAAAGAGGAAAATATTTTAAGTCTTCCTTGTTCTACAGGGAACTCGCAGGAGCTGGGTATCTTGACATTCTTTCTGCTTGTTCCCTGATTGTGGGTTTTCCCCTATTTCTTCCTTTCAAATTAAATGATACATTATGTATTTCTTCTGGCAGGCTTTTAGCATACCGCTGCGGTCTAACACAGACAGCAGAGTGAAGTTACCGAAGGGCTGGATTCCCCCACACCAATGTGCAAGTTTTCACCTCCCCTGAGCTCATTACTACCCTCTCTCCGTCTTCGCTAAAGGAGCCGGGTGTCTCCCCTCAGCGCCGGGAGGTATCGAGCCTCCCCCCAGCTTCACACACATTCAGCACACACGTGCTGAATGGCACGACGGAGGCACATCCCCTCTCCGTCCGTAGGAAGGGAGCGTGGAGAACTAATTCATACAAAGTGCTTAATCTGAACAGGACAAAGATGGATGAGAGGAATCCCAGCTTCGCTCTCTTCTTTTGGTCTGCTCAGTCTGTATCTTCTTACCCTGACTGCAGGAGCTTGTTCTGGGTTTTATTTTTTCATTTAACAGCTGAGCCAAATGCTCCTATTGCACACAGCTAGCAAGGAATCCGGATCAGCCATTTATAAGGCCACCTCTCAGTTGGGCCGGACTGCAGACTGGGGAGGCAGCACCTCCTGCCCCAGTACGCTTCAGTTCAGAGGACTCTGTGACCTCTGCTCTGGGCACTGCTGCGGCAGTATCGTCTCCACAGCTTTTCAGCTGCCACGATGAGAAACACCCGCAGGAAAATCCAGAGCTCCACCATGCAAACATCACTGCTGGTTTACTCATAAACAGAAAACAGTCACAGACACAGAGAACGCTGTTGTGATTCATGCACTTCCAAAGCAAACACAGACTTTCACTTTAAGGAACGGCAGATTTTTTGGGGTCTCCATTAAAATCACTTGTTTGAAATTGATGTCAATCCACAAAAGCTCAGAAATTACAGATTTCAAGTTCCTCCGCTAGCTCTTTTTTTCCTCCTTGTGGGAAACCATTCTGTCCAATGAAAGGAATCAGGGTCCTATGTGAAAACCAGTACATGACCAGACAACTAAAACCAGGAACGTAAGACGCCCAAAGCAAAGGAGACGAGCCTAGCGCTTAACAGTTGCCTCCTGACTTTGGAAACCCCCAGGTTCTTCCAGGGCAGTTGCATATGCTCTTCCCACTTACGCAGAAAAAAAATCCTGCTGTATTCACTTGTACACCACACCTGCCAGCTGCAATATTTGAAACGGAGAAGAAGGTGCCTGGTCCACGCAGGAGATGCTTGGGGTAGCTGCTGTATCTTCCTGCCCCTCCAGGAAGCGATCTTGCTCAAAGGAAGGGCCAAAGAAAACCATAGAATCACAGAATCATTAAGGTTGGAAAAGACCTCCAAGATCATCAAGTCCAACCGTCAACCCAACACCACCATGCCTGCTAAACCATGTCCTGAATCATGGAATCACGGAATGGATACAGCTGGAAGGGACCTCACCTAGGTCCAGCCTTCTTGCTGTCTCTCACTAGATCAGGTTGCTCAAAGCTCCATCCAGCCTGACCTGAAGTACCGCATCTACACATTTTTTGAACACCTCTTTCAGTAAAGAAATTTTTCCTAATATCCAATCTAAACATCCCCTGATGCAACAAACCTTCCAAGCAACAGTTTCATCTGAGTCTCAGCTTTCCCAGAGCTTCCTTGGGACAGCCCTTGGCCTGTCCCCTTATGCAGCCTCTGCCTTCAGGTCAGCCCTTCTGGCTCCTTTTACTCTGACTCAGGCCCCCGGTGTCTGGGCACCCCTGCTCAACCCCCACGGCCCCACCAGAGCAGCCCCACTCCTTGCTGACACAAGAAGGAAATGTGTTGCTGGAAGGGCATGGTACTGCAGCACGTTTTATCTGAAGCACACCAGCCCTCAAGGGTTACCCGGAGACACAAGCAACCCTCTGGTGTCAGCACACCCCTCAGCATGTCTCCATGGGGCAAGCAGCAGACTATCTGCCCATGCTTTGGAGTCCATGAAGCTTTTGTTATGGTCTGCGCCAGGCAGATCCATCTTATCTGGCTTGTGCTTGGTTCCCCCTCCAGGCTCCTCTGTTCCTCCTACTCCATCCTTAAGCAGGCTTGTAACTCATGTGGTTTCTCTGGCACCCGTTCTGCACGGCCCAGTGGGGTTCAGCTCCTACACGGCATGTCAAATGCTACATGTTTGACCTGTTCTTTCCTTAGGTATGTCCCTTTATTCAATCCTACATGGCTTCTCTCTTCCAGGCCAAACAATGTAATAACAATACTCACATGCTCCTGGTTTCTCTTCCCATAACCTCTCCTCTACCCAGAGAAAATATTTGGAAAGCTAGAGAAACCCTCCTTACATACCATGCCTGGGAGGACACAAACTAACTACACATTTTCTCTTATTCTTGGAACAGCATCATCCAGTGGGTTCAGAGAGGAGAACATGGGGAGTCCATTTCCCTCCCATTTCCAACCTTTGCCTCTCCTCCTAGCGTTGGGTAGTCTCTTCCCCCAGTGACACTCTGCTGCTCTGCAGGCTGTCAGCCTCCTCCCGAGGAGTGGGAGGGAGACTGGGAAAGGCGACGGATATTCCTCATGAGAACTCCACTGGCTCTAAATGGCAACCCAAGAAAGACATGAGGGGCCCCAGCTGAATTTAAAGACCTGGTGCAGCCAGCAGACATGTTGGATCTATTCACAAAGCGAACCAGCTACAGTACGAACACTGAACAGCATCAGGCACAGAAAGGTCAATTTTGAAACTCGTTTAGCTACTTAAACTGTGACCCTAGGCAACGCAGCGATGCCTTGACAGGTGGCACGCTGCAATCTTTGAGCTTTACTCTCAGATTCAGATGCAAAATAGCAGTCACCTGGTAATGAACCACCCTGGCTCCAAGTCAGACAAAGCCTTCCCGAATCACTTCTCGACAAAGCCAACCAGCCGTTCAGCATTCAGCTTCCAGCACACTAAGCCTGTCTGCTGGGCCCCCGATCTTTTTATCCAGCTAGCACGTGGTTTGAGGATCCTCTCATATTCTTTCATCTCTGTTTCCAAGATTTACTTTTCTTGAGCTGCCTGGGGATGGTGATGATGGAGAGGGACCTAGCAGTAGGCGGCAACTGCATAAAGTCAAAAAAAAGCCACTCACGAAACTCATGTAATTTAAGCATGAAAGTGAAATTTCTTTCTTCTGTTTGTTTCAAATCCTGCAGTGAACTATTTTAGCACAAAAGGATGATCAGCAAAGAAAATTTTCTGAAATTAGAATGCAAGTTAATGGAAATGTACATGGTCCTGCTCACTCAAAATCCCAACAAATCTGAACAAAACGTCAACATTGTCCAAGATACCTCTCTTCTTTAACATACCCAAATCCCTCCTGCAAGTCACTTTTCAGACCTGCAGAAATGAATGCACTGTTTTTTGACTTCACAGAGTTTCCATAAAGAATTATAACTGTGAGCAACCTAAGAGCAACTAAAAATGACAGGTGGAGTGAAAAAAAAGCAAATATCTCAGAGATTTACCAGCCTGTGAAACCAGTGGTACCGTAACTATGATTTGAACCGCCACAGTATTTAACTGTTCTTGCAGAACAACATAAATCTGCATTTGTCTGGCCTGGATTTGAAAGAAGTAATAGCAAATTCCAAATCCACCTGAACAAAGCCTTTCACCTGTGGACTCCATAGGGTACTTAACCTCAGTAGCACCACGGCTTACCTCGCGGGCACACAAGCAGATACCACTTGCACCGATATCTTTGAAGTTGAAGAAAGCCACAGAGCCACACACACATTGTCATGAGCAACAAGAAATTAGAAGGCTGATAAACAAATTGTCTCTCTTCCCTTCCAGTTGCTTTCTCTTACAATTTTCTTTTGTACTGAATAGGCATCTCTTCAGGTACTACAACACCGAGCTGTTTCAGGTATTTACTGTTTTCTACATACCTTTTCTTGAGATACAGGAGTGGTATCTTCGTCCCCACCAGAAAGGAAGGAAAGTGAACATCAAGCATTTACCACAACCTGTTCAACATCCTACAGGGAGTCTGTCACAGAGTCAAGGCTTGAGCCCACGCTTGTTATTTCCTAGTCTTATCCTCCCACACCCCAGCGCATTCAAAGAGCCAGTCTGTCTCCTGTTTTCTCATACTCCACCTTGTTGAAAACTCCTCTACACGTTGCCCATTTGATGCTCAGCCCGTGAGCCTGGGAAGGTGCTTATTCTGGGATTTCAAAACTCCCATCACCTGCAACTGCAAAGTGGTATCTTTGAAAGGTTACAAAGCCAAGCAACAAAGCCAGGCAGCCAACGTGTAGCACGAGCAAAATTTAAAAGCGGGTTAAAAGTTTTGTGGTTTTACTTTCATTTTTCTTCCTACCATAGGGACCACAACAGACTGAAGGACAGGAGTGTGACACTACGAGCAACTGGCCTCACAAAAGCCACACCACCAAGGAAGGGGATGCAATTCCCATTCCTTAGAGGAGCGTCCTGACAGGGGAATATACTGAACAGGAAGAAAAGTGAGGCCCCCTCTTCAGCTGGAGTCAGCACTTCCTAAACCAGAGAAATAAGAAGCCCTGCTCAACTTGCCTCTCCTCTCCAGTTCTACTGTGGCGGAGACCATCTCAGCACTGGCATCTTGCATGATCTGACACAGGATATTTTCCGTGTGAAGAGTCTTATGATATTTGGGTTTTTTTCAAAGACTAGTTTCGGGGGTTAAACAATTTTAAGAACAACTTCAGTTTTCATGGTTATGGAGGGAAAGAAATAATCTGAAAACGTAACTAAACATAACCTAGAAGATCTGTGAACCAAGCAAATAACTCAACACGCCTTCTTTCTGAAAGTCTTACAATACTGCAGAACATGACTCCAAATTTCTTAACATCTGTGTTTCAAAACATTTTCATTCAAACAATGATAGAGAAAAGTACAGAGCTTTTAGACAGACAGGCAGAAAAATATCTGTAAAAAGAGAGAGAGAGAGAAAGGTTCTTAAACTTGATACCCTACTATAGAGTTGCGATAGATCAAAAAGCCAGACAAGGTTTGTTGCTGTTTTTGTTGTTATTTAAATCATCAGGGATCCTTACCTCGAAATTCCAGCCCTCTGAGCTGAAAGGTGACAAGGCCATTTCCAATTTCGATCAAGTGCACAAAGGCATTTAAATAATCCGACGCCAGAATAAAACAGTCTCCTGTGTTGTAGTTTCCCCAGCGGCCCAGAATCAAATCTCCACAAAGAGACTCCTGCAGAGATCTTGTCAAATGCTCATAAAAAATGGAGTTGAGATTATTGTCATCATTTCCTACAACCAGAGCAGCACACATTTGTAAAGAATAAAATCTGTAATACACTAAACCGTTCTGCATAAAATGCCATGTTCTTTTTTTTTATTCCTGCATAAAGCTTCTTCCTCTAGCTGGGTGATATCTTCCTGATACTTTATGCAATCTACATTTCCTTGTTGGTTTTTAGCCCTTCAGAGAATCAGGCCTGAAACTTTTGTTTAATATGAACAATATTGTAAATAGAACATGAAATTAGTGATAACACATATTTGAGATTGAATCAAATCACCTCCATGTTTTACAACAGCAAGAATTTTTTGGCTCCACTGAAAGTCTCTGATGTCTACGTACTGCTCTTAATATTAAGAAATCAGAAATCATCATTATTTCAGTACAGAAGCTTAAATCTGAACATTAGTTCTGAGATTTCTAAAGAATTCGGTCACACGGCTTGCAGTAATTTTGTTGGGATTTTTTTCTTTTAGCCCTCCAGGATTTTTTCAACATTTTGTCCATAAAGTATCTGTTGGTATTTAAGATAAAGACACATATTTTAGAAAAGTTCACTCAGTATTCACTTAGTATATTGAGAAGAATGAAATAAGGTTCATTCACCAGTAGAACTGCTACCACTTCTTTACAAATAGTAGCTGCCCAAATACACTTTGCTTGGACCAATTGTCCAGGTGAAAAACACCCCACACAGTCTAAAAGTGTCATCTCATAAAGGTCTCTGGCATTGAACTGGATTAAAAGTAGCACTTTGTAATGGTGATCCATGAAAGGAAATGAATTTTCACAAATGCTAATACAGTGCCACATAATCCAACGTGGTGGTGTCTTGTGCTTGTACTCTTTTACATAATATATGCTTGACATGAGAACTGCTTTTCTTTTCTGTAATGCATCAGCGTCTCACCATCAATACTTTTAAAATCCTGGTGCATGAATAGAGATGCATGTACAATCCAACACCCTGTAGGTGCTTTTGTACACATGGGAGTGTATGTGGATCCATATGTACAGGTACATGTGTACATTCATCTATGTGCATATTTAGGAGAAGATCTAACATGGAGAAAAAAAACCAGAGGATGACGGACTATAGCTTCCCCTACAAATTGCTCCTCAATACAATCAGAGGAGTGGGGGCGTTACTATGCTGCTTTTCATCACCGTGGCCGTTATGCCTCCAGCCCTGGTACGTACGTCTGTATGTGCAGGTGTGCGTGCACGTAGAGGCACACTCGGCTAAACACCTTCTGCAGGATATTTGGGCAAAATCTAAAGAAGTCATAAAGTGAATCTTTTAAGCACACACACAAAAGGAATGGTTTGCTTGAGCTATGGGGTTTAAAAGATAATTAACTTATTAGCATATACAATAATGCTATATAATACGCTAAAGGTAATTGCTGTCAGATGACAGAATGGCCTTGGGAAATATCTTAACTCCCTGCCTTGAAATGATAAATAATGAAAGAGCACTATACACGCCTCTAACTGCTAACACCTCTCTTGCCTTCCTGGATATTCTGGATTACACCCATTGCTGCTTGAAGATGTGTATTTGTTCATGCCACTGATGTAATGGATAAGGATAAAAATAAAACAGCAATAATTACAATGTAATCTTGTACCTCCACTATACAAGCCCCTGACACCTCAGGGGCAAAATAAAATCAGCCACAGAACACTAAAGCAGAAGGAACCCATATATGAAACCCTGGTCTCTCTCCGTGGGGCCGGGATTTGGCATGAAACGCTGGTATCAGTTTTCCCTGGAAAGGGCTCTGTCCCACCAGGTGCTGGAGAGCATCAGCTGAGGTACCACACGCTCTCTGCATCCACTGACTTCCCAAAAAATCCTCGCACTTCCCAGTCTCACAGGAACTACCCGGTGCAGCCCAGGAAGGTGCTTTATGTTGCCATGGGTCGGAGTTCATTCAATGCACCGATACCCCGAGGAGAAGCCCACCATCTTTCCTATTTCTCTCTTTTACCCCCTCCTGCAGATTTGCCAGTCTCCCCCCTCTCCAAAAAGGTTTCTCTCCAGGGAAGAGGAGATACCTGTCAGTCCAAACTGCTCAGCAGCAGGGGCACCGTTAACCTGCTGCTTGTTCCCCAAACCTTTCCCTGCCCACAGGTGAGCTTCGAGTTGAGCGAGGGTGTCTGCTGCGTACCCCACACGAAGAGCAATGCGGTGATGAACCAAGCAATTCGCAGCCCAGCAGCTATCTGATCAGCTACACATAACTCAAGAGCGAATTTACCTTTCACACGACTGAAACCGGTGCTCTGCTACATTTAAAACGCGCTGGTTTGTTCACACAGCATCTAAAGCCTTTGCATCTCTTCAGCTTCCCAAGCAAAGCCTCAACGATGTAAATACATCACATTCTGCAAATCAAGCAAAACACCCAAACTCCCAGGCCGTACCTGCATCCTTTTCGATCTGAATTGCCAGTCTGGTGTTGGAATGGTCCGATCTTTTGGTGCTGGAAATAAAGACATGTTGCACAGCCAATTCTTTTTCTTAAAAATAAGATTCTCCCCAAACCACATTTTTCTTTTCATTTTAACATATCTTCTCATTCTGTGTTTACATCAGTACTCAGTTCACACTCTAATCCATTCATCAGTATACTCCAAGTAGGCATATATAGTTAGGTTGTTCAGTATTGCGATTGATATTGTAGCTTATCAGCACACAAACCTAAAGTGTCTGTGTCCCCTCCTCCTTTTCCTCAAACTCCTTCTTCCCCATTTTCCCATTTTCCTTCTGGTGGGTCAGAGTCCATTCAGAATTTGCCATCTGGGATAACACACAACACTACGTACTTCAATAATTGAACTGGCTCCAGAAGCACAGCAGCGAGGTGCCACCAAAACAGTGAACAGAAAGAATATTAAATCAATTTTTCTTCCCTCCTAACCCTTAAAGGAAACAGCTGGACTCCGGGGGGCTTTATTTGTGCAAAAATGCTTCTGTGGGTGTGTAACACCTATGGAAAAACAACAAAAAAACCTGCTTTACTTAATTTCCTATTAAGCAGCATCGAGAAAGTCCCTAGTCATTCTTATCACTTGAAAAAGTGTAAATTACAGGGTCTTAGTCCATACAGACTGTAAGCCTGTCTCCCTTCCGAATGACACATTCCCTGCTCAGTATTTTCACTGCAGCAGTGGAATATCAACACCACAGGAAAAACGGTCACAAAACAGAAAGCAACTAAAAGGTAGATTGGATTGAGCTTTTACTCCTACCTGCAGCAAAAGACACTAACAGAGTCTGAAAATAAGGAACGAGTAAACTGCTGTGGGCAAGCATGTGTCCAAGAGAAGGGAGTGCTTGTTGTGGTGACTGGGGATATTCCACCAGAAGTCCAAAGCATCTCCCAAGCACCCATTTCCCAAGCCCTCGGGGTACAAGTGACCGCCTGGCTAACAGAAATGCTACAGTAAATGCAAATTTCCCTGAAATACTGCTGTGGCAGCAGTGCTTTAGGGTTTCAGGACACGTCATTAAGAATATTGCCTCAAAAGTTTTGCCCTCAACCACCAGTCTTAGCAGAAGGTCCATCCATCAGATACGTGAATATTACGATTCCTTGGAAAACAGGGTTAAAGCAGAACACGGGTAAAGACAAAGCCATCTGCCCCAGACAACAGCCAGCATAAGGTTACACGCAACAGCGGTGAGAGCCTTGGCCGCTCAACAGCGTGCCAGCGCCGGGGAGAAGCGCCAAGGCACGACGTGTCCTGGCGCGGGACCTGAGGGAGGCACGGTCCTCATCATGTCCCTTGTCCCTGGCCCGGCGGGACAGGCTGGTGGGAGCACGGGGCATCACGGAGCTTCTGAACGGGCTGAGGGCTGGCCAGCCAGCTCACAACACCCGAATTCAGCTACTCACTCTGAGAAATCAGACATGCCCCGAGGAAGACTGCGCCAAAGAGGGTATAAGGCATACCGGGAGCCTTTCAAAGAGCTTCAATAACACTGAAAAAGGATGGTATAAACCCAGAGTAATGCTGTCTTTGAAGCACAGCGGAGACTCTCTCGCAGTCTGGATGTCCTCATCCCAGCATCGGCTCCCAGGATTTCGTGTGTCCAGACACAAGTTATTTAAAAGGCTGGAAGTTTTTGAGCTGAAGCTATAAGCTCATGCTGAAGCCAATGGGGAGAAGAATGCCATTGATGTTCTTCATGTTAGAAAACCTTTTCGTCCACCCTCTACAGCCTCCCCAAAAAAGCTGTGGAAAACTGACCAGCAGAAAAATTGCACGCAGGCTTCCATGTAGTAGACAGAAGAGGAACAGAATTGCTTTACTTCTACTTCCTACTGATTTGCTTTTAAAAAGCGTCTTATTGACTTTACAGGAAATACAGTTGGAGAGAGTATGAGTCTTAATTAGAATTATTTGTACTTAATATGAGTACATTACCTACATAGACTAACATTTTATTTGATGTATTATTTATCTTCCTGCCTCTGGTTGGCTCAGCTTATTGTAGCTGCAATTTTCATTTCCTATGCAACAGAAAACGGCAACGGGGGGAGGGCCTTCTACGCAGTTCGGAACACAAAGAATGATTTTACTTCAAAAAGGTTGTCAGAATTCTTCTACCTTGATATACATCCACCCGCAACTGCAACATATGCAAGAGTAAGCATAAAGATTAGGTTATGGAATTCAATCAATCTTCTATTCTCAGCAGAGAAATGCTGCTGATTTCCAAACGCATATGTTTTAAGATTATAAGACCCCTTATTAACTTTCAGTCCCTCTGAAATCAGTGTGGCAGTATGAGGTACGAGACAATACTATTCTTTACTCCCATTTTTTACCAACTTGTAAAGCATTTTGGTTCTTGAGGCATATTAAGACCCATAAAAATCAAGCAATACTTCAGAAAATTCTAATCTATAATAAGGAGGAATCCTTTTGCCCAGCATGCAGCTCTAGCTCCATTTCTTTCCCCCCCCTTTTTTTTTTCTTTGAGAGAAAGATACATGAAACAATCAGAGAAAATCACGAGTGCTTCAGGAGATTCCGAGACAGATAATGCAGCCGGACTGGGAAGCAGGGAAGAAAATGGAACAGCTCTCACAAACAAAACAAAACCAGGCTCTGTTGCGGCTTTATCCTCCGTTCCGAGCACAGTAACGATTGCCTACGCAGCTAGAACACGGGCCTCAGGCCATGAGACAAGAAAGGATTTACCTTTTCAGACACTACCAGAAAAACTCAAATCTTTATACAGATATTTTAAAGCATAATTTTAATTTTTTTTTAGACTAAAGATAATATAGACAATTAGCAAAGCAAACTTCTGTCCTGAAATTCAGTTTAGTTGAATAAATTCAGTTATGTAATCCATTCTGGACTTTAAAAATCTTCCACAGTTATTAGTAGCCAAAGTTGTGTTTGTACCTTCTTGAAGGCAACGGGAATTTGCACGGCATCCAACTACACTACGCTGCGCCGAACAACCAAACCAGCGGTGGCTTCACTCCTGGGCTTCTCACTGTCAACTAGGACCTTGCAAAGCAAACTTCTGGGACTAGTCGGTGATTTGGGCTTTCCTCCAGTGGCCTCTTGCTTTAAATTCGGTTGTTACCACTCATTCAAGGTAGCAATTAGCTCAGTAATTGGAATTCTTCCCAAATTGCATTGTTCTATGCAAACCAAGGGCAGGTCCATGGGCACGATTGTGTTTGAGTGTCTTCAGCTAAGTCTTCAGCAATTTTTGAAGTCAACATCCGGCTTGGTTCCCAAAATCTCTCTCTCATGCTCTTTTAATCCAGCATTTAGATGGGCATTGGGATGATCGGCTGGTCTGCATAGCACCATTCACGCACTGTAACTATCGCTTCCCTTTGCAAAAGGGTGAAGTCCCTTCCTATACTTCCCTTGTCCAAAAACACTGCCTCATTTTTCAACCTGGAAAGATTTTCTTCTCCCACTTTACTCTCCCAATTTCCTTAGAAAGGTAGAAAAAAGACTGAAGAGGATTCAGGCAGCCTGGGGAGCATACAGCGGATGGCAAGAATCAGGCAAATTGAGAGAAAAAGAGATCATTGCTGTGCTTATTTCCAGAAGATAAAAATAAAATTGCAGCTGTTCTATCTGCCTTGCTGTTGCTGGATTTTGCCCCAAAACACAAATTCACGATTTCCAGGATTGTTGCTGTGAAGGAGGGGATCTCTATTTTGAAAGAGAACAAAACAAAAAAAAAGCAGGTCCCCTCTGGGGGATGCAAGAGATGCCTCTCTCGGGTAGATCCAGGGATAACTTTCTCCTTTGTCTGCATCCAATGAATTTTAATCCGTCTTTCCATGAGATCCAACAGGCAGGTCTAACAGAGAGAAACTTTCCTGTGCTGCAGCCCTGTGATTATTCATGGGAGTCTGGAAAACAGAAAAATCCTCACAATTTCCGTGTGGATGTCCTACGCTGCTGGCACTATAGACGGAAGGCTTAGCATTACAAACACAGTAGTAGTAGGCTGGGACAGTGAGGCAGGAGGGAGAATGAGGAGGTGGCAGAAAAAGCAGGCACGCATGAATATTTGCAGGACACCAGAGGCAAAACCGATTGTACTAATTGGAAGTGTGAGAATGCCCGAGTAGTTTTAAATCAATTTCATCTAAAACGCAGAATGATTTCAGGGCGATCATAACAGCAAAGGCCGACAGCTCCTTCGTGCATAACCATGCCCAGGGTTTCTGGGCAGCTGCATGGAAGGCTTGTCGTAGGTTTAACTCACATCAATTAAAAAAATCTCTTAAAAGTGAAAGCAACTTCTCCTTCCTGATCGCTCGCTCCGATTTTTATTTCTCATGCTTTGTTCCTCCCTTCCTTCCCTGACTGCTCCAGCGTTTCATCCAACAATAATAAAAAGTGGCTTTGATTGCATGTGAGGAACCTGGGGGAGGGCTGGGTATAAAAAGTTCCAGTTGTTAAAGACAGCACTGTTGAAGGATCCTGTCAAAACACAGGAAGATCTTATTATCAGTAATGTTTCCTGTTCTTCGGGTTTCTTTACTGTCTTAAAATAGTTTTTATCATTTATTCTGAGAGCTTCTTGGGTTTTTTGTGGTTGTTTGGGTTTTTTTGTTTGTTTGTTTGTTTAGGTTTTGTTTTCAAGTAGGTATAATAATCAGAATTGCAGTCATTTGCTGAGACACTACTGAGCATGTTCATTTGGCCTATTCTGAAGCCCTTCCTGAAGATGATGTTTCTGTGCTCCTGCAGAAGCAGGGATGCAAACGAGAGGTGTGAATCTGAGATCAAAAGCTGTGTGCCCAAACATGGATTAACCAGCCCACCTAAGTGCTCTGGCATTCTGAGCTTTAGCTGGGGAATTCACCTCTTATTTGTGAGCCAAGTCATTTAAGCATCTGTGTACTTTAAAATAGTCACTGATGCTTTACCAAAATGTCATCAATATCCCCGCTTTTGTCTTATTTGCCTATCTTGCCACTTAATTTCTTTCCCCCTGTCTGAGTATGCTTTTTCTTTTAAAAGGTATTTAGTCACTATCTTCAGATATTTTATACTAAGCAATACGAGGAGCTTTGTAGGTGGGAGGATTATGCCAACTGCACGGAGATGTTTGTGCTCACTCTCGTGTCAGTGGAGACGGCCTGGGACTCTGACATTCCTGTAAGGATGGGGCTTAGCACAGGACCCGGCATCACAGCGGTACCTCACTGCCCACAGTTCATAGATGTACTTTCAATTTAAAAGCAAATTAATTACATACAAAAACATGCATCTGAAATACTGCAGGTGTGTGTTATTTTTCTGGTTTTTCATGAGCCAACGCAGACATTACAGGAAAGGTAGGATTCTGTCCCCAGCTCTGGGGAAAGAACTCCGCGGAAATAATTCACTTGGGCTCTGCTCTGGCTGATGGGCCCACGAGCGAAGTGGCAGAAGCCTGAGAAACTGCAAGGACCTGGAGAGTAGAAAGGAGGTGATGAGAAATGTCCAGGTGAAGATTTCACCAGAAAAACAGAGCAAGATCAGACAGCAAAAAGAATTACCAAAACATTGGGAGCTGCTTCAGCAAATGGGGCTTCTCTACTCCTTACAGAGAGAAGCACAGTGTTTAAAAATCATAAAAAGAGGAAAGAACAGCAAGGCATTTCAGAATTCATTCTTAATATTCCATATTACTGATAACAAAGTGCTCTTATGCTTTTCAGTGTACCATATTAAAATAACATATACTTAAGATATTTTAATTGCCACTTTTAGACTCAAGATGACTGCATAAAAATAAAATTAGGAGGTAGAGATGGCAAGAAAGTATGAGAAAATAGAAGAATAAGAAAAAGACTGGTGTATGATGCCTTACAAAGAAAGCCTACATCAGAAATACTACTTTAGTTCACTGTACGGTTCTCCATATACGTATTTCTCACCAAAAGATGAAGAGAGGCAAAACAGAAGCTAACCAAGCCATTCCAGTGCTGTAAACCTGCGAGTGCAGCATTAGTGGTACTACACTGAACATCAAGAAAAATCTTACTGCTCCTGTGCAGTTGTATAAAATCCAATCTAAAGCAGGGAAAACTTTGAATACCTCTGTTTATTTCATCGCAAGGACTGTTGAGAGTGTTCATCATTAACAGCAGTCGCTATGGTATTCTCTACAGTACTCTTCAGACTGAAAAAAGCTCCAACACGTGGTTGAACTAGATGGTATTTTGAGAGAAAACACTGCTAAACAAAGGATCGGGGAAAAAAAAAATTCCTTCTAGCATTCATCCAGTATTCACCTAGTCTTAACTAGCACAAAGCTTCAGAGACAATTCTCAGTGGCAATGGTGACATAATTCTGCATTTTGCAGGACGTCAGAAAGAAGCGAGAGGCATTTTACATTTTGCTCTTCTAAGCCCTCAGGCAATCTGGGTCTAGTAAATATCCTTGTACATTAGGAGAGAACCAGGACTTGAGCAGGCTGCAGCATGAATTATTCCCTGCTGCTATCTGTACACAACTTACGTATCACCTCAGTTCAAACGGTTACACTCGCTGAATATCTCCTCGGCGATCTCAGCTCTTCCCCTGTCTTCGTATCTTGACAAAAGTTGCTTGAGTAATCATCTTCTTCAAGGGAAGGTTTGAGTTTAGTGCTCCAAACCTCAGCTTGTCCCTAAATGTTTGATTCAGTGAAATCTCAGACAAGAACCTCAGCTTGCTCCCAAATGTTTGTTTCAGTTAAATCTGAAACAAGAGGTGATCTACATTATCCAAGTGAATAGGATGAGAAGACTCATTCTTACGGAAATTCAATCTATTTCAACAGGTTTCCAATACTTCACATGACAAAAGTTTCATGAGTTTACTTGACCTCATCAGATTTACATAATTTGGAAGCTGAGCATTAGATGAACAGCTTATAGAATTTTAGTCCTACTGTATATCCACACAAGCCCTTAAAATATTGCATGCTTCCTATTTCTGATTCATGAGTCCATTCTCATCTTTCTCTTATGTCCTGTTGCTGCCTCCCTTTCCCAGTATCTTTAAAAGTCCTCTCTATCATGCTCATGATTTCTTTTCCTCTATAGGTCTGAGTTCCTGCTTATCAATGTCTGTTATGTTATCCTGTCAGATTTTTCACTGCACGCCTTTTCCTTTGTTGCCCATCCCTTTCCCTTTTCATTTATCCCACTTGTGGTTTTGATCTCTGCTTGTGTTCCTGCCCGGCCTCAGCATGCATTCCCTCTCTGATGCCTCCCTTCTGTCTTTATTCTGTCCTCGTAGAATGATTCAGTGAATTGGAGTTGTGAATGCATCTTTAACTCGGCAGGGAACTACAGAGCACTGAATCCGACTGCACTCCCAATTAATTATCACACATATGGCTCCTATTCAATTAGCCTCAATTTGTTTTATTGACTGCCACAGGCAAAATTTGAGAAGTGATGTTACCAGTTAAAGAGATACTGCCAAACAGTTAAAATACAACTTTGAATTTTGTATAGCGTCCCTTAAGCGCGAAACTCTTGGCAACTCAGAAAACACTTTTTTTAACACCAGATCTATTTGATTAAAGGTGCCTGGTTTTCCTTGCCCAGCCTTTCCCAGACAGCCCACACATTTTCCCAGTTCAACATGACTCCACACATAGGAGTAAAGCGATGAGGTGAGGGGCTGGTTTGGAGGAGATGTGCACGCCTCCATCCTACAGCACGCGCTCGAAGGGGCACACGTACACACAGGGTCACTTCTCCTGGGGAGAGCACAGTTCAAGACGCTGAGGGGAACTTAAGTTCTAGTAGGGCCTCTTTTAGCCTGGCACTTTACCTGAAGCAACACCTCCCACACCTGAATGCTGTGGCTTTGACACTCCTCAAAGCCCTACACACCCACTGAAAGGGATTAAAGACTCCCAAAGCAGGCAAGCGTTGCAGGTACAGGTCCATAGGCAGTACCGGCGGTGCGCAGAGTGACGATGTATGGCAGATAGGCACCACGGTAGGGAGGAGACAGGGAAGGGTCTTGTGAAGACAGTCAGATAAGTCTAATGAATCCCATGTAACTTCAGAGGGCTCATGAAGAACTAAGGCTGAAGTACTGACAAAGATGTTCCTTGTTCTTTTCGCTATTCTCTCCCCCAATGCCAGAACCATGGCCACACATGCACCTGAAGAACCGGCCAAAACTTCCCGAAGACCAGTTTATACTCATTGTTCCAACACAGGAGCATTTAAAAAAAAAAAAAAAATCATCTTTTTTGGGAAATCTGCCTGTTATAAGAGAAGTATAATGAACAAAAATAGCAGCAACTTGCTAACATTTCAGCTTTTGCATCACTACCAGCCAGGGAGCGCCACTACAGCCAGCTGGAATGCTGTACCCAAGGGCACCCAAGCCAGGCCTAAGCATCCCTCAGTACCAGTCTAGGCTGGATGCTCGAGGATCTAACTGCCTTTGAAGTCTCCAGGAAGACTCTCACCAAATCCCACATGCTTTGTCAACAAGACCAGGCAGCACTTCTGATTTGACAACACCACACCAAAAATTCAGACTAAAACCCGTTCATTCATTGGTCCCATTTGTTTTAACTTGTAAGTCCCAGGCGCTAATAAGCACTCATTTTGGTTTTATCTACATGCTGCTACTTATTCATACTATTTTGCCGAGTTCTAAATTTACTTAATACTCAATAAAAGCCTGGAGGAGCCCTGAGGCCAACTCAGTGAAGACCTCTCTTAGAAGAGCCAAGGCCACCACAGGTGCTGGCACTCATAACACTGAGAAACACTGAGCTGATCCCAAAGGAACTAGAACCTCGGGATACTATGGAGAAAAGGCGTGCAACTGGAAGACAGTGCTGCTTTCTCATCAGTTCATGAAAAACGGCATAGAAAGAGAAGCAGCCACAGCGAAACATGAAAATTCGCAGAGAAAGAGAAACAGTTCAGAAGAAACTAAAACGCTTGTAATGAACAGCAAAACTCACAGCTGCAGTGTGGCTTTCATGCCAGGTGGCTGGAAGTATTCAGAAAAGTTTGAACCCTAAGTAAGAAGAACAGGCAGTGAGAGTAGTCAGAACATAACATTTCTGAAGTGCTATTTGAGGAAATAAGGTGAACACTAACTCCTGTCGATTAGGGGAAAAAAGGTTCTCCTATGCTTAGGTTATGCTGTAACTGTTGACTTCAGAGGTTAATGTACCTTTCTTTGAAGTATTCATTGTAAATCAATGTCCAAGGCATGACTGAACTATAAACATCTGCTGCAGTTGTTCCTCTGTAAACATCATCATTGTGGAGGTCTAAGAACATGTGAAAAATCAAACAACATAGCAAGAACAGACTGAAAAAAGAAATCTAGCCCTAAAAAGGAGAACTTCAAACATCTGAACATGCAGCTCCCAAACAAGGCCCACGGACAGTTCTGGTTGAACGACATTTTGTGTTCGGAGCAGGGGTTTTAGCAGCTGTAACAGATGAGCACGCTCACAGGGAAACCAGATGCACCAGGACGCATTAAAAATAAGCATTTGGAAGTGGAAGGCCTGTTCTTTTATGGGAAAAAGGGTGGGAGCAGACGGGTACATTTCACAATTCCTTTTCCCACACACGTGCACAACGTGAGGTCAACCTAAATTACGTCTACATGGGGAAAAACTCTTCCCATTCCACCTGCAGCCTGTCCACGATGGGCAGGTTAAGTGAGCCGGTAGGAAAAAAGAAAACGCCAGCTGCACTAGATCTGAGGTGCGGGTTTTCCTCACTCTCCATTCTCAGCTGCATTAACCTTACAGGTGGCTCTTTTCCAGGCCACAACGACTGGAACAATAACACGGTGATACGCTTTTTAAAAAGATGGAGAAAAGAAAGGCTTGCTCACATATTGTCAAATGCAGAGAGGTGTCCTGTAACACCATTCTGAGATAACTGGCGATTTAACCACAGCCCCTTTAGAGACACCTAACAAATTCAGTTACACTCGAGACCCTGCAAAGCAGCTGCAAGCTGTGCCTTACCCAAAAATAGGCACTGAAACAGACGACCGAGAAAGAACAGAAACGAGGAGCAGGAGAGACATGAGTGGCTTGGAGGCAGTGAAATCTCCAGGTTCCTGGTGGCAGTTTGCTGTTTGTGGGGACAAGTCGCAGCTGCAGCAGAGAACAGGCTGCTGGACATCATCCAGCGGTTAGAGCCACCGGGGAGCGAAAGTAAACTTCCTACTCCGTTCTGTCCATTGCCACGTCCGAGATACAAAGCAAGATAAGGGGGAGGGAGGAGGGGGACAGAGCCAGGCTGCAGCGTGACAAAGTATTTAAGGAAAGAAAGCAAAGCAGAGGAATGGAACAGCAGCGTTTGAGCAAACACTTTATGCTTTAAAGTGCCTATACATTAAACAAGATTTACTGCTATTTCCTTTTCTCTCTCTGACATCTAATGCCTAATCATTCCAACAGCTGTGAAAATAAAGGCTAAAACAGGACTCTTCCAATCGGGAAGCAAGACCCTGGCTAATGGCAGGACAAAGCCAGTGTTGCAACAAACTTTTTTTTTTTTTAAATAAAAATAAAAAAGAGAGAAAATTTTTCATAGTTGGACTCCCACGAGGCAACCAGCTCACGAGCAGCAGGCCAGTTTTCTGAGTTTACACCCCTCTCTTTTCAACAACAACAGCAGCAAAAGCTGTAAAAAAGGGGTTGCATCAGAAGTTGTTCTTTCTTAATTGCCTATCCCCATTGCCTTATTTTTTCTTCTTCTGGAAGTCACCCTCCCCTTTCTCCCCGAAAGATCCCTGACCTCAGAGCCGTGCTGGTGCGCTGGACTCTGCGCACAGTGAGCACCGCAGTGCGCGCTAGAAACAAACAGCAGCTGCTGACGGCAGGGAAGAACACCCATGCTCTGTGCACACACCGCACGAGCCCAAACAGGCACAGTATGATCCCTGAATTTTGAAGAGCTTGCTAGGAATTTCACAGTTTGCTTACTGTCAAAATGAATCTCTTTTTTTTTTTTAACCCGCTTGAGTTCCTCCATCTCCTTGAGAAAACAAACAAGCCATCATCTTCATTCTCTAAGACTTCCAGCTCACATCATCCAGAGCGGCAGACGCCCAGGCACAAACCCGAGGAACCAAACTCCTCTTTAGCCAGCGGAAAAAGTGGGACTAAAAGAAACCCTGGAAATGCAATACGTGTACGTCTGCACTCAGAAAGCACCAGGTAGAGAAAAACAAACCAACACCTGAAGGAACAGACGGAGCAGTTGCTCACCACTTGGGCTACTGGCCTCACAGCCCAGCTGTATTAATAACCACCGTACTCTCTGCTTACTAACGTCCAAAGCTTCAGCTCTGGATTCGCTTTACAGAAAATGAACTGGATGGTTTTTCCTCATCTAATTTCCCACTGTTGGCTCAAATGACATGCAAAAATCACTTTTCCTGAAGTGAAACAAAGGAAAAATGAAGTTTGCTTGACAGTAGTGAAATGTGCATATGCTGATGAACAGAAATGACACTCTAAGAAAGCAACCTAATTTATAACTTGGAAGAAAAAAAACCCCATGATATTTTGATATCTAGACTGCTTGTCAAAATGGTTTTCAGTTAGTCTAATTAAGAGGTTAAATTATAGAAAAAATATAACCATGGAATTGACTACTTCTAACTTCATATAAACGTAAATGAGTTTTTGTGTAACTAATACAAATGTGGTAATTTAATGAAGTCATCAATAGAGCAAGGGAGCATTTGAAAACGAGTATGCAAAGCAGGCAAAACAAAAAAGCTATATAAAGCACACTGATGTAGTTTTCCCCTGGGCAAAAGTTCCTGTCAACAGGCAGTAAGTATGGAAACAGCAAACAAACCTGCCAGAGCTTCTGCTTCGTATGAGCGTATCGCAGGCTGCGCTGCAGTGAACCTGTGACTTTCCCTGAATACCCTGAGCCGGACTTGGCCAACATACTCCAAAACGGAGCCCGAACCATCACTTTATGCTGTACGCCAGCTTCCCCAGCGGTTTGTCCTGTCTTGTCTTGCAGCACTTGAAAACTCAGTGCGCAGCTGGGCGCAGGGCACTGCAGCCCAAAGACGGGTCAGCACAGGAGCCAGAACAACTCTCCCCTCCAGCTCAAGTCCCTGATCCCATTTCACTCCACAGCTCTGAAGGAAAGCAATTACGCCATCCCTTCAAATTTTCAGATGGTGAAGGGTCAAGATTTAAAGTAGTAGGGCAAGGCCCATCTCACTTCATTCCATTATTTTAAGTATTTTGTAGAAAATATGCCTATTTCTAACACAAAATTACTCCCTTCCTTGCCTTTTTCTGTCTTTTCACTGTGCCCCTTTTATGACCCAGAAGTTTTTCAGTCCAGTGCTCACTCGCTCTGGTCAGTTCTTCATGTCAGCAACGAAATACTGAAACAGACACCAGGCAAAGGAGAATCAGAAGTGCTAAAGACCAAATGAATACAAATTTAGGAGGACTCATTACACGTGCATATTGTGGGATCCCACAGGTTCAGGCAAAGATTTATTGCATTTTGATGACTGTCTGAATCTTCTACAAGGCTGCTTTCAACTTCTGAAAGGTTTTTGAGGGGCAAGGTTGTGGTTTTTGAGTTTTAAGTGAGAAGATCATAAAAAACACGCTAGAATTTCTAACAAAAATCAAAGCATGATTTTTTCACATCGAGTCTAACTTAAGCATTCACCGAATCACAGAATCACAGGATGGTAGGGGTTGGAAGGGACCTCTGTGGGTCATCTAGTCCAACCCCCCTGCCGAAGCAGGGTCACCTACAGCAGGCTGCACAGGACCTTGTC
>Ga0065711_1008699_pt1 | contig 23197 bp, 18 predicted proteins | sample Hoacrofraction12_FD_59098 | JGI IMG/M metagenome (GOLD analysis project Ga0065711, IMG submission 59098) | Hoatzin crop microbial communities from Cojedes, Venezuela - Epithelial fraction 12 v2 (version 2) | ecosystem: Host-associated > Birds > Digestive system > Esophagus > Crop | place...
GAGGGACATAGCGAGGGATGAACCGGCCCGGCAGCGGCGGCTCCTGGCATCGGGCTGGCACATGAGGCTGCTGTTTGTGTTTATGGCAGTGCCACGCAGCCCCTGAGCCCACCGGCCTCTCTGCGGGATGCTCGCTCCTCGCCTGGCCCCATCCCCGTGGCTGCTGCATGGGTGCTCCTCTCCTCTGCAGGCAGCAGGCCAAGTTTGGGATAGCTTCGCTCTCTTGTTCTCAGATATTTTCTCCCTCTTTAACTCGTTTTAGCAAGTTGCAGAGTTTGTCGGTGAGATCAGGATCTCACTGGGCTGGGAAATGGGGCACTGAGGTGTGTAGCCTTGAACAAGCCCCTTATTTTCTCTCGGCGGTTAAAGCCTGAGCTCCCTATGCGGGTGGGAAGGTTGGGGATGGCCCGCGGGAGCGAGCAACCTCTGGCTCTGCCGCCGTGCTCGCCCAGCGCTGGAGCACCCCAGCCCAAGCGGTCTCCAGACCCTGCAATGTCAGTAATCATAAAATCATCCTCCTCCGTAGACCTGACGTAGCACCCAGCAGCAAGGCACAACCTCTGGGTGCTGGCGTGTGAGGTCCTGCTCGCCGTTTCACCCACGCTTTGAGGATGCTAATCGGAGCGTTCTCCCCTGTCATGCCTTCTTGGCAACCCTGTTGGCGTTCAGAGGTCGCGTTGCGTCGTGGCACACGGGGGTTTGTACCGATTTCTTCAGGTTCTTGTACATGAGCCAACGTCAACAAACCTCAGCGCAGAAACTCAGTGAGGAGCAGGAAATGAGGGACCTGTCCGGCTCACTGGCTGCTTTAGATCACTTCAAAGCACGGCTTAAATTCAGGTTTGCAATTTTCTCCTTTCCACCTCCTCTGCCATCAGCACTGTCGTCTGCCTCAGCCTCTCCACCTAAACCAGAGCCAGGCTCATTTCATGTGCACCGGGCTGGCCACAGCATCCAGGGCGGAAAGACCTGGGGCAGAGGTGATGGACACAGGGAGGGGTAAGCATGGCTGCAGGGGTCAACGTGGCAAGAGTTGGAGATTTTTGCTCAAAACCTGCTCCAGGCTGCTTTTCTTGCCGCTTTCAAGCAGCTTGCTTGAACAGCAGAGCCCTGGCTGCCACCAGCAGCAGAGTTGCAGCAAGCCTGGCTGCGGGATGGGATGCTGGAGGAGAAGCAGCCCCTGGAGCAGCTGCTGACTTCCAGGCTCTCCAGCGTGCTGCTTGGATTGGGCACAGCAGAAGGTGGGAGAGGTCCCTCTCCTTCAGAGGCAGAGAGCCGTACAGCCAGGTGCCAGCCGAGGTGCCGAACGTCCCCGCAGCAGGAGCACGGGCGCTGCGGGGTGGCCCAGGATCTGCTGTGCCAGCAAGTCCCCCCCTGCTCCTCCCCCCTCAATTAACACAGCAACCACAACTTTGTTATCCCGGGCATGAAATAAGGCTAATGAATCGTGTCGCACTTTGAAGCCACGTTAGATCTGGAACTGACACAAGCTTTTACATCTATGTCACCCTGCCCCCTCGGCTCCCCCCAAACCCAGGCAGGCCATCTCACTGTTTACCTGTCAGTCAGCAGAGGAATTTGCATGTTAGTTAAGCTGTTAGCATGAGTAATTACTGAGTGGGTCAGTGACTCCTCCTGGCAAGCCGGTCTGAAATGCTTCGCCTTGCAGGCGACGTCTCTATCGCTGGAGGACTGGCAGCTTGCAGTTGGGGAAATGAATGCAAACGATGACTCAGGGCTAATTGCACGCTTTCTCTATCGCTCGGGTGTACGCTGCAGGCTTAATTAGAAAACAGATTGGTCCCTCAAAGCGTGAATGAAAAGCTGCACAATCGGTGTGTTTGGGACAGAGGTGGAGGAAGAGGGCGGAGGGGAGCCTTCCCCTCGGCAGCTGGGTGACCCAGCGCTGCGAGCAGGGGCCTCGGCAGAGACCGAGGTGGTGGATCTGGAAAGAGAGCCAACAGCCTGTCTCCTGGATTCTGTTTTCCACTAGCAATGAGCAGGAGAAATCGAGTGGCTCTGCCACCTTCTCTAGCAGGCAGGGCCATCCCTGCCCAGCCAGGGATCTGCAGGTGTCACGGTGCCGTAGAGCTTTGGCATTGCCTGCCAGGCTCATTCCCTGAATCTTTCTTAGGATTTACCCTTCCCCAAATCTTGCCACCTTCGGTGTGTTCCTCTGCTCGCTGTCTGTGTAAGCAAGGGAGGTGGTGCTGGCAGAGAGAGTGGGTAACTCGCAGCGTCACGGGAGAGGAGTGGGTGGGTGACCCTGTCTCAGCTGCTGGGAGATTTTGTTTGCAGACACCCAGGTGGCATTGCACTGGGGAAACCCCGAGTTTCGCAGGAGAGTCTGTGACCAGTTCTTGGGCATCCGGGTCCGTGTCAAGGTGCATCTGACTGTCAGCTACTTGAAACTGCAGGTTTGCTGGGGACGGCTCCTGGAGAACATCAACNCCCATCTCTCCGGAGTCCATATTAGCAGAGCGGGCAGGGAAACTTTGGTTCCTGATGCAGTCTCCTGCCACCGATGAGCAGAGGAGGCATCTCAGCAGCACAATAAATTCTCAGCTCNTCCTGGGATCAAAAGGAATGATAAAAACTGATAGGAGAGGAAACTGCTCCGGGGAAGGGCGGTGGGAGAACAGCAGGCAGGACCCCAGAAGAGGAGAACTTGTGTGGAAGCTTCCCCTTGAGGGAGATTTTCTCTAAGTTCATGCTGTGGCTGGGCTGGAGCAGGACCCTGGGTAACACGGCTGTAAGAGCCGCGTCCCTCAGCTGCGCACGGAGCCCGGCACAGGCTGGAGGAGCTCTGCACAAACACCAGCCATAAGACACAAGGAAATTTTCGTTTCCTTTATTTTCAAGTTTGCATTGTTCTGGCATAGTCAAAAATTAGAGTGAAAACATAGGTTTTGTTCAGAAATATCACTTATGGTGTTCGGTGAAAGAAGTGTGCAAAAGCAGTACGAAACAAAGCATTGTTTTAGAAAATTGTGACATTTTGTGACTGTTAACTTCACACAGAGCTGCTGAATGTTTTTTTGCATATTTATGTCAGGATAGCACGCTGAACAACCTCTGAGTTATCACAATATAGCCTAAAACTAAGTATTTTATTAATATTATTGTTTAGTCATTTGTGTGATACTATTTAGTACTACGTGAAATATCTGCCTCTCTAGGTCAGGGTTTCTCAGCTGTGCTATGGTGAGTTTGCCGCATGCTTTCGTTCTCCTGAAATTTCACGTTGTTTTCTTCCACTTCCGAGTTCTCATTGCATCATAAATGGGAGTCGCTATGAATTAGAGAACACGTTTCAGTCAGGGCTGAGTAACAGATGATCTGAGTGGTTTAAAAATAAAAATACTACAGAGTTTCAAGTCTTCCGTTGTAATATGTCATTAAAACATACCGCTTGCTGCCACTGCTTAAATGCTAAGCAATAGTGTAAGATTATAGTACAAGAAGGGTAAAACATATTTTTAAAAATATCACCTCAAATTTGAAACATTTTGAACTTTTTGTTAAATTAAGGGTTTTTTCCAGAGGGAGTATTTTGTAGGATTTTTTCAAACATGGACTGGGTTCCAATTCCATTTTTTTTTCCAAACATCAGCACTCGGTGTAAAATACAAATCCTGTGTTTTGACTGGCTTTGCTGTTGACTGTACTTACCAGAAACCCATACAGCAAAGTCCTTTTATTCTGTAGCCTTTGTGAATTGTAAATCTTTTTTAAGGTAATGTTTGTTCTGAGAATAAATTGCGGTTGTTTGGAATGCTTAAACTTTCAAAAGGACCTGCTTTAAAAGCCCAATTTTTAAACAATTGGATCGTGAGTGTAATATGAATGTAGTTAAGATGATAAATGCAGCTAATTTTCTCCCTCTATTAGCCCCTTTCACATGCTACTTACAAATGCCAGTCAAACTCGGCAATCCTTTCATTTTATTATGCAGTGACGAGGCGGTTGGATTAAAAATACATGATGGCATTTTCTAACTTGGATTTATAAGTACCACTACCATATCTAATTTTGGGCTGACATTTGCTGGGCGAGGGGGAAGCATGGTTTGTTGGTGCGTGCCGGGGAGAGCTGCCTTCTCCTCCCAGGGCTGCCACAGAGTCTCCGTGCGGGACCCCGGCCGAGTCGCTTCATCCCCCCTGTCCCTGGTGCACTGGTGGGGATGGGACGAGGCCTCACTAATCGCTGCCCGCAGAGCAATTAAAGCCGCTTCTGCAGGAGGTGCAGCACGTTGTTGTTGTCAAGGGGCTCATCCCGCTGTTGCTTGGTGGGATGCTTGCGGTGAATCCTGCTCAGCTTCTCCGCTTTGCTCTGAAGCTCAGCTATCACCCTGATATGGCAAGCAGCCTAATTTCTTGGGCTTCGTCTCTGATAGGTAGTCTCAACCTTATCTTAGGACAGTAGTTCCCATCTGCTCATTTGATCTCCAAAGACATCCCTCTTGGCTAATCCAGCTAGAGATGTCTCCCTTTTTGTTCTCAGGTACTACAGAGGTGTTGTGTGGGTTGATGTATCCAGCCTCACTGGTGGTCATGGCAGCTCTTGCTCTACCTAATAGTTCCATCCTCTCCCATGTCGTCTTCATCAACCTGAAGCTGTGTTTCTCCAAGGTCTGTCTTGGTATAGCATCATCCAGATGCTGAATGCTAACAAAGGCCCAACAGTGGGGGGATCTCTGGTGTGTGATGATGATGATGATGATGATTATTTCCACGCAAGTGAGGCACTTGCTATTCTGGGTTCATCCAATTATAGCTAGGTCTGTGACTCGGGTCCCAGAGGTGAAACGCCCTGTGTCCAAGCCATCAGCTCTCCAGATCAGCCATTGTTTCTTTAAATGAAAGGGACACTAAAGTCCAATTATTGCAATAGAATGGGCTGCTTCTTTAAACTGAAGAATTTGACTCAGCTCAAGGGATATTTGTGATTGCCTCTGGCTTCCCTGGAGCTAAAAAATTATATGCTTTCCCTCTTCACTAAATTAAAACATAGTTGGATTGGTAGTGGGACTGAAGGAAGTCCCTGCCTGAAACCCCAAGTGTCAGCCTGCTTTGCAAAGTGTAAGCTAGTAATTGGTTTGGAAATACTGAGTGAATAGGTAAAAAGGCTTCTGAGCTGAATAATACGGACTGCCTGGAACGGCAGGGTTTGGCTTTCTTGCAAGATTTTGCAGCGTTGAGTTGTTAATTTCAGGTTTTGATACGTAAACACAATTAGCATTTGTGCTCTGTAAACACCAGATATAATTCTGTTTCGGTTGCACCTTACCCTCGTTTAAGTTCTCATTAAGCAATTCCTTCATTTCCCAAATGTCAGACTCAAGGTAGACCCACGGCTGCCGTTCCCTTAGCTCACAACCTCCAAAATGCCTCTTTCTAACATTCAGGCTGGGATAGGGCAAGACTTGAAGAGAGAGCAAATGTCATAGCTGAGAGGAGCTGGAACGCAGGGTCATCACACTGCGGCCCATGAAGCTCATCCTGCATCTGCAGAGAGCCGGGGGTGGTGGGATCCCAGCTGGGCTCTGCCGGCAGCTGATGGTGAGCGTCCATGGTCCTACAAAATCTGCTGTACCATTGCCACACACAGGATGATGAGGATATGGTTCTTTGAGCAACATCTACTGTTTAAAACAGGCAAACAAAACCACCTTTATAAAAAGGTTTGATTCCTGGCTTACTGGTAGAGCTTGAGCACCAGGCTCCTGCCGTCACCTGCCTGTTGGCAGCCAAGCGCAGAGGCATTTGGAAAAGGGGCGAGTTATCTGTGTGACCCCATCTGGGTGGACGTGTATGAAGCCACAGCCAAAATGAAAGCTGCTTTCCTGCAAGTGGAGTTGGTGGCGCCTTGACTCTCCTGGAGTGAGTGTCTGATGTGTGGCCACTGAAGTAGATACTGAAAAATCATAAACCTCTGGCTGAACCAGGCATGGAGCCTGTTTTTTGAGAATATGGTAAGGGACGTAGGGAGTTTCTGTGCGATCAGAAATGATGCTAAGCAATGCTTTGGGAGGCAGCTTTGAGAAAGATGCAGCTGAGCCATCACAGTCAATCTGAGCAGAAAGCTCCAGGGCACCTTTTCCTCTGCCTGGAGCTGTCACCGGGCTCACGACACGGGCACATTTCATTCATGTCAGACCAAGGGATGGGGGTTGGCTCCCAGAGTCGTATGATGAAACTGAAGTCTCAGAAGCTGTTTTAAATGCCTTCAGAAACATGAAGGAAAGCTCGAAATCTTGGTCTGGGAGACCTTGCACAGAGATGTTTCCATGTGGAGTCTGAAACTTTTGAGCAGAGGGTTAAATGGCACCATTGATCTTAGCTGAAAAATCTGCTTCTCTGGAGAGGTCCTTCCCTACTTCAGCTCAGCCTTTGAACACTATCCCACTGTAGTCTAGCTCAGGTGGTATCACCAGACGATTTAAGTAGTAGGAGAGCCGGATTGACTCCCCGCGCTGTCGATGGTCTCTCCCTCACCTCCCAGCTGGGACAGTCCTCCAAAGGGCAGAGGAAGATGCTGCAGGCAGGGCCAACACACGACGAGCTGGTTTGCAGATCCGCTGGAGAGCAGGCATGGAAAGCTGCACCAGCCACGGTGCCGTGTCCTGCCAGCACACGTCTGCTCGAGCATGCCCAGTTCTGCACCGAGAAGAAGCCAGAGGCCTGTTGTACCATTTACTGAGGTTAGAACATAATAGCTATGCAAAATAGTGTCTTCTTTTCTTTTTTTTGTTCTTTAGTAAGTGAAAGTAAGTCTTCTAAGCCAAGGTTAACAATATATATTTATGAGTTGTAGCCAGCTGCTTCTATGTTTGCACATGTGTTTGTTAATGAAGAATAACCTAAGGGTCAGGTTATTATGTAAATAACCATTGTCAAGGGTAAAGGTGAAGAACCCAGTAATGAGTTGTGTCTCTGTCTCTTTCACAAGCCACTAATGAATATTGGATATTGCCATTTGCAGGGCTTTTTACCCTCATTTTATCAGGGGGTGAGGGGCAGGGTTGGAAAGAGAGGAAAGAGAAAGAAGTAAATTTGTAATTAAGCCGAGACAAGTTCTTTTTCTCCCTCTGTCTCTCTCTCTATATAACTGACCTGGCCTGCTTGTGGGCAAAATCGCCTTCCATCGCCAGCTCCAGGCCGCATCATTTCTTCTGAGCCTTTGCAGCTCTCACTTTAGAAGATGCCCACAAATCAACAGTCTGCATCTTTGTAGATAATACTTAACTGAGGCAGAGCCAGCAAGCTATCGAACAGACTTTCCATTAGGAAGGTTAACAGCAAACCTGCCTGCATGGGATTACTGACAGAGTGTGAACAGAAGGTGCAGTCTCATTGCATATGCTTTTAATATCGTGCCACAGACAGGGAAGCCTTTAACTCTCAGACACCTGACACCCTGCACTGTTGTTAGGGTAAGAGTGCAAATAGGAGCGGAGAGTCTTTCTCGCTTCCGTGTGAAAGCACAGATGCCAAGGTAGCATAACACTGGGGTTATTATCCGCTGTGCTGGGTATGGCCAGACTCGCTCCGGGCAGTGAAGAGGAGCCTTGCCCAAAAGCAGTGCATCCCTGCAAGCCTGCATTTCCCGATTTTTAAACTATAGATGGTAACTGGCAGCCTCTAACACACTGAGTCAAAGGATTTTATCTGCACGGTCTGGGACAGGGACCACCTTTGCTCTGCGCGTTGTGCATAGCCTGAGAAGGGACCCCCGAGCCCAAGGCCACACGCAGGGTGACTGGTGCTGTGCCCCGAGCACGTCCCTGCCCTTGTAGAAGGACCAGGGCACCCGAAGCCGGAGTCACCCACCAGATTTGCACACTGGCTGCCCAACTCCCTCCAACTCCGCTGGGATCTGGGAGCCAGACTGCTTAGCTGGCAAATCCCAGTGGGTTCTTCTCTTTCCTCCTTGCATCCTTTGACTCCTGGCTACTTGGGTAAACTTAGCTGCTGGAAACCCCTGGGCCAGGGAAAGATGAGTGGCGTGTCCATAATTCAGGCACTGATATATCCTGCAGTGCCTTATAGTGCTGTTTGTGATGAATGACAGCGAGGCAGAACCCCAGGGGGCATCTGTCAAAAAATAAATAGTGAAAATAACAATAATAAGATGCAATGGTCAATAATTACCCGCTAGACAATGTCAGCATTTGTTTTTAAATGAAACTTTACTCACCCTCTCTAAATGTCAAGTCCAGGAATCAGCAGTAATGGGGGAGGCTGGGGTGATGGGGGGCACAGAGGAGCCCCCAGTCGCATGGTGAGATCCATAAACTGCTGGAGGTGTCAAAGAAGGCTGCGTCGTCTGCGCAAGCCTCATTTGGTGGTTTGACTAATGTCATGTTGCCACTAGGGTGTCTCTGCAAACAAGATATTGCATCTCCAAAGAGTTCCTCGCACAAATAAAAAGCTAAACAGAAATGATGGGCTGACTAGCTGAGCCTGTGCCTTTTGCTTTTATGATTGAGAAACAGTTGTTCAAATTGTCAATAAAAATAAATAAAATTAAGTTTCTCTAGTTAGGTGAGGAAAGGCAAACGTACCTTTCTTTGCTGACAGGCCTTTTTGTTCTGTGTTGGCTTTTATATATGTGAAAAAAACACCATTGAGAGCTTCCAGGGAGCTGCACTGGGGCGGTTATAGCCATTTTCACATCCTTTATATGGGCTTAAATCCATTTACAGATGTGCTGTAGACAGAGAGACATTTTTTACAAGTAATTGTCATGTATACAAGGGTCCTTATGTGTCACAAAAAGATCTCACTTAAGAGAAATAAATGTGCTTTTCATCTTTTGTTGGCAGGAGCTGTGGTGGTTGGGAAGAGGGTAATTGGTGATCTTTTCCAGTCTGATAACCAGGACAAATAGGGGGGAGAAGAGAGTGGCTGTAGCATTGCTCTCCTCCCTGCTTCCCTCCTGGTGGAGCACGGTTTCGAGGCACTTTTCCGGCTTGGCTTTCAGTCGAAGCAATAGATATGATAAATACCATCAGCTGAACCCCAGGGGCAGGTTAGAGGAGAGCCGCGCTGCCCCGGGGTGACCTCGGCGACGCTCAGCGGCTCTTCCCCAGCATAACCGCAGTTCTCACCTGCGACGGGGATCGCTGGCATCGCCTTTACCCCTTCAGCAGCTAATCAGGACGTCTCCACTTGTTCTGAGGCTGCGTTAGATGCGATCGGGATACAGAGGTCTGCCTCTTTATTGCCTTTATTTGTAGGTTAGAATTTCCCTTTTGTAATAAGTCCCATGTGGGTTTTTTTGAAGGTTATTGCTCTTCTCAGGGGCTGAGATTTAAAAGACTCCCCAGAGGCAGGTGGAGCTCTGATAACGTTGTGCATCGCCTGTACCCCAACGTCTCGGAGAGCCTGGGAGGCTGCAGATGCCTCCCGCAGGGGCAGGACTGATGCGGGGGCCACTCGTGTCACGAAGGTGCTGGTGTTCCTGGGCAGAAGTGTGATGAGCATCTCTGATTTTGCACGAGGCATTTCACAATATCTGTGTGTTTCCCCTGAGGACACTGTTCCGTGATATTGCGTGAGAGGAAGATGTCAATAGTGCGATCGGGCTGTATGCAGGAAGCCCTAGTGAGCGCTCAGCAACCTGTTAGGCTAAGGAAATAACTGGTGTAGGCAGCCATCACTGATGGAGGGTTAAAGCAGGCCACAACTCGGGCCAAAGAGCAGAAGGCAGGTCTGTCATTGCACAGATTTACTTACAAATAATTTTTGAGTCAATAGAAGGCAAAGCAGGAGTGGGACTGGCGGCCTGAGGCTGAGAAACGCAGGATGTTTAAAATGATACAAAATCCCTGTCTGCAATGCAACAAGCTTCATTTTTACAATTCATTATTTCTGTTTAATAAATGCTTTCTGCCAGTACCTGCTTCGCGCCACACGTATGGGCTTGAAGGCACATGTAGTTTTGAGGTGTAGGGTGGAGCATGGCCTTGAAAGCAGGGACAGGTGAGCAATAAACCCGGCTTGATAAATAATGGATGAATCATGCTTGATTTTGCTGATGATGTAGTGACCTTTTGGGAGGCAAGAAACAAAGAAACAGCAAATGACCAGCAATACTGATGAACAGGCTAAGTGAACTGGACACATCATTAACACCAGCATACTAAAATAATTACATGCAACTGGGAGTCACGCGGTCAGCAAAAACAGAAACAAGGAAATGGTTCCGTGTAAATTTGGGATTTCCATCTTTCAGCAGGAGGAGGATTTTAGGTTTTGGGGTGCTTGACGCAGCTGGACTTTGGCGTGACTTGCTGTCGGGCACTTGATGCTTGCACCAGAGCAGAGATGTGGCACATGGGCTTGCAGAACTCCCGTAGACCAAACTGATTTGACAAGATGAGGTATTGTAGAGAAGCTCCCATAGAGCAGGAGTTATCCTATACTGTGAGGAGAAATTTCTGATGCCCAGGAGGGACGAAAAAACCCAAAGTGCTGTGTGACTGGATAACATACAATGCAAAAACAAGGGCATTGATTTTTTTGTTTTCTTCTCTTTGTAAAGACAACAGGTCAACCTCAGAGTAGCCACCTCCATATTTCAGGCAGGCATGTAGGTAGTACTGGTAAGACAGTGAAGCTGGAGTTTGTGAATGGCCAAATATTTGGCTGAATCAAGAGTCTGCCTGCTTCTCTCTGTTGGAGAACATTATTGTGAATGGGGATCTGTTGGCAAGAAAGTGGGGAGAGATGCTGCTTTTCACATGCTCATCTGTTTTCACATGAGAACAAGAGTATTCAGTATTGGTTATTCATTATTTTCCCATCTAATAAACTTTCTGCCATTCAGGCAGCGAGTGGGAACAGCAACATGCTGCCTTGTGTAGCCCGTCACACATCCGGAGTAACAGATAATGAATAGGCGAAGCAAACATGCTTCCCAAAAACTCCACCTGAAAATTATTCAAACCAGCAAATGCTCCTGAATAGCAAATACATCTGCAGAAATTCTGCTTGGTTGCAGCGGACTTGTAAACAGAAGAAAGACCTGAATTTGCAGTGAAGGATTGAAGTAGCACTGTCTGACAGTTTCACTGAAGAAGAAATGGTGATCATCTTCACTTTTTTTAGTACTTTCCATCTGAAGGTCTCCAAATGCTTTACAGACTCAATTAATTAGTTGTGGTAAGACCCCACCCCTGCTAATTTTGGCAGTGCATGCACCTGTTTAGTGCTGAAGCTTAGAGTGAATTTTGTACATTTTCACACAGCAAAGCACCACCAGAGCTGCGGGCAGAACCCAGCTCTCCTTCCTCCCCAGCTCTCCTAGACCCTGTTTCTTCCCTGTTGTTTGAACTGCTATAAGACTTCCTGGTAATGCTAAAATGCTGTCCAACACGCACCTATCAGCACCACGCTAAGCCTACTGAAAAAGAATGCAAAATGATATTTATTATTTGTGCTAAATGTGCAAAACTGGAAGGGAAAGTATAGCAACTTTTAAAAAGCAGTGTCTTTTGCATGAAAGTAGCAACAATTTCAGGTTTTTTTTTTCTTTTTGATCTTTCCATATTAAAAAGAAGTCAAGCAATTAACAGCATTGGTTGAAAAAGCACAGAAATATTCTGCAGAAAATCCACTTAGATTTCTTCTGAGTTTTCTGTCTAACAGCTGTACTTAAAAGCAAAACGCAACACCAGAATCAGCACACATTGCTCGGCTCCGCTCTGTGGTCCGAACAAACCCTCTGGTTTGCATTCTGCCTGATGCCCATCGTGCCCANCCCCGCTCCCGTACAGAAGCAAGGGGCCTGCCTGCCGCGGACAGGGCTGCCTGCGTTGGAGTCGGGATGAGCGCGGATGAACAACCAGCACTGCAAGAAGAGTTAATCCACTGCCATCTGTCTTTATTACGCTTCTATTGTTGGACATCACAGCCTGGAAATCTAGCAATGAAACCCAGTTGTTTGTTGCCATTCATCATAGTTATTGCTGGAGTTGCGTAATGAAGAGGGGAAGCACTGTTTATTGGNCTCTCCTCTTTAGACACTGTCCTTAGGGGTAGTTATGGATGGTTATTGGATTCCAGCGCAGGACTCTGGGAGGTCCTCCCTTTGCTCTGTTTATGTGTTGAACCATGAGGTTTAATGGCGCTTTATGTCTGCTTTTGCTTTGAGACTGGTCTGCTGCTTGCTTTTGTTCTCAGTGGCGTGAAGTTTGGCTAGCTTGTTTCTGGCACAAAGCCGAAACGAAACAGGGCAGGACTATTCATATGGCAAAAGGCGGTAGGCGCGTGCCCTCTGGGGCGGGCACAGCTCTGCAACCGATAAAAGCAGTGACCATGGACCACAGTCCGAGTTTAGGCATTGGCGTGGTGAGGGGTAGAGCTCTTTGAGCCTTTGAAAATAGCTGATCAGAAACACACGTGCTTCAGGTTTCAGGTCTTATCTCCAGTGGTTTCTGGAGGCTCAAAAGTCAGGCCAGACACAAGCTGTGCTGGTGAGGGATGGAGGGGGATGAGGGAACAGGCGGGAGGTGGAAGACCAAAACATAGTTCTCACTGGGCAGTGCAACTTGTCTGGGGGTTGCAAGGATGAAAATTTGGAGGAATTCAAATAAATCAGCCATGAGGTTCTTCAATAAGTTGGCTAGTCAGCATGCTTGCAGTGCAGCAGACAGATTTGAGAGGATTTGGGGTGAAACATGCTCCCTCTGGGTTTTATGAGGCAGTTCCCAGACTGGTGGATGGTTGATCCAGTTGAGATGATGTATTAAAGGACCTGAACTTCCACCAGAAACTCAAGATTACTGTCATGCAAAGTTTAAACAATGACTAGCTCTTTTTTAAGAATTCAAACCAATTCTTGCAATTACTTTTGGAAACACAGAAGAGGTGTGGGTGCACTGAACCTCAGAAAAGCACCACTTCCCCCAGCTTCTTTACTTCTGTAATGGAGCTGAGCAGTGTCACTGGATGCCAGCAACAGACCTTGGATGATGCAAGGAGTGGCACCACCTGCGCAGGGGACTGCTTGCTCTAGATGACAAAGGCAGCTGACTTCGAGGAGGTTTGCAGAGCCCCAAAGCTGATGGACCAAAACTGAATGAAATTAGGACTCTGTACAAGAAGCAACACATTTGGGAGATGCCTGGTATGCCAGTAGATAGCCAGCACGACTGAGTCATCAGCAATTTATTTGTGCCAGCAACAAGGGAAGGGTGTAAGCATCCTCTGGGATGAGAAGCTATGGACAGAAGAGCTGCCTATCCTGGTATCGGAGCCCACGCTCTGGCAGTGCTTCTGGGCATGATATGTAATAGGTATGAGACAAGCTTCAAGGGCTAAAGACATGGAAGCAGTTAGAGATCTCAGGTGTGTTTCCAGATAAAGTACAGTCTGTGCCTGTCAAAGCTACTGCTGATAAGGGGATTCTGCAGAAAGTAATTAAAACTCAAGCCCCTGGTATTTATTTAAAGGAGAAACTCTTGGGACTTGATGGGATTTTGCTGAAATGGACTGGGAAGCTGATTCTTAACGTACTACAGAAAAGCTCAGAAAATTAAATCTAAAAAGAGAGGCCAGGCAAGTTCCACACAGCCCTCACACAATCAGTAATGCTGCAGAAGCTGTTAAGGTCTCTGTTACATGCTGAAAATGCAGGATAAGTCAAGCAAAAAAAACCTTCTTGGTGACACAGGAAAAATTCGTTCCTAGAGAAAAGTGTAGATCTGTATATGTTGACTTGGAAAGAAACATGTGCCATAATTTTGGACTCGTGTTCTCTTTTCCCTGAGGTAAATTTACTGGAAGACAGATAGATCTAAACAGACAGCTTTGCATATTAAGTACATTTTTGCTAGACGCTGGTTGTCTGAGAAACTAATTTGTGACAATAGACTATAGTTTGGTAGACACGATCTTAAACATTTTGCAGTGAAGTGTGGGTTCAGCATATAACCCTGCTGCCTGTTAAGACTCATCCAGGGGGTGGTGGAAAATTACGCCCAAGTAATAAAGTACTTATTGATGGGGTTTGCAGACTCCAAGCCTGATATATTGCTGGCTCTTTCAATTATGGAATGGCACCAATGAAGCATGGATTGTTATCTGCTGACATCTTGTACAGCAGAAAAATGAAAAGCGGGAATTCCTATGTCAGAGTCACTTGGGACACAGAGAAGTATAAAGAAACAGATGAGGCAAAGCAAAACAACAAAAAAAATCAGCATGGCTTAGATCTCAAGAGCTGCCGTCACTTCATAGTTTTCCATAGAGTCCCAGCATTGGGAAACAACAGATTTAAAGGGAAGTGGTGTCACTGTTTCCCACAGTCGTGTGGTTTTCTCCCCTCTGGCAGACTTAGGAAGAGCATTCGGTGATGCTGTCACCAGATCCCTGGTGGGAAGAGGAGAAGTCAGTGTTGCGAACAGCCAGAGCCTCTCGGCTGCTCCCTGACAGTCGTCAGGCTTGTGTCAGGAGGGCGAGCACAAAGCCAAGCAGCAGCCCTGCAGATGTCCAAAGGTGATCGACAAGTGTTACGTGGGTGATTGCTTGTCTAGTGCTTCTGCCATTGAATTTTGGAACGGAGGATGATGTTGGAACTTGTGGCTCTAAGACTGAGCTTCCTAAGCAATGGGTGGCCATGATGGTTAGGGTATAGCAGCATAATCTCACTTGGATACAGGCACAGACAAAAAAGCCCTTTGCAAGAGCTGTTTAAGCATTGAGAACGTGCTGAACTTCCTGGGAAGGGCTCTTTTGAAGGAAGATGCCTGTAGGAAAGGGAGAGATTACAGATCCAGCTTGGCTCCACGCTGGGAAATGTTCCATTTTATTCCTGTTGTACTCTAGTATTTCATTCTAATGGTGGTAATGGAGGTGTCTCGAAGCTTAATTTAGGTCTGGAAAGCCTGTCAAGAGCCACTAGTACTTCATTCTAATGAAGTACACCCTAATGTTTCATTCTGAACATCAACTTTCAGGAAAAAGAGCCAAGCCAATGATGTAGCTAAGTCAGGCCCCAGTCATGGAAGGATTTAAATGCACGTTCATTTTCAGGTCCTGAATAATCCTTTTAAACTTATGAGACAAGTCATGCTTCAGGTTGTAGAAAGGCTCAGGCTTTTCTTTTGAATCATTCTCCCAGTTTACTTTGAAATTAAAGAAAGCTCATGAGAGTTTGTTTTTAGGAGAGACCCAGACAATCCGAGAATGATTTTAATATAATCTGTACAATTACTGTAATTTCAGAAAGTTTATTTGAAAGAAGCCACCGGACTACAGCTTCCCCTCACCTTAATAATAGTAAAGTGCCTTGCTGCATGTACATACACAACTGTTCTTGATAATTGTAAGAAACATCCCTTTGTGGCAGCTCTGCCTTGATGCCTTCTTGACAAAAGAAGCTGATTTTTCTTGTGAAGACAATGGTCCAAACTATCCTTTCCAGGAGAAAATCATGGCGTAATCGACTACAGATATGGGAAGGGAAAAGCAGTGATTTCTGTGAGACATCAGGGACGGGGATCTCTGAGCCCTGTGACTGACTTTGCCACCGGGCAACTGTTCCTCCATCATTCTGCTGTTTGATCTCACCTCTCCTCAGCTTATTCATCTGGAAGATTCACTTAATTATATTAGTCAACTTCACAGAGGTGTCTCGAAGCTTAATTAAGATCTGGAAAGCCCGTCAAGAGCCACTAGCAGAATGCTCTGAAGGAGTGGGTGATTTCAGACGTGGACATGGGGAAGGAAAATATATCGTGATGGGTTTGGGTGAACATAATAGAGCTATTGATTCACTGTGACTGCCACGAACTGTGTTTTCAGGGTACTGCCATTAACTCCTAGGAAATCCCAGGTGTGCTGATGAGTTACCAGCATAAACATTCATTTTCCTGTCTTTTGGTATGTAAGCGTGTGTTACCTTTATTTATGTTTCTGTACAGCTAATTTTGAGAGGGGAACTTCTACACCAGTGCTGTGTGTGGAAACGCAACAGCCACAGCTTCATTTTTTTTCCTGACTCTGAGTGAAATCGGCCGACGCATGAAAGTCGATCTGGGCACCTGTGGCCGGTTGCTGTCAGCTCTCGTTTCACCCTCGGGAGGATTTTCGCCTGACGCACCCCAAGGGGTGAATTGACATTCATCGCTCCTCCAGGGGAAGAAACATATGGAGGCTCCACCGGGACAAACTCCGTGATCTGAATTGCCAATCAGTGCGTGTCTGAGCCTCAGCTGGGAAAACCTTGCCGCTAACAAGCCTTCATGCTCCCCCAGTTCTCGTTGCAATCTGTCAGCTGCTAAGTACGGATTCAGCAGCACTAGAGCCGCTGAGCAACCTATGGCACCAGCTTATTACGGAGAGGTGGTAGCCTCTGCATATTTTAGGAGCAGGCAGTGTCTCTCATAAAGACCTACTAGGTCTTCCCTATAATTTGGTAAAACTGGATGGCCCTAAAAATGAAATATTTAGTTGAAAAGTAAAAGAGAATGCTTTCTGCTTAGCTGGAGGAAAAATTCTTAGATTGTTGTGTTTGGCGCATTTAAATATACCACTGTCTTTTGAAGCTCTGAATTTTGTCTAATTGTTTATGCTCCCTTTGCTGGGAAATGGCCTGCTATTGTTTCCTTATAGCTTCCGCAGAGCTTGAAATTGCTGGCTATGCAGGAGGAAATTAGTTTGTAATTAAAGCCAAGTTAATAACGATTCCCATGGAGTCTACTTGGTCCTATTGCTTGGAGCGAGACGCTTCGCCTTTGTCGTTGCTGTGCGCGTGGTCAGGCACTGCTGCCCAGCCGGCAGGCGTACGGCAGGGAGATGCTGGAGGGACGGTTATCGCGCTGCGGTAGCTGCTCGGCACACGTGCAGGCAGGACTTAATGTCTTTCAAGCCCTTGTGCCCCACCAATTAGAGATGATGGCATTATATCAAAACAAGATGACAAGTAATGGAGCAATTTTCAAACCGCAGCCAGCAGATTATTTTTGAGAGGTTCAGAATAGGTACCTAAGGAAAGAAAGCTTTGGGCTTAAACTTTGCCACGTGTGAGTCTGTGCGTTTACCGGAGACTTTTTTTTTAAGGGGACTTTAAAATTGGAAATTCTTGGAAACTCATTTGTCGCAATGTGCTGCCCTGTTGGTGTGGGCAGAGGGTGTGTGCCCTCGATGTTTGCCACAACAGCGAGGACCAAGGGACTGAGGTCCTCGTGGTGCAGGAGTCGCACGTGCTGAGAAGCGTGCGGTGCGTTGCCTCTTGCATTGCTCTGCCTCCGAGACTGTGTGGCCCTACGTGGGATATATCTGTGTGCACTGCGGTACCTGGAGGAGCCCCTACACGGGGTACGGTGGACCCTGTGCCCCTATAGTGGTTCCATCATGTGTTCCACCAGATCAGAAAGCACTGAGCTGCCTCAGCTGCAGCAGCAGGGAGATAGCCAGCTCCTGCTTCTGAGATTTTGGGCTCCATAGTCCAGAGTGGAAGATGGTGAGAAGGTGATGAAAGAAGGTGATTTCCTGAGACCATACGCCATCATTGCCTGAGTCAGAAATGAAATTCAAGACTCCTAGCTCTTCCTATAGTGTACAAGGCACAGGGCTGTCTGTGTGCAATCAAACTCCTTGGCTACTTGCCTGCTGTTTGAAGGAATGCAAATGGGGATGCCTTTTGGTTTTGTATAGTTGGAGGCACCTGAGATGTTGCTAAAGGGAGTCCCTTGAATTTCCAGTATGACTTGATCGTATTTTTGAGGCCAAATTTAATTCCCCTTTTACATTTACAGATTTTCACGCTTTCAGATGGTGAGGATGAAGTCATGAGGGCAGCAGGAAAGTTTTCTGAGTGTTTTGACTGAGCAGAGGTTCACCTTGTTTCCCAAGGAAACAAGCCTTATACGGTGATGCTTCTCGTGCATGCCTGCCTGTTTCACCTATGAACCTCAAAATCTGTTGGCCATTTTCTAGGCAACTTAGCACTCTAGTTGCTGGATGTCAAATATATGAATTCCCTGCACAGAGATGACCAGCAAACTGCCTTCCCAGTGTGCAGATACCCGAGTTTAACTCCAGCTTAACTGTCTGAGTTTAATGGGAGGGAGGAAGGGATGCATATGTCTGGTCTGAGCTCTAGACCGCAATAAAAACAAGTTAAAAATCTCAGCAGAAATCCCACTTTCGCAAGTGACCTCAGCACTTGGCCAGAATCGTGCAGGGCTTGGCTTCAGCTCTGATGTAAGCATTTAATCTCGTCCTGGAGTTGGTGTACATTAGGCGCGTGAAGTATCATTACACACTTGCATGCCTTTGCTTATCTTGGCCTGAAAGTTTGCGTCCAAGTGGTGTTTAGTTTGCCAAGTGTGTAAACCACTTTTTGAGAATGGGATGTGGGCTAGATTCAAGTGGGCTTAGAAATCTGAATATAAACTATGATGCTGAAGGCTTTCGCCCAGCTCCTACTGTACCCCAAAAGTGCCCAGCTCCATAGGTGCTTTTTTTTGTGTGTGTGTCTTAAAGCTTCCCAGAGCTCCCTGCCCCAGCAGTGCTGAAGGGCTGGGTGTTACCAGAAGCAAAGCATGCCCCCGCTAGCACCCTGAGCATGGAGATTTCCATACCAGATGTGAAGATACTGCCCTGAAGAGCTTTTGCTTTCTCAGAGAATCATGAAATGACTGGGGTTGCAAGGAACCTCTGGAGGTCATCTTGTCATTTCTGGTCTTGTCCTTTTGACCTGGCATAGCTTGTGTTCTTGATTTAGAGGAAAGGAGTGTTTGCCCACACCAGAAGAGCTTGCAGCCAGCCTATGGAGATGGGTATGACCCACTTTTGATTGAGATCCTTGCCTAGGTGAGCCCTCAGAACATCAAAAGAGGCTCTGGGCTGGGTTGCAAAAGAAAACCAGGTTGCTCTGGTTGCTCTGTTCTGTGGAAAGCAAGGCACAGGGCTCTCTTCACCAACATCTGTTCCCTTTAACAGCCTGGTTGCCATACCTGAAGGATTATCTGCCAAAATGGGGAGAAAGACCAAAAGACACTGGACTGAAACGTAAACTTGGGAAATTCCTCAAATGGTTAAAATAAACTTCCTTGGCCAAAAAAAAAAAGAGAATCTCCTTTTGAAAGGTTGCAATTACATAGGATAGGATCCATCTCACCTGACTTGCAGGACGGCGCCTGGGTCTCAGCATCCGCTTTGAGCGCTCAGACCTCATTTACCATCAATGGAGAGAAATGGGCACCTCCAGCAGGCAATTGCTCTCATCTTGAGGTGGTTGCCTAAAATAGGTCAGACAGATCACTCCAATTTCTCTCCACTTACGCATTTAAGAGACTGAATCAAGTGTAGACACTTACCTTGTGGACATGTGACACCAGGTGAGATGAATCTCTGCTGAAGTGACAGCAAACCCCATCTTCTCAAAGCAAGGAAGTGAGTGACTGGGGACATCCCAGATCCAACGCTGACAGCGTGATGAGTCAACACGTACGAAAAAGTGAATATTTCACCAGAACTCATCAACCTGAGCTCTGACTACTTGGAGGATTTGGGGACATTTGAAGGGGTGATTAGGATTAATCCATTTACCTGAGTAAGTCACTTTGAGAGCCTTAGCTGTAAAACAATATTTGTTATCAGCATCCTCCTGCGATGATGTGGTGTTCCGTGAGGTCTGAAAAGGCGATTTTCCCTGAAACAGCCTCTTCACACTTTCCGAGGGAAGTATTTTGCTACTCAGATTTGTGATTTAATAATCATAAATAATAGAGCCCTTAGTGCTATATTTTTAAATGACTGAATGGTGAGAATCTACTTTAAGAAATTGTATGAATGCCTATCACTTGTGTGCGTATAAATGTATTCAATTAGCACTCAGATCTTGAGTTATCTCCTGATGGAAGGCAGAACCTTTTGAATTCAGTCCCGTGCAAGAAATACTGTGTCATTTAACTCACAAAAGGATGCCATGCACTTAACAGATAATGACTGAAGAGGATTTTGCTGTATTGCCTGCTCAGCTGCTTGTGAGGACAAAGAAAATAATTCCCCTTTTAGGATCCTATGGGGTAACGAGGAAGCTCTCTCTGCACTGATCTCAAATAACATCGAGTAGGGGAAAGGAAATAGCCCAATAGGCTAAACTGGCTGCAATTTCATTGTCATGGTCTCCCATGTACTTTCCATGTTTTGTCTGTGATGCTAAGCCAATGGCTAACCTGTCTCTGAACCTGCCACCAGCACACAGAGATTACTCACCCTGGATACTGCACTTCAGCAAATGCAGAATTAGCCCTGGCTAAGTAATCTTGTTAGTGTGATTCAGTGTTAAATGGATCTCGATTAAATGGGCCTTTATATTGTCCCAGCTGGAGATGATAAGCCTCCACAAGGAAATGGCAGGAGACCGAAGGAAATTGCTTTACTTCAGACTGGGACGTTTAACCCCATAACACACTTTCTGCTCCCCCTCTGCCTTTACTTCTGCTCCTTTTCGTGGCACCTTCTACTTTTGCCCTTGGTGGCCATGGGGGATGGGAGGGACCCAGGGCAAGGGCTGGACCATCTCTTTGTGCCCCCGTTTGCCAGGACAAGAGCTGGGTGATGGAAATGCATGTGAAAGAGCAGGATGGCTCCGATGGGCAACATGCTGATGGTGGTCTCCCTCGTGATTCTTTTATGAGACTAATAAAACCTTTGTTAGCGTGATGTTTTTTTTCAAACTCCTCCTCCAGATGTTGGTGCTGGGATGCCTGAGCATCTCGGGGGTGGTGCAGCTAGTGCCACCAATCACGTATTAAGCACCACCAGGGGAGAATCTTCAGGCACATCTTAGAAATAGATTGCTTAAATGTGCAACTGAGACTTCTCAGGAATGGCTTGGGGTTTATCTGTGTGAGATCGAAATCAGCACGATGCATTGGTGTATCAGAACCTGACACTTCATTTCTCCTCGCTGTTAGCTGTGGCAGCGTGTGCACGGTCTGGGTAAGAGAGAAATCTCATTAGAATCCCCAAGGGACTTCAAATGCATGGGCAAACCGTGGGGCACTGCTGTGACGGGGATGGAGAGCTGGGACTCTGCGGTACCAAAGTTTCCTCCCCTGCAGCAGGAACTGACTTTGCCCTCCGAGGGGTCATGTCAGTCTGAAGCAAGGACAGGGCACGATGCTGTGTTGCAGGTGAGAATAGGCAAGATTTGAGAGAAAAAAGAAATTCATATAAAGCACCTCATCTACGGCCCCTGCTAACGGTCGTTGTAAGCAAAAGGCTTCCTAGGACAGATAACAAGGTAGACATCAAACTGCCTGTCTTACCCCCACATCAGCATGTGTTCTCTTCCTGCCTCTGCTCTTGTCCTGCTCTATATTATCTAATAAATTTTCTCTATCCATGTCTGATGCGACTTCAAAATATGGATTATCTCCACGGAATATATGAATTCCCTGAATCAGAGACCCTAACAGGACACACGGAAAAATCTCTGCTCTATAGCAAATCAGATGGTCAGATATCTTTTTTGCAGACCTTTGACGGAAATATGGTAAACATGCAATAACTTGAATTTTTCCATAAATTTTGCATTTGAGGTGGATTTACATGCTTGTGATATTTTCCAGATGTGAATCCCAGCCCTCCGAAAGCAGCCAGTTTGAGAATGGCTGCAGACGGGCAAGAAATGATATAATCTATTAGAGATTTCCTTCATTATCCCTCTAATCAAGACTTCTATCAGTCTCCTTTGACGCACTGCTGGAAAAAAAGATCTTGAAGTAAACTGATGCTGGAGATAATTAATTAACTTGCCATCCTCCTGCCTTGCAGACAGAGCCAGTATAAGAAAGAAGAAGTGTCCTTTGCAATTACTGATCCACGGTTTTCCATTCTAGTGCTGACAGCTTGTAGGACATGAAGTGGAAAAGCATTTTACCAAACTTTCAGGCTTTGACCATCAATTCCTTCACTTGAGAATATTTTCTCCTGCTTATATTTCTCATGCTGTTGGATAACACTCTTGATGGTTAAAAATGGATTTAATACTTGAACAGTTATAGTTGTAGGTAGTCTCGCCTGGTAATACTATCTTCCTTCTGCTTTCCTTACTGCAAATACTCTCACCTCTGCTAGCCTCAGAGTATTGTACATGAAATCCACCTTTATTGGGATAGAATAGAAAAATGAGAGTAAAAACAGGGTCAGTGAAGTAATATTGATGATGTACTTTGCTATAGGCTTTCCCCAGCATTTTTCCTAGGGGCTTGGCAGTCGGAATGGGGAATTATTTCTGTCCTGGGAACCCATCTTTTTCATGCAAACTTCTCTTTCCAAATATCTGCACAATCTCAAGTCCTGTAGAGACGTGGTTTCTCTTTCCAGTGATTTGAAGGGTGAGATTTAAATTTCTCTGTCATCTCAGACCAAACCTGGGATAGCGGGAGGAGGTTTACAGTCCAGTTTAGCTGCCTCAGACAACTTCTCCTTTTACAAAATGTGTCCTTTTGGCTTAGGGTTTTCTGTGTTTCTGCCTCTGTGAGTCCTTGAAATAACATACCTAATTCGAAACTAGTCTATTTCTCCTTATATTTCCTGTTTTTGGTACTGCTTGAGCAGTTAGACAGGAGAGAGCATGGCTGAGCCGGCAGGTTGACAGCTTTAAGCATGGTGCAGCTCAACAGCCCTCAAAGCTGATCCAAAACACCATCAGCAAAACACTGACAACAGAGCCTTTTCCAAAGGAAATTTCCCTAGAAAGATCAAGAGCAGGAAAGCCAAATGGAAAAGCACATAATAGAGGCAAGACTGAGTTTAGAAAGTTTTCCAGCAACATCAGGGATTTAGCTCGTTGTCAGTAGCCAGCAGTGTGTACATGCAGGGTGGATTTATGACGAAGCAAAACTTCTTTAATTTGGTTCAGGTTTGGTCACCAGAAGCTTGTGTGAGTCCAAAGAGGGCAGATGCTTTTTGGTAAAAGCGGACACCTTTAGAAGATCAGTAAACTTCTGGACTGTCTTTCTGGGAAAATAGGGAGTGATTTCATCTTCAGGGCGTCTGCTTGCAACCTTTAACAGATTGAGAGAGTCCAGTGGAGGGCTACAAGGATGAGGAGGGGACTGGAACATCTCCCCTACGAGGAGAGGCTGAGGGAGCTGGGCTTGTTCAACCTGAAGAAGAGAAGGCTGCGAGGGGACCTAATAAATGCTTATAAATATCTGAAGGGTGGG
>Ga0065711_1007047_pt1 | contig 23196 bp, 21 predicted proteins | sample Hoacrofraction12_FD_59098 | JGI IMG/M metagenome (GOLD analysis project Ga0065711, IMG submission 59098) | Hoatzin crop microbial communities from Cojedes, Venezuela - Epithelial fraction 12 v2 (version 2) | ecosystem: Host-associated > Birds > Digestive system > Esophagus > Crop | place...
AAGTTCTTCCTCATGTTCAGACGGAACTTCCTGTGCCTCACTTTGTGCCCATTGCCCCTTGTCCTGTCGCTGGGCACCACTGAAAAGAGCTTGGCCCCATCCTCCTGACATCCACCCTTCAGATATTTATAAGCATTTATTAGGTCCCCTCACAGCCTTCTCTTCTTCGGGCTGAACAAGCCCAGCTCCCTCAGCCTTTCCTCGTAGGGGAGATATTCCAGTCCCCTCATCATCCTTGTAGCCCTAGGCATCTCTGATGTTGTAATTATATCCATGGATACTTACAGCAGTTTGTCATTCAGATGAATCTAGAGTGATGGGAGTTGCACAGAGAAGCTGAATGGGTGGTTCTCCAGAAAGAGAGCTGGCATTTACCTACCTGATGAAGGTGTGGGTGTTTAAGCAGTAATAAATCCAACAGGAATCACTTGCGTCCAGATACCCTTGGGTTCAAGGAGTACTATTTTGGCCAAAACACTGTGGTGTTATAGCACTGATGGTGGTTGGGACATGCGCTTATTCCTGCTGGCACATATACCCTTTGGCAATCAGAAAGTGACCAATTTGTGTGGGGATGATTGGGTTGCACCTTGTCCCTCTCTGAAGCAATGGGAGAGTCTGAGGTGCCACGTGGGGGCTGTTGCAATCTTCATCGTTATCCTCCTGCAACAGGTCTTGTGACACCTCGTGTCAAGGCGGGCACACAAGTTGTGGTGGCACAGCGTGAACTGCCTGGGATGGACAAATCATACTGGTTGGTGTAGGCACTGGTAACAAACAGTCCCATAAAAGGATAAAATACTGGTCACTTCCTTTCCTCTCAGTTTACTTAGTAAGCAGGTAGTGTGCGACATGCAGGATCATGTAAAATTTTTAAATTTTCTACTCTTTTCACATTACAAGCACAGCTTCATCCTTGCCAAGATGATTTGCATTTGACATGCCAGGAAGCAACAAGCATAAGACTACTGTTCTGATGGCTACTTAAATGAACAAACAGTGAACAGATGAAATGTGATCAGGTGAGACCACAGATCACCTTATTCTGTCTGAATTCAGTGCTCCTAGAGCTATTGTTCCTGGTACAAAAGCCAAAAAAAAAAAAAGTCTCTGTGTAAAGGTTTGCAGACTAGGAGAGACTATTAAATGAAGGTAAATAGGACTTATTTGGCTCTGGAGATGTGGACCTGATCAAGAGAGTTTGTGGATTTATAGGAATTATGTGATGCTTCTGAAAGGTAAAGATCAGTGTGGGTCACAGAGGAATAGGTCGTGAGAAGCAAGGAATGAAAGGGGCCAAGCTCATGTAAGCGTGTTGCTGGTCAATATGCTCCTCTGGCCACCCCCTGCATCTGATCATCATAATCTATCCTATATTCCCAGTACTCTTGATTTCTAACTTTTTTTTTGTATGAACAGTCTGTCTATGGTGTGTCTGCATGGTTGTGCAGTCCTTTAGCAAACTTCAAACCAGAGTATTGTGTATGGGAGAGAGTACCAAGAGTGCTGGTCCGGTGCCCAGAGATACCAAAGCTCTGGGAGTTGGATCCTGGAGAGAGCAAAGGGTCTGGAGGGTGGATACATCAGAGACAAAGGGTCATCAGAGAGACACATGATGGGGATCTTCCCCAAGCAGCAATATATAGATGTAGGATTGGGTGTCCAAGGTGGTATCTTTGTGATTGTAAGGGTCCTGGGAGCATCCTCACTCCTGGAGGTTTGGTACCAGGCTCAGGATCAGCCCACAGGCTGCTGATTATGGTGTGGAGAGGGCTTTCAGCTCGCACTGCAGGGAGGCCATGGCTGGGGCCAACCCTTGCCCAGGAGAGCTGGTCTGAGCTGGGAATCTTGTGCTGGAACCCATCAGAGTTGCAGCTTGGCCCTGTTGATCCAGATTTGGACTTTGACCCACAGCTGATGTCCCAGCCTGCCCTGCTCCCTGGCTGAGGGCAGTGGGATGGTCCCTGCCCTGTCATCCCCCATGATGACTGCCCCATGGCAGTGCAGGGGCCAACCCCATGGCTCCCCTGAGCTGAACATCATTGGTCTGCCCCAAAACTCACCCATGATGCTGACCCACAGCCTGGCCGTGGGCTTCTAACTGACTTGACCAGACCAGCCCCAGGTCTTGAAACACCACCCCCACCTCAGCCCTGACCCCCAACTCAACTGCAGTCTTGGCCCCCTGGTCCAGCCACCTCAGAGGCAGGATGACTTCCACCACCTCCAGCTACCCCTGGACCCCTCAACACCCCCTGGTGCCACGCAGCCAGGTCCCACAGCTGGGGATGGACCCAAGGCCACCAGAATGGCATGCCCTGTGAAATAGTCCCACGGGGACTCCTGACCTGGCTTGGGACCCAATGGACAACCAGCAGGGACCCACTGAAGTTAGGGGGTCCGTAGCACCTCTCCCTTCCCTGACCCTGGATGTGCCCTTGCTGAGAGGGGAGGCTGGTGCTGGGGTCCCTGTGGGTGTCCCCTCACACTGGGGAGATGCTGCTGTGGCTTGGGGCCAACTTGGAGAGAGGGTAGGTGAGGGTGTGGGTATGTGTGTTTGTGGGTCCATGCCTATCAGGAATTCACCCCATCTTCTGTGTCCTTCCCTGCACATGGAGAAGAGAGACGCACCCCCGCATCCTGCTCCGCAGCGGACAAACACACACACCTCAGCAGTGGGAATGCAAACCACCACCTTGTATTGGGGACATTAGGGTAAGAGATTCCCGCAGGACCACGGTCTGGCTGTCCGGAGTTGCTGCCACTCCCGATGGTGCTTGGTGTCTCCACGCAGTATCACCCCAACCACTTTGCAAGAGCAAGAGGTGGTCTCAGAAGGCTGCTTGGAGGTCGGTGCCAGGGACCACGGAGCCCATCAGGGATACCACCGCCTGCAGGAGGAAAGGTCTGGCAGTGCCTGTCCCAATCAGGGCAGCAGTGAGGTCTCAGGGCTGTCCTGTGCCCTTGGGCTGCATATTCTGGTGACCTATATGGTGACCTTAGAGCAGCCTGCCAGTACCTGAAGATGGCCTACAGGAAGGATGGAGAGGGACTTTTCACAAGGGTGTGCAGTGATAGGACAAGGGGGAATGGCTCCAAACTAAAAAAGGGCAGATTTAGATTAGATATTAGGAAAAAATTCTTCACCATGAGGGTGGTGAAACACTGGAACAGGTTGCCCAGAGAAGCTGAGGCTGCCCCCTCCCTGGCATTGCTCAAGGCCAAGTTGGATGGAGCTCTGAGCACCCTGGTTTGGTGGAAGATGTCCCTGCTGATGGCAGGGGGGTTGGAACCAGATAATCTTTAAGGTCCCTTCCAACCCTTACCATTCTATGATTCTATGTTTCTATGATTCTCTCCTCTTTCTCCTGCAGCCTCACCTCCAACTCCAACAGGCAGCAACCCCAGCCTTTCATGCAGCCCTGAACCTACCTCCGACAACAGAGCTCTTGTTCAGAGCAAATGCCAATGCGACCGATCCCTGGAGGGCATGACCCATGAGAGCAGAAGCCCCCACGGCGCTCACAGTCCTGGGGTGATCCCCAAGTGAGGGACAGCCCTGCAGAATGCAGAAAGAGGAGACCTTCAGCATGGTCCTGCCGAGATCCCTGCGCACTCAGCATTAGCCACCCCTGACTATCCCCTGCCATAAATGCCCAGGTAAGCATCTGCAGCAGAAATCAAGATGATGTTTTTGGCAGCTGGATGGGAGACCAACTCTGCCATCCCCCAGCAGCCTCTGGGAGAGGCTCTCCAACGTATCTGCTGGCTCCCTCCTGGCACAAGGGAGGACTGCGAGGTTGGAAGCAGGATCTGCCTTTCTCCCTCCTCCTCTTCAGCAGGGCTTCTATTCCCAGTGCTGCTGACTCGGAAAGGCAAGGGCCAGGAGGTTAGCAGAAGGTAGCAGATCCTCATCCATGGAGCACAGGAGCTTTGTTAAAAGGTCCTAACTGCAGAACCTGCAGCAGGAGCCTTTCCTTAAAGATATGGGGTGTGCGAGATCCCAGGGGGGATGCCACAGCAACCAGGAGAAATCACGTTACTCATCATCTCAGCTGACAAATCCTTCCTACAAAATACTGACAAAGGACAAATCCTCCATGTTCCCCCCCACATTTCTTACCTGCTGCTCCCTGGAGGAGGAGGAGAGCGCAGAAGAGAGGCAGGATCAGCATGGCTGGGAGTTGCTAGCAGGGTCGCAGCTCTGAGGAGAGGAGAAAGGAGGAGGAGATGAACGGAAGGGATCCTATCTGTGTGTTGTGTAGCACCTGCACAGGGATGGGACTGAGGAGAGGGGACAGTCCATCCGGGAGGAGATGTGACCAGTCACCTGTGGAATGACGCACTCAACAGCCCAGGGGTAGAAGCTTTCCACAGCCTCTCCTGGCAGTAGCAGCAGCAGATTGGTCCCAGCCAGCTGACCTCTCCACGTGGCAAAGTGTCCCTTGGGATGGCTGACACCTCAAAACGTCCAGCTCAAAAGCTCCTTTTCTTGCTTCTGTCCCGGCCAGAGAAAAAGAGGCATTGCTTTCCTCTTCCAGCACCTCTGAGAAGGATTCCCAGGCCTCCAGCCCGGAGTCTTGTGTCATCCCGCCTTGCGTAAGGGGCATTTGGTGCTGTGGTTTGCTGGACACATCTTGGGACACACTGCATCCCTGTTCGTTAGACCTTGGCAAGCGATCTGCTTTCACAACACAAAGGAGCTCTGTGTTCCTCTCCCCAAGTGAAGCGTGCTCTTTATGCTTCACTTGAAAATAACTGGGAAGACGCCACATGGGGTGACATCTCTGTCCAACTGACAATGCCAGGAATGACAAGCTTTAATTGTCACTTTGTTGTGTTAGGAGTTTGCTGTATGTAACCCTTTATTGGTTCTCAGTGTATTGATGGTGCCATCTTTTTATGGCTTTTCAGCCTTATTGCAGATTCACCAAGCATATGTATGTAAGTGTGTACATATATCAAAAACATACTCATGCATAATGTATATTTGCTGAGTGGTTACATGAATGCACCCTTTATCCCAGTGCTTCATCATATTTCTTTGCTCTTTTCTGCCTCAATTTCTCTCCACAGTGAGAGAAATTTTGTAAAGTATTTGCAGGTCTGTCTCTGGGGGGATCACTTGGCAGCCAACGCAACTCTGCCATGGTGGGCAGGAGCAGGGCACTCAGGACAGCTTCTTATTTCCTCCACCACCCCAAAATTGATCCAGTGCATTTGCTGAAGAGCAATAGCACAGACATGTAGTCATCTGCCAGCTTAATGAACCTCTGTAAGGAGCCTGACCACCAGACGCAGCTGCTCCCAGCCCATCGCCTCCTGCAACTCTGATGCCATGACAGCTCAGCAGCCATAAAAAAATTGGTCCAAAACATTTTCCCTTTTTCTCTTCGTAGCTGTAGGATCAGCATGCCACCAGGACAACCAACAGTCCTTGCTGGTGCAGAGGCAGCTGTGCTTCATGTCTGAGTTTTGGGTTGCCTCTTCCAATTTTCAGGAGAGTACTCATGGTCCTCCCAGCTACCACGGGATGGGGCTTTCAGCTGTGGAGTTTCACAGCTGGGCCTTTCCTTCTCCCACTTTGTCAAGATGCCAAGTGCCTGTGTGATCCAACCACTGCAGGGATGGTGGAAGACAGCCACTGCGTGATTGGAAGCAGCAGAGGAGCCACATACCCAGCAGGTTGGTCTGGGACTTTGCTGGGAGACAGATGCCCTCTTGCAGGGACTCACCTGTGACACAGGTTTGGGAACAGTGGAGGTCCAGGAGGAGGCCACTGGTCATTGCTCTTTCAAAGTGCTCTTCATCTCCGGCTCCTTCCACAGCAGATGGACCACAAGTCACGTCATTCACATGGTGATGTCCAAAACAGGCCTGGCAAATCCTGCTTAAAAAACTCCTGTTTCTCTGCCATGGTCTATATTGGGAACATTATCATGTAATGTTAAGTGCAGATGAACCCACCGCAGATAACAGCAGCTTTGCTGTACCAACTTTCTTTCTATTCACCAGTCCCTCCTGAAACAAGTAAACTGCTAATTCCACAGCCCACTTCTGAGGAAACATTATTTCTGTGTACTATGATTACAAGGACACTGAAAGTTGGTCACCTCCCACTATATTTTGGACTCATGCAAACTGACACTAAACCAGTCTGTTCCTGAGGCCAGCCATCTCAGTCTTATCCCTGGGTAGCTGCATCCAGACTGTTTATGGGGACTGGTCCTGCCCCATACACACCCAAGTCCTGCCTGAACACTTGTGTGTGCTCACCTTGAGGTAAGACTGACCTCACAACTCCACATCCTGCTCCATATTCATCATCTCTATCATAGACATCAGTCCACACTGAGCAGTTGTGACTGAGAAAAAACACTATGGAAAAGAGAGACTCAGACAGTGCTGCTAGCACTGCTGTGCCCTCAGTGAGAAGGGAGCATGTCTTCTCCATTTAAGCTTCATGTGCAAAGAGGGCTGTTGCGGCACTGGTTGATCTGATCTCCTGTTCTTCATGCCTTTTGTTTATGAAGCAATGTCCTCTCTCAGACCCGTGCAGAGAGAGGGGCTGTGCTGAAAGAGTGACCACGTTAACATTGGGGGATGTAGTAGAGTCCTAGTGGCACAAACCACAATTTTGCATGACCAGCCATTCCACCGAGGGCTTGATGTGTATCTGAAATGATCTTTAGGTGCTGCGTAACCCTGCATTTGGCCATGGTATGGCCCGTCCCACTCCACCAGTTCCGGTGCTATCTGTCTGGTATTTTCTATTCCACCCTCAGCAGCATATCTACCTCCTGGGAAGAGCTGTAAGATAAATTCAGGAGTAGGGAAGTGATTATGCCCCTGTACTCGGCACGGGTGAGGATGCACTTTGAATGCTGTGTTCAGTTTTGGGTGCCTCACTACAAGAAGGACATTGAGGGGCTGGAGCGAGGGTTGGACTAGATGACCCACAGAGGTCCCTTCCAACCCCTACTATTCTGTGATTCTGATTCTGTGATTCTGTATTCAAAGAAGAGCAACAAGGCTGGTGAGGGGTCTGGAGAGCAAGTCTTATGAGGAGTGATTGAGGGAACTGGAGCTGCTTAGTCTGAAGAAGAGGAGACTGAGGGGGGGACCTTCTTGCTCTCTACAACTACCTGAAAGGAGGGTGTGGTGAGGCGGGGGTTGGTCTCTTCTTCCGAGTAACTAGCAATAGGACAAGAGGAAACAGCCTCAAGTTGTGTCAGGGGAGGTTTAGATCGGATATTAGGAAAAATTTCTTGACTGAAAGTGTGGTCAGGCATCGGAACAGGCTGCCCAGGGAAGTGGTGGAGTCCCCAACCCTGGAGTGGTTCAAAAAACATGTAGATGTGGCACTTCAGGACATGGTTTAGCAGCCNTGGTGGTGTTGGGGTGATGGTTGGACTTGATGATCTTAGAGGTCTTTTCCAACCTAATGATTCTATGATTCTATGCCCAGTGCTGGGGAGGTAGAATTGGGGTAAGAGGCAGGGAGGAGACATCCAGCATGGGTCCAAAGGAGTGAGGTTTCAGCCTGTGTTTCACTTAAGCTGGCTCTTGAAGCCATTACCCAGCAGTAAATGCCAAAGGCATCTATTTGTGGCGGGGAGCTAAAAGCGTGATGATACAGTATTCTGTGTGATGCTGGCTACAGACACTGGATCATCTCCAGCACTGAATCTAAAATAACAAGGCCTGAACCCTCTCTGCAAAGTCCTCAGCGTGCTGTGCAACAAATGAGACAAAGAAACACTCACCTACTGTGGATTGTGCAAAACTTCTTAGGACATAAACTGAAAATTGCTGGTTTGGTTCCACTTGGCAACTTCCTCAGGTCTCCATCCAGGGGAATCCCTGCGAGGTGGCCGTTGGCCCAGTTTCCTGCCCTTCACAAGGCTGTGGTTTTGATGGTGGCAGAGTAATTTGCAGAAACATCTGCTTTGAAAGGAGGCCAGATGCTCTGCCACAAATGGGAAGTTGGGGGCTTTAAGTCCATCCTTTGCATGTAGACACTTGGGTTGATTGTTCACCTTAAAAGCCAACTATTAGTGCTCTTACTTTTGCCAACCATCCACGAGTGCTGCCCTTCACATAGGCCATGGGAGAGCTGAGGTCAGTTCCCACTGTATTTCAGAGATACATGACCCCCAAAGATGTGCCCTAAGGGCAGCTAGCCCAGCCTGGCCATGTTTGCTATTAAATCCCCCCTGCTCACAGAAAAAGATGGCTACATGCAGGTTGATGTTTCAGAAAGGTTCTTGGCCTATGCTAAGCCCCAGTGTTACTCTGGCACAGTGCTCGCTAGCCTGGGCTCGGTCCCCGACAATAGCTGTGCAGCACTGGGGAGACAGCACGAGCACAGGACAGCTGTGGACAGGTTGAGGTTACCCTGCTTTGGTGGCGGAGTTTGGTTGTACATTCATGAACTCTGCAGCTAGTCTCAGGGCAGAAAACTATTTACTGGCTGCAGCCACCAAAGTGCTAGTCCAAAGGCTGACTTCTCTGTGCAAGGATGCTCCTGACCATGCAGGAGCAGCTGCAGAGGCAGGAGCTCACTGAGCAGCCTGCGCCTTCTGAGTTTTCTATTAAGGTTCAGGGTAGGACAGGAGAAACCTCTTGCAAGGGTAGTGATTGAAGTAGCAGGAGCTCTGGCCTGGCATACATGTTGTCTGATTGTCTCAAGCTACGTTGTAGGTCTAATTCCTGATTTGCTACTGCAGCTGATATGAATTTTGCAGATTTACTCCAAATTTAAGTCAGCCAAAATAACCAAGGGTAAAACCAGGTTTCAAATCTTAAAATAGGGTCACCTGAGTCCTTTTGTTCTCCTCAGTGTCTCCTTCTTAGTTTCCATAACAAAACAGGACTCTGTTCACCGGTCTGAAAACTCTAGACCAAGAGGCAGGAAAGTTTTCAGAGCAGAGGTGCTATGAAGCATCACTCTGGAGAAGATTTTCAAGCTCCCTATAGAAACGGTGACTGACCTCAGCTTCGGTCACAGCAGAGGATTCCTAGCAGGCATGGGTGGAGAACATACCAGCACACATTCGATCAACAACCCAAGAAAGGAAAATATGTTGGTGAACTAAGCATTCCTGGTAGGTTTATCCTGATTTCAGGATTCTTGTTCAACTTTCTAAAGGGTAATAACACCTCTAGAGAAAAGAATGACACCACCACACACGGCTTCCATACCTCTCCAGACCTTGCATTTATTGAAAGATGAATGACAAATCCTTGATGACTGGTACAAAGGTTCCCTGAATGTGAGAAGCGATCATCCCCCAGATCCCTGGAGATCCTGTGCAATTAGCCACACTACAACCTACACAAAAGAAAGAATATTTCAGGGTTTCCAGGCTTACATTGATGGGGAAAATCCCACCATACAGAACTTAACTGAAAATTTGGAAAGGTTATCTTTCCTCCACTTAAATCCTAAACTTACCATTTACAGCAAGCATGCCCGAAACGGCACACCCCCAGATAAGCGTTGCCATGAGGGCATTGCCCAGGGGTGCAGAAAGTCCCACGATAGCCACATCTCATAAAAGGTCTTGAAGGTCGTGCAAAGTCTGTGCAATATAAAAAAAAAAAGAAAAAAGAAAAAAACCCAAAAAACAGGAGACAGCTGTTTCTGGCAGGGTTTTGCATTTTGCTACATTCCTGGTCACTGACCCCATGCCACACCGGTGCCCAAAGCCATGACAGTCCTAATGCAGCTCTCAGAGCAGGAGGTCTACAAGTGGAACAATCAAGCAAACGCTCTAATACCTGCTTTGGATGCAAGAACTGTGTCTGCAAGTCCAGGACTCCATTAGGAACTTGGATTTCAGGGACAGACACCAGAGACCTGATAGAAAAGACTAACATGGACACTTCCCAGCTCTTAAAGTCTTGTAGGTCACAATTCAGGAGAGAGGCACCAGCTCAGCTGGGAGGCTGCTACTTCTAGAGGCAGAAAGATGAGGATTTCCATGCACCCAGCTTTCCATGGATTTGGCCAGTTTTGCTCCCTGTAAATTCCATCCAGGTCTCAAAACAGGTCCTGGTGTCCAGCAGTCCATATAGACGGCCACTACACATGCATAAACTCAACCGTGCATGCAGAATGACAACTCCCACACTAGTAAGTACAGCACACCAGGCATTGCTCTCCGGGTCTGAGGCCAAGCAGCAAGGCATTGCTCTTATCCACATGGATAAACTTTCTTCCCCATTACAACAGGACATCTACGTTCAAGCTGTCTTTTGAGAATGGCCACCAGCCTGTGCTATTCCCAGAACAGGTTTTAGCTGTGAAAGTGATAGTTGTCACGGGTCAAAATTACTCCAGGGACCAGACTACCAATTAGGCAGCATGTTCACTGGCTCTGGCATTAACAGAGTAGTAGTCTGGCAGGCTGATGCATTCTGGATGCACTCACTTGACTGCACATGACCAATTAATTCCAGTTTCACAGCATGTCCACACAACTACACTAAGTCCAGCACATCCAGAAAGTGGAAATCTTGTTTCAGCAAACAGACCATGAATATTGCACATGTACAGTAGCTCCAGTGCATCCCTGGTGTGTCAGATTCACAGCATGTGAGTGGTGTGGTGCACGCACGCACAGCTTTACCCAGAAAATCCCAGGCAGAAACACAGGAGTGCTGGGAAGGCTAAATAAAACACTTCTGGTCCCAAGCTATCCACCTGTGGGACATTGCAGAGATGACTGTGAGGAGTCTCAGCTCTTAGAAACACTTTCTTCCAAATAAATTTCTTGTTTTAGTGTACCCAGAAGATAGGTCCTACTGAAAACAGCCCAAATGTCCACTGTCTGCATCTGTACGTTAAATAAGGACATAAAACAGACCAAAGGAACACTTTACCCAGTGTCCTTTCTATGAGGACAGTCATAATTAGAGGCCCAGGTAAGAAAAAGATCGGGCAGGTATATATGACACCTCTCTCATGGTCCTGATCTTCCTCAATTCATCACAGGCTGTTCCCATCCTTCATCCCCAGAGGGCACTTTCCATCCTATTCCCACAGAGATCAACCCCAAACCTCCACTGGCATTTGTTTGTGCACACAGTGCCCCGCATCCTAATTGTGCCATTTTCAGGGATGGTGTTTAAACACAGCCACTTTTACTGGACAATAAGGTGAGTTTTGGGTTCCAGACCCCCTTGCATCCCCGCAACAGGGACAGCCTTACACCACCACTTATGGTTCCACAGGTTTCTCCACCGAGCATAAGCTACCAGTAGCATTTCTATCTTAATTCACGATGTTCTGTCTCCCCACCCCAGGTACAAGGTCCTAAACCAAAGGATATTTGGAGAGCATGGGACCAGATTCCTTTTTTCTGTGTGGCTGAAGAGTGTTTGGTTATGAGTGGTTTGTTGTAAGGTGAGCCAAAGTGACTTAACTACAAGACTCGGGAGGCTTTAATGAGGAAGATGCTGGTGGTGAATGACCATTCTGAGGTCTACTGCTTTCAACTCAGACTGGTTTTTCAGAGGAGTAGCAAACACACTGAGTTGATAGTTGGAGTGTTTGCCTCCCAATTTCATGTCTCAGCTGTAATCTGCCAACAAGTTTTGATGATGCATACGAAATTTCTTTGCATGAGGCATCTTGTCCACTTCCTGAAGGGGACAGGAGACCTTCATGAGACATCAGTATCTGTTTCTATACAGTCCCTTATTTTTATTTACAGCTTACCTGCAGCTCCGTGAAATACCACCAAGAGGAGAGCAAAGAGAAAGGAAATTATTTTCATGGCAGGAGGTGGGCTGAGAACTCCCGTCACTACAGAGAAAGGAGACCAACACGTTAGTAAGGGGGTTGTCCCTTCACAGTCATAGTGGGCTGAGAAATGGCTACAGAAGAGTTCTTCAAGACAAGGCATTATCTAGAAGAGGTATTATACACTTTCTTTATAATAATGTGTATTGTCCTAAGGGTTCCTTGGACTATGAATAGGACCATTGCACAGGAAGAAACTCCTGTGCAGAAAAATACTATTTATATCTCCTTCTAATTACTGCAGTATTTAACCGGTCATTTAACCTAGATTGCTTAATACTTTGCAATACATTGCAATAAATTGAATTTGCCTTATGGAAGTTAAAGCAATTAATTCACAAACAAAAATAAGACAATCTTTGCTATATTTATACAAAAAAACAATGCATGTTTTCAAGCTTTTCTGGTTAAAAAAAAAGCAGAAAAATTTGCTTCACAGTTAAGTTAAAATGCAGCTTCTCCCCATTCTTGCTTAGATGCTGTTACTTTTCTTTCACCTCAAGAATCACACGATTTCCAGGATAAATTTATGAGTGTTTGTGTTTCCTCTCAGCTCTCTTGCCACAGCCAACAAAAGCTCTTCTGCCTTCTCAACACCTGAAATCTCTAGAACTGACTCTTGGTAGACCAGACACAGTTAGGGCTGTAACAGTGAAATACATGAAAGATATAAAGTCTCCAGCCCATTTAAGTAGGACAGAACTTTTAAGAGAGGCTGAATAATGAGAAGATTTCAGTCATTACCAGGTAAGAGGAGGCTCTAGATTGGAACAGTCCTTGGATCAGTGTCAGCCACCCAGATGCATTAAGAAGAAGGAGCAGAGCTCAGTTTTATGGTGTTTCTGGAGGATGGTGAAGGATGCTTGCTCTTCACAGCCTTCTGGTGGCCAATCAGGCAGTCCCCACAGCTTCGGGGAGCATTGGGGAGGTCCAATGAAACCTCTCGGTTACCGTCCTCCTATAAGGAACTGAGGCATTGCTTTCAAAATATTACAGCATCAGTTCTGGCACTGTGCTGAGCTGCTTGCAAACCGCCTTGGGCCACCTCCGTTTGTGCAATGTGTTCAGCCACAGTAGCTCGCTCAAGGTTTCTGTGTCATATATTGTGTGTTGGCTGTCTGAGGCTTGGTGGCAGCTACTCTCCAGCACGAGCAAAGCGGCTACACAGGCTGCCGTGCTCCTGGATGGTCATCCTGTACAGCTTGTGTGGAAGCTGATGCTCTGTGATGGGATCCCTCAGAGAAATGGTACATAGTGGGGTGTGGTGGGATTCACCCAGCAAATGTCCAGTTTGTTGTCCACAGAGCAGGTATCTTGCAAAGGCATGCCCTCATTCACAACTTTTGGTCCCTGTAGCATGGAAGAAAATCATAAATCTGAAGCTATCTTGAAGCTCCTTAGTTCAGGTAGGCTTCATGGTTGGCACAAGCAGCGCCAGTTGTTACTCAGTTTAACTGCTCTTTGAGCACAGAAGTACTCGCTACTTGATGGTCATATCTCTGCTAGGGAGCTAACCTGCACCAGGTTTATCTCAGACCAAAAGGCAGAGTCTAGTCATGTCTGTACTATTAAACTCAGCCTCCAGCATGGATTGGCTTCACCTAAACTCCCTGCTGGGAACAGTCCCTGGTCTCTGACAGCTTTCAGACTGCACCTGGAAACTGTAAGGGGAGGGCAAGGGCCAAGCTTGTGCCAGCGGCAGCTCTGTGGCTAAATTGTGGAAAGGTCTTGGGCTTAAGCTTGCCTTTGCTCTTGTAACTTGCAAAAAGAAAAAAAAAGTAGATTTTAATATAATATCATCCAGTCATTTGAAGGATATCCAATGATTTCTAGATTTAGGTATTAATTCTGACTTCTGCATCAGTGCACTTCAGGTTTTGATGAGGGTAGTCATGTGTATTGGAGCGTTATTAATGAACTAGCCAGTTATTTCATTTACAAAATAAATCCCAGCAGGAATTTCTTCTTAAATACCCACATCTCTCTAGTGGGGAAGCACTGTCTCCATGTATTTTCAGAGGTTTTATATTAATTCCTTAAAAATGTGAAAAATATGGCACCGTAAAAAGAAAAATAATCATCAGCTGGAATTAGGTTAAAAAGAACTGCATTAAATGAGAAGTTCATTCTTCTCTGGAAATGCAGAAAGAGGATTAATGAGCTGTCGTTAAAATTACTTCGTTCTGCTGTTGGAAGGGAAAATTTGGTAAGTTCTCTCTATTTTGAGTAAGAACACGAAAAAGCAGGGAATGGTAGGAAAAAAAGTGAGAAAGTAAAAGAGAAATATAATAGTTATGAATAAAATATAAAAAAGGAAAAGACGCAGGGTATCTGTGGCTCACAGGAAAGCCACCCTCCAGCCACAAAACTCTGCACGTGGCACAGGAACCAAGCCAGTACCAGCCCCGAGGATTGTGGACTGTCACAGGACCACAGAAGGGTTTGGGTTGGATCGTCTAACCCAACCCCCTGCCATGGGCAGGGACACCTTCCACCAGACCAAGGTGCTCAGAGCTCCATCCAGCCTGGCCTTGAACACTGCCAGGGAGGGGGCAGCCACAGCTTCTCTGGGCAACCTGGGCCAGGGCCTCACCACCCTCAGAGTAAAGAATTTCTTCCTTATATCTAATATAGATCTGCCCTCTTTTAGTTTACAGCCGTTCCCCCTTGTCCTATCACTACCCACCCTTGTGAAAAGCCCCTCTCCATCCTTCCTGTAGGCCCCTTCAGGCACTGGCAGCTGCTCTAAGGTCACCCCGGAGCCTTCTCTTCTCCAGGCTGAACAGCCCCAAGTCTCTCAGCTATGTATAAATTGTGTAATCCTTCTTTAGAGGAGACAATAAGTGCATCCCTGCTGCCTTACAGCACAGCCTCCTGGACCTCTGCAGTATTGCCAGAGTCAAGAAGAAAGCAATCTCTTGCCTTCGCAAATCTGTCCAAGGTTTTCCAGTGTGCCTCTTCAGTAGAAAAGAGGGGGAAGATTCCTTCCACCTGACGTTTCTGGTGCCCAGCAGGATTAGGCCCTGGAACTCTTTGGCAAGAGGCTGTCAAGAAGTGGAAGGCTGGAGGATTATCACCGTTTCCTCTGGGTGAGTTTTTCCATGCTCAGCCATGGACAGATTTTGATCTTCACAATGTCAGAAGTTGGTGCGATGATTTCACCAGATTTTCTTCTGATTTACACCTCTCAGCATAGTGAGGAGCAGAATACGGTCTTAAACTGTAGAAGACATTTCTCTGGCTACCTTTGACATTTTAGCTTGAACATGTTTGCTCCTGATGTCTCTCCAGATGCGGAGGTTTTTATAGACCTCAGGGCTCACCTAGTTGTGGTTAGAGCTTTCTTTGCTGCCCACACTGGGCTCACTGCAGTTTCTGCACCTCCAAGAACATGAAGCAGTAGCTTAGGTGTCATGAGTGATGAGTTTGTCAACACTCAGGTGTCACAGCTGGCAAAACAGGGACTTACTAACAATGCTGCAAAGCAAAGCCATCTGATCTAGATCATCATCATCTAGCCTGCTCTAGGTGACCCTTGCTTTGGCAAGGGGGTTGGACTAGATGACCCACAGAGGTCCCTTCCAACCCCTAACATTCTGTGATTCTGTGATTACGTGATTCTGTGATGAGAGATGCTCCAGAGAGCAACTCAATTAAGTAAACAGTTAATGAATTGAGTATGGAAAGGATTTCAGCCTCCCAACAAGAGCCAAAGCCCACGGAGGCTTGCATCAATGGGCACCCAACTCACAAAAACTGAAGTATGTGCGAGCAATCCCAGCAGGGTGTTTCCCAGAGGTTTCTCCATGAGAAAACTCTCAGCACCTGAAATCCCCGCTGTCACCTTTTCACGGGCATTGCCATCAAGCAGGCCAGGCCACAGGCTCATCCAAGGGCTGCACATTTTGGTTCACAGCTTGTAACTGGGGAGAAAAATGGTTTACAGATCCATTGATTGCCATTAAACACCACAGTCAGAAACATATTGCCACTGGCCTGGCTCCAGAGACTGCTAAGTGTCCCTTGCCTATCTCTGGATGCTATTCTTCCTTCTTCTTTGCAGCCCCTTGCCATGCCTTCTTTTTGCTTCTCTTTGCTTGCTCTTTACAAACCTTCCCAGCTGTTCAAGGAGAGCATGTGAGCCTGGGCACTATCTGTGGGAAGTCCTCCTGTTGTGCCCCAGCATCCATAATTGCAAAGGTGAGGCTATTGCAGGGGAAATCCTTGCCCATCCTTTCAACACCCATGTGAGGACCTGCTGTCTGTGAATTTGCCTAACTCTTTTTGGGCCTGATGGTCTTTTCTACCTTCACAACCTCCTGTGCTAACAATGTCCAGAAATTCACTGCCCATGCTCAACAATTTTATTTTTGTTATAGTCTTTCCTATCTTGCCATGGACAGAAGAGTGTACTGAGCTACAGCATGCCTCTCCTAAGTGCCCTCCTATTCCTTTCTCATCAAGGACTCCCCCAATGGCTTCCGGCTTTCCACGCATTTACTGACATTTCTACTCTCAGTTCAGGTGTCTGTTGCAAAGGCATCTTCATTTTCCTTTTTAGTCCTCTTCCCTGCTTGAATCTGGCCTGCCATATTTTATGGGAGCTGCCGTTCTCCTCTGTCAGCCATTTGTTCCCCACTGAGCTTTTCCCTTCGAGACCCTGCCTTGACTTGCCCTTCATGCCCTGCAGGGATTTTTCTTAGACCTCTTTGTTTTCTTTCCCAGTCAAAGCAAATATTTTACTGAGGTTTCTGGCACAGCTTTTTTAACATCTTTCAAGATGCCTGCTGGGTTCTTGCTCCTCTGGGCTGCTCCTTTTGGTGCTTTTCTTTCCTCATTTTTGCTTTTTTGAGATTAAATATTCATATGTTGAATGTATTTGGTCCCACAACACAGTTAATCCTAACTGTATTATGGTCACTTTTACAGAGCATCTCTCTCACAAATAACTTTTGAATTAGGTCATTTGCACCACTCATGACCAAATCCAGGAAGGTGACTCTTCTTGTGGGTGCCAGGACGAGCTGTTCTAAGAATCACCCTTTTACTGCAATAAAAATTTGATCTCTGCATCTCCTAACGTTATCCACAATCACCCCTCACAACCGCTCTGCTACACCACCTCAAGAAGGGGAATGACCTGCAAAAGACGTGACCTAGGTCCATCAGGGAAGGACTATTGCTTAAAGCCTTCTCTAAGGTGTTGAGAAATACTTGCAGCTAGGGTGTGTAGCAAAACACGGGTTGAAAGACGTGCATGCAGGTGGCTCAACACGTGAAGGCCAGCTAGGTCCATGTGATACCTTCTGTAGGCAAGCCAAGACTCACTTTGCCCTCACTACCTCCTCTTCTCTCCACCGGGACAGTGCTAATCAGAGTACATCACTGTGCGGGCTGTTTTGGTGCTCCTCATTACTCCTGTCCACTGGATGAGTAAAGCATGGGCTGTCCAGCTCTCCAGTCTTGTTGGGCTTCACTGAGCCTCAGACTGTGAACCCCCTTCAGACGATGAAGGCATTTCCAGTTCAAGAAAGATGAGGAGCTACTGGAGAGAGTCCAGCGGAGGGCTACGAGGATGGTGAGGGGACTGGAGCATCTCTCCTACGAGGAGAGGCTGAGGGAGCTGGGCTTGTTCAGCCCGAAGAAGAGAAGGTTGAGAGGGGACCTTCGAAATGACTCTAAATATCTGCAGGGTGGGTGTCAGGAGGATGGGGCCAGACTCTTTTCAGTGGTGCCCAATGACAGGACAAGGGGCAACGGGCACAAACTGAAAGATACCATAGGAAGTTCCGTCTGAACATGAGGATGAACTTCTTCCCTCTGAGGGTGACGGAGCACTGGAACGGGCTGCCTGGGGAGGTTGTGGAGTCTCCTTCTCTGCAGATATTCAAGACCCGCCTGGACAAGGTCCTCTGCAGCCTGCTGTAGGTGACCCTGCTTCGGCAGGGGGTTTGGACTAGATGACCCACAGAGGTCCCTTCCAGCCCCTACCATTCTGTGATTCTATGATTCTGTGATTATCCATTTTTCCAGTGTAGTGAATCTTCCTGAGTTCGGTGAAGAAGAGATTTTTCCATGCCTGCCGCACGATAGCCACGATATGGCTTTTCAGATTCCTGGGATGTGGTGGCCAGCAATCATGCTCTACACCAAAGGATCAATTGTGCCCGGTTGTTTGTCACAATTAAGAATGATTTTGCATGCTATTTTGATAGCGATGCCTGCATTTATTTTCAAAGGGAATAAACAAGTTAGGAAGCCAGAGCACAACTCCCCAGACCTTCCTCCTCCTCCTGGCTGTGGGTGACCAGGAGGCAACAACCTTGCTGACACTTCCCTGTTCTGCGCCCCAGTTTCTTCATCAGCGCAGTGTGAGTAGCAATTCTCGCATGGTTTGCAAAGCACCCATTTTCCTAATTGCAATGATTATACAACCACCGAGGAGTCTCACTTACTATTCCTGAAAGCCAGCCCCGTGATGGTCACTGCAACTTTTTGGCATGCCACCAAGTATCTGGTTTTGGCCTATTATTATTTCTTAACCCTGAACTAAAAGGGTTAAAATTAATCCTGGGTGGAAGAGCTGGTTTAATTACAGCAGCAGTTACCTTTTGTTTGCTTGGCTACCTCCTAGGGGCGGTGCAAGCCTCAGTTCACCATTACAAAGGACTTTCAAATCGATAGATGGAAGGCGTGATTAAGGTTTGAATATCACCTTTGGGCTTGGAGAGCTTGATTATTATTAGAGATTTTTTTTATTTTGGCAATGGCAAGGTGCTATGCAATAACATTAGCTGCAGTCCTTTTGCAGGGCTAGCTACACCTGGAGAAGCTGCTACACCAAAAGCAGCACAGATGTCTGCTGAGATTTTTTAAGGCGTCTTCCTGGCCTGAACAAATCTGAGCTCCCTGACTGTGGAGTTAATCAAATCTCCTCTGGACTTGGGATCGGGTAGGAGATGACCTAGAAAACCTTTCCCAGGTTTTGGACATGTGGCTGGATGGAAGGTCCGCAGGACCTAGGCCCTACACCCCCAAAACCAGAGGGATCAACACGCTCCTCACCAACGAATTGCTCAAAGTGCGTTGTGTTATGGTGCCGTGAAAAGCCATTTTACATTTACATTTACGGGTACCACTTATTACTCACGCTTTATTAGATATTTACACAAGTCTAATAGTTTGTGAACCACAGCCTCTTTAGACACAGCGAATACATGTTAGAGGAGAGGAAAAGACTACAGATTGCTGCCACACTGGAAGGCTGAGATATCTTGCAGAGCCTTCAAGAAAGCAGCAGAACATCCCTGAAGGCTTCAGTTTCCAGCCCTTGCTAGATCACGATAGAGGTCAAATGAGAGTTGACCAGACCTCCCCTCCAGAGCAGGGTCTGAGGCAGACAGATGTCCTCTGAGAAGGTGGACAGATGACTGAGCCAGGACAGCACCTTCTGAGGATACAAGATGGGAAAGCTGGAAGATAAAAGACCGTCTCTTGAGACTATTGTAAGGTGAGATGGGAAATAAATTGTCCATAAATAATGGAAGAGCAAAGGGATCCTACAGGGAAGGTGGGAAAATTAGGAATATATTTCACATTTCCCCATCAGTTCAGGAAAGGCAGCCATCCTGCATGAAGAAGGTGGGCAAGTTAACAGATGCTAACCAACGTATTTCTAAATATTACATTGGCAGGAGCAACTCCGTGCCCCAGGGGAGAGAGAAGGTCTGGCCAGAGGAGCTGGGACCTCACCATGCAGGACCTGGCTGGTGAGCATGAAGACAGAGAGGCACATCATGGGCAGGGACAAGGTGGGAGAGATGTGGGGAGAGAAAGCAGTGGTGTCCCTACCCTGCATCCATTTGGCATGCAGTGGGAGGAAAGGGCAATGCAGAAGTCAAAGAGCTGGAGTAAGGTCCCAGGGGACTGCACTGTCAGATCTGAGCCTTGCCTAGCACCAGCCCTCCATACCTCACCCCTCCATGGGCTCTTCCAAGGTGAAGCAACAGGGCTGTAACAGGGAGCCCCTTCCCAACTAAACTTCTGCAGTGACTGGAAATCAGCCTTGTGCTCTCTGCTTGGGACACCAGGGTGACAACCAACACCATCAGGGCTCCACGTGGGTCTACCACAGGAGGGCATATGGGATGGCTGAGGTCTGCTGCAGTATCTTGGCATCACGGGACACATCACACTCTACCCAAAATGAGGAGGAATTCTGCCTGATGCCCTCCACAAACCACCCTTGGCAGGGAGAGGAGAGGAGCTGCCCAGTTTCAGGCTACCAGTTCAACCCTGCCTTGGTGACAGTGGAGGGACAGGGTCCAGTGGATGAGGAGGTGCCACAGAGTGATTTCCCAGGTGTGGATGCATGAGTGAAGAGCAGACACACGGCCACATGCAAAAGAAACTTCCACCGGCTCTGAGGAAAGACAGCACCAAAGCCAACACATACCCATGTAAAGAAGGACAAAACTACGTTACGGCTGTCACCGCTGCTGATGCTCCCATGGACCGTGAAGGGTCACCATAAGGGCCTGCAGCACTTTGCCAGTCCATTGTAGCAGGTACCGGTGGCTTTCGCAAACAAGGGACACAGCAGGAATGAACACTTGCCCTTGGTCTTCCGACACGTCACGGTGTCTGACTCTGTAATTGAGAAAAAGAGCCCGTAAGTATCTTCCTTTGGATTTTCACGCAAGAAGAAAGCCTGTCCCCGTGTTAGCAACAGCTCGGTCTGCAGATAGCACAAGTGGCATCTCGGGGAGAACGTCAACCTGCTGTTGAGTTCTGCTGCGATGTTGGAAAGCATTCATGAGTTCTGCAGACGGTGATGGTCTCCACCCCTTAGCACTGAAATGGCTAACTGGGGTTTGACTACTCAGTGCTAGGCAGGCAGGTTCGATGCCGAGTATCACGTCAGCTGCACACGTACCACGAGTTTGTTCCTCGTTTACAGAACCGCTCCCAGTCTCCCAAACACAGAAATGCCCACTGGTTGTTTTTACACTTACTTGCAGCAGCCTGGGACACCGCAGGGAGAAGAAGGAGCAGCAGGAAGAGTGTCTTCACGGCTTTGGTTGACATTGTGGAGCTCCACCACAAAGCTGCCGAGACCAAGAGACACTGCAAGAGGAAGGAATTAACCTGTATTTATAAGGCTTTGACAAACGCGGTCTGTAGGGATTTAGCAACCGTGTTTGGATCCAAACAATATATTTAAAGGATGCACGTTGTGACCTCTAATTACAATCTCTTTTGTGGACAGATGCCACTACGTCACCGCCCTGAGAGGAATTATCCCCTTCACACGGACACCTGCTAGCTCCCATGCCCTGATCCACGGCACCATCTCCTCCACGTATACCACAGGCAGGCAGATGTTTCAGCAGCCTTTTACTCAAAGCAACGACCACGTGCTCAGGGCCTGGTTCACTTCAAGGTATTTGCACACCCAAATCTTGATAAGACGCATCTTTTCCTCCAGAAATTCAGATCTTACACAGAAAGGAATACTTTTTTCCCATTTTAAATCCCAAGAAAGACCCAAAGCCACGTAAAGACTCAATCCAGAATCACCCCCACCATGATGTTATACCTCTCTGTGTGCAGCTCCAGCAGCAGGTCTCCACAACTCCTCATGCTCCTGGTTTAAGAGGAGGTTAAAATACGAGAAGATGCAGCAGAGAGTCCCCAAAAACAAATCACTTGAACACTGGAGAAACAGCTTTGCATGAAGGAGCTGGAGGATCTCCATTTGCTAAGCTCGCTAAATAAAACATGGAGAGGTGACTTCTCCGTTCTCTGGACATAGCTTCATTGGAGACCTGAGCGGTTCTGCAGCAAGAGAGGTTCCTGGGCATTGAAATCCGGCAGAGAAAAGCACAGCCAAAGCAGTGGCTGGAAGGTAGCCAGAGCAACTGGGAGTTGGCAGTGAAACTGGGGAGGGTGGCTAGCTCTGGGAATATCTTCTGGAAGGCTTTCTGGCTTCCTCTTTCTCTGGCTGGCAATGTTCCAGGGTGGTAATGGCACGTCTCGTGTGGCATGGGGATTTATTCCTGGCTTGGAACAAAGCCTTTGGGCAGGAGGAGGGACCGATTTTGTCATCAGTCACTCGGAGACTGAGAAAAGACAGTGGAGACGCCTTAGGGTGGCTCCTTCCCAGGAATGATGATGATGGAGGGCAGAGTAGGTGAGACGATGAGGTTCACGTGTCTTCCAAGGGTGACAAGAAGGGGCACGCCACGTTGCCCCCGTACGAACCCTTGCAACTTCCTCACTGCTGGATTTGCAAGCAAAAATGGTTCTTCAACAGCCTGCCCTCAGCTTCGGAAGGTGCTTCGGTGTCCGTCAGAGGCTTAGTTGTGCTTCACATGCAAAATGTTGGGTTTTCTAGGAATCGGCCATTTGGCAGCCGTGGGATCTGTCGCACTGTAAACTGTGGAGGACAAGGCTAGGAGACAACCAAGACTGAGCTCCACTTGGCTCCAGACCCCCATTTACACCCCGAACTTTATTGAACTGCTTCGCTGGAGCTGAGCCCAACAGCTCAACATAGTTCGTTAATGAAACACTTTGCCCAATACAGACGTGTCAGCAGGACTAGAGGAAAACTAGGCTGTCCCTTCCACCCGTGACTTTTTCAACCCACTGGCCACCAAATCCAAGCACTGGAGTTGAGGCGCAATGTTCTTATACATTTGGTAAAAACCAGTGCTGGAGACCAATTGGAGACCCTGGTGATGGCCTCAAGTTGCATTAGGGGAGGATTAGATTGGATATTAGGAAAAATTTCTCAGCTGAAAGAGTGGTCAGGCATTGGAACAGGTTGCCCAGGGCAGTGATGGAGTCCCCATCCCTGGAGGTGTTCAAAAACTGTGTAGATGTGGCACTTGAGGACATGGTTTAGCAGGCATGGTGGTGTTGGGTCGATGGTTGGACTTGGTCTTAGAGGTCTTTTCCAACAATAATGATTCTATGACTCAATGATGCTCCCTTGAGGCAGGACAGTCAGGCAATGACATCTCTGAGCAGTTCAGCTTCCCAGCCAGGAGCACGTCCACAGGCCCTGAGCACACACAGGATATTTAGTTCATCGCTCGCATGCAAATATCGAAGAGGTGTTGCAGTGCAGGGCAGGGACAGGCATGATGCACTGAGGACCTACAGAGAGCGCTGGAAACCGAGCTTTCGGATTTCAAGAACTCCCTGCTCCGGGACTTGGCTGAATGGGTGAGAAGTGTTAGGTTGTGGAGTCTCCTTCTCTGGAGATATTCTAGACCCGCCTGGACGCTGTCCTGTGCAGCCTGCTGTAGGTGACCCTGCTTCGGCAGGAGGGTTGGACTACATGACCCACAGAGGTCCCTTCCAACCCCTACCATTCTGTG
>Ga0065711_1034810_pt1 | contig 23196 bp, 14 predicted proteins | sample Hoacrofraction12_FD_59098 | JGI IMG/M metagenome (GOLD analysis project Ga0065711, IMG submission 59098) | Hoatzin crop microbial communities from Cojedes, Venezuela - Epithelial fraction 12 v2 (version 2) | ecosystem: Host-associated > Birds > Digestive system > Esophagus > Crop | place...
TTTCTGTGGGGGTGCCAGCTCTGCAAGGGACCCCGTTTACCGCAGCGACCGAGGCTGCCGGCGCTCGCAGCGGGCAGTAACCCCACGCCTGCGAAGCTGGCTGGGAGTGGTGTCTGGGGAGGGTGGCTGAGCCTCCTGGCTCCGCTCGCACAGCTTCTGCGGGAGCTGCGTCCTGGAGAGCTGCTGGGAACCGAGCCGAGCAGGACTGCAGCAGGCAGGGTTCGTCCAGCCCGATCCAGAGGAACGAGGGGTGACAGCGGGGTGTCCCCAGCTGGGGTCCCAGCGCTGGCCTGGGGACAGCCCGCTTCCCTGGGGCGCAGGGCTTGGGGACATCAGTGCCCCTCTGGGGACGTGCGCCAGGTGAAACCCCTCGCTGTTGGGGGCTGGGGCTGGGTCACCCTCGGGGTCCCCGTTGGTGGCTTCTCCCAGAAGTGTCCGAGCAGCCGAGGAGAGGTGTTCTCACCACCCCGCACACCCCACCTCGCCTCTCCCTGCAAGCCCCAGGGTCCGTGGGAGCAAGGCAGGAAAGCAGAAACCTGCACGATTTATACGCTGAAATAACATCGAAAGGCAGCAAATGACTTTGTTAAAACCTGACGAGAAAATCAAGCTATCAAAAGTACACTGGAAAAAAAGGAAAGGTGTTTAAATCAGGTTTTTTTTCTTCTTTCAGACATCTTCATTCTGTGCCTAGGTCGGAGTGCATTTTGCACCAAACCACACGTGCAGGCATGTTTGTTGGCACACGGCTGTAGCGGATAGGAAACAGAGCCTGGGGAAAATGCTGATTTAGGATGCAAAAGCACTGCTTTTGTGCTCAGCATTTTGCAATCTGGGGATGAAAAAGAACTTAATAGCCAAATATGCAAGGCTTCTGGATTTAAATGGACTTTTCCACTTTAAAACACAGTCAGCTGCTGCCCGTTATTTCTCTTGCAGGATGCACAGATACATAAATACGTGTGTGTGAGCAGAGTGTTGGGAAGGTGTGTGTGCTGCCTACAGAAGCCACAGCCCCCAGTTCAGACAAAAACAAACCCCCACCTTTTTTATTTTTTCTAGCTCCCCAGTGATTTTTCCACGGTGGTCTGAGGAGCGTCTCTGTCTCCCCGGGGAGGGCAGAGCCACTCGCTGCCAGTGTCTGGCTGGACACACGTCCTGTGTCCCGCTCCCACCCAGGCACTGGCCTCTACCAGCTCCTACGCAGGAGCCTGAAAAAAGTCTCCGAGTCAGCTGGAGGCAAGTAAATCATTCCTGACAGCTACATCTCTACAGGGCAGTTAGAATTAATGTAACAATTTGGCGTTTAATGAAGCAACAACATGCTGGGCTGCAGAGAATAGCTGGGACCTGCTGCAGCCACGTTATAATCCCTGCGGGACCCAAACGGCAGAGACTCCATCAGACGCCGACTTGTTAGGCTGAGCAAACTGCCATGGGGGAGGAAAGCGGAGCGGCCGGGAGCCGGCAGCCCCCTCCAGCTGGGAGGCAGCCAGCGTCGGCCAGCTGAGCGCGGCTCGCAGGGACCAACCTACGGCCCTGAGCCCAAACCCCTGCGCTCCGGGGGTGGGCACGGGTCTGAACAGAAGGAGCAGCCCAGGGGATGCGAGGACACGCTGGTCACGCGTCGGCTGTGCCGCTCTGCCGGGAGCTGTGTGGTGGGGAGCCCTCGTCCGGGGTCGGGTCATAGAGATGCTGAATTAATATTGTTCGTGTGAAAAAAATCTTCTGAAGTTTGTCGGAAGAGTAGGGAAAATAAATCAGTGCTGGAGGTGCTGGGGGGGGGGGAACCGGCAGAGCAATATGTTTTGTAAATAAAACCTGGCTTGATCAAGTGCTCTGCACCCAAAAGTCCCTGATTTCCGCAGAAGTTGGAGGTATTCCGGCCGTCTCCAGGACAAGGCCTTTTAAAAACACTGACTGCACGAGGGAGGGAAGGAAAGGACAAATGCAAATGATGCTGGAGATGATCCTCTCTTTCCAGTGCATACACATATGCTCTCAAAGCATTGCGGTTTGCAGCAGCTTGGATGCTTTGAAATAAATCATGCGGTGCATTTTTTCTTTTCTCTTGCTTTTAAATGAAACCACAGCACCAAACAACACCGCCCCACTTCCAAAACCGCCCGCGCTGGTTGCCCTCTCCGGGGCTGGCTGGCGTGTGTGTGGCCATAAACCTCCACGCGTTCTGTTGTGAAGCCTCATGGTCACCGGCTTTAAGGGCTTGACAGGTTTATAAAGTGCAGAGTGTCCCCGAGGGACGGCGGCACTGTTTGCAGAGAAGATGAAGCGTGCCATATCCAGCTGGTCTAACAAGGCAGCGGGAAATCTAAATTAATTCAGGAATCACTTCTGTTCTTCCGAGGGAGGATGCTGTTCTCAATCTATGGAAACAGCACATCAGAATACTTATTAAGGGCAGGCGTGGGGGGCTCGACACCAGCCTCCCCTCGCTCACGGTGGTGTAAATCAGGGGGTGTTTAACAGAAGTGCAAAGCAGCAGAGTGAAAGGGGGGCCCCAGGGCTGTGTCCCTGCACACACGGGGGCTCGCCCTCACGCAGAGCTGGGCAGGATTTGGGCTGGAAGGGTTCTTCCCACTTGAAACAGCTGATTTACACACACCTGCCTATAAAGAGGGATCAGCCCCAACAAGTCCCACCTGGGCTCTGCAGGTGAGGTCAGAGGGGAGTTCTGTGATGGCTCCTGGCTGCTCCTTCTCCAGGTCTGTGTCCCTGCTGATTCCTGGTCTCCCTTGTGCACCATGGGGTCGTTCTGCGTTGACTGTTTGGCACCCAGGCTTGAGCCTCCCCTCTGTGCTGCAGGTCAGTTGTGTGGGACATGGGGCTGGGTTTGCGGGGATCGTGGCAGGTTCATGGGCTGTGGGCCCGGTCTCATCTCTGGAACACGGTGCTCGGTGTTTTCCCAGGATCTGTCCTGGTATTTGTGTGGGCCGTAGACTAAGCAGTGTGTGTTTCCTTGTATTCATAGGGAAGTTGATTCCCAAAGTGTGATTCTTTTCCCACCAAAAAGACTCCAAAACAAGCCTCAGGTGATCTCAGCTTGATGGTACAACAAGTCTTTGCTTTAACACTGCCTGGGTTTGAGGGGTTGGAGTTGTTTGCTGGTTCCTTTTCGTGAGGCCATGCAACGCTGAGCTGTGGCTGCTTTTCCGTCTGTGTGCTGGAAGCTGGATGAAGATTTACTGGGATTTGTTTTGTTTTCCCAAATGTGAATCATGCTTTGAAAGGCAGAAAAATTTCTGGAGGCTGGATGCTGAAATTCCTGCTCACCTGGTCGTGGAGGCAGTCCTGCCTTGGGTCTGCTGCTGTCTTGTCTCTGGGAGTCTCTGTGTGCTGGGGATGGGGAGTCCTGGCAAATGAGGGGTGGGCCAAGCTGTGTCCGTGTGTACAGAAGAGGAGGGGTGGTGATTACCTGCTGGCTAAGGAAGGGCTGAACGCTGTGTATCACTGTACCAGAGCCATTGCTTTCTCGGGTGCAGTAGGATGGAGGTCCCACAGCCCAGGTGGTGCTGGTGGGCTTAGCTGAGGAAGATGGAGCAAAGTAAGGCTGAGTGTGCTGAGCAGACCAAGGCGGCAGATGGTGTGTGCATGTTAAAAAGCTATTTGTTGTAACTATGCTCTTTGGAAAGTTCAGTTAAATACCCTGCTCATGTTGGTCAGCGCGTAGCCCCTCCTCCAGCAGCAACTTCTCTGGTGGCTCAGACCAGCCCTGACCCAGAGCCGCTGGGAGCCTTTAGCTAAATGAGGGAGGACTTGGACAGCAGACCTCCCTGTCTGCGAACGGGGCTCCAGTTGTTGAGTTTATCATGTTGAATTGGCTTCATATTAAATAGGGCTTTTATGAGAGCAATTGAGAAGGAGCAGAGCCAGAGCCTGCTGCTGTTCCTTGCCACCAGCAGTACTTAGCACGGCCCTTTCATTTTCATTTTCTGAACATACTCTCCTCACTGTGGCTTGTTTCTGACAGGAGGCTGCCATGAACTTCAAAATTAATTTTCCTGGACTATCCTAATCATTCTAGTTGAAACATCCCCTTGTTGTGCTCTTATTGGGACTTGGCTCTGGGGGATAAGGGTGTTTTGATGAACCTGCCTGATGTAGCAAAATTAAAACTTATTCTGCTTTTAATTTGTACTAATCATACACTCAGAAATAAAGAATTGGTCCCCCAAGTGTTTTTCTGGACTAGAGGACCAGGCTCATATATTTGCACGGATTAATATGCTGCGTGCTAATTGTGGGATGCTGATATTAGCCATGCTGCAGCAACAGAGGCAGCGGAACCACACAGAGTCAGCCCGGAGACGTAGCTGTAGCCCAGATCCATTGAAACACGGATTTGTGCAGTTTTTTGATCACTAGTTTTGCCAACAGGAAAATCATAATTTTTGGAAATAAACTCCCTTGTGGTAGTTGAAGCTTCTCATTAACTTAGAAGAACACTAATTGGACATGCTTCGATCAGATGGGATATTTCTTTCCCACTTCACTATAAAGGGCAGTGAATTATGTCTTATGTGCAAGTTTAACTGCTCAGACCAAGCGCAGCGTGATGCAGCGGGCTCCTGAACAACCCCACAGTAAGCAGAGTTCAGAGGAGCTGTCGCTGAAATGACCGAGTGCTCAGCTCAGATTTTTGCGGGCTGGTGCCCGGCATCAGACCTGGCTACGATGTGCAGCCATAGGACGTGTCCTGGCGCCCCACGGCCTGCCCTGGGGGTCAGAAGCCCCTCTGTGCTTGGGGGTCGGAAGCCCCTCCATGCTTGGGGGTGGCTGGGTGAGTCCCCCTGCACCCCCAGAGCTGCCTGCTTCTCTCCCCGCAGCACCGGCACACGCGGTGCCGCAGTGGCAGGGTGGCGGGAGGGCTGCGGGTGCAAGGAGCTTCCCCGCTTTCCTGTGCGTTCTCAGGGTGTTTGGGCTCACCAGTTGAGGTGAGCCGGTGTTTCTCCTTCAGGCACAGCACAGCTGGAATACGATCGCTTTGGTGGCTCTGTGGGCTGACACATTACTTGTCATTAATAATATATCAAGCCAAGCAGAGATCGAGTTGCAGCGCGTGGAGCCTTAGTACAGTTGTGCTTTCCCTGCTGTGCCCAAGAGGCTGAGGGGAGAGGGCTGGGATGCCTGGGGTGGAACTGGGAGCAGGAATACAATGGAAGTCTGCTGAGGGCTCACGACGCAGGACTGAGTCTGGCCCCATCACACCCGGCGTGCTGCTCTGCAGGGACAGCAGTCCCTTAGGAGTCCTCCTGCTTCCAGTGTGGCAGAGCTTTCACTTGCTGGTGGTCTCGGCGGAAAGACCCGAATGCTTGGCAGAGGATGGAAGAAGAGAAAATCAAAGTCCTGTTTATTTTTTAAGGCTACCCCTGCTCCTGCAGTGAGTTAGGCCAGGGAAGGTATCAGACTTTAGTCAACCCTAGGGAAGGGCTGTGTAAAGTCAGAGGTCTCTCTGCACCAGCACCCCGTAGGGCAGAGCCGCAGCTATCACGTGCTGCTCTGGCCTCTGTGTCCGTTGGGTGTTACATGTGCCCCATCACACTTGTGTGCAAGTGTCTTTGAAGGATTTCTCTGCTGATAGGTCTATCAGCTGTGTAGGTGTAGCTCTGTATGTGCCTCCAGGTGCATTACACACGACCTGTACGCCATGCATGTTGGGCTCCGTGGGTTCTGTGGGCACGCTGAGCCTCACCAGTGAGATGGCAGGGGGTGGATGCTCCAGTTACATCTCAGCTTTGCTTTCCCATCTGTATCTCGGGTACTTTTCGGCTGTCACAGACCAACCTGCAGCCTGATGGCAGTTGTGAGCCTGGAGGTCAAATTCATTTTTGGAAAGTGGAGTTGAAGGCACATACGCTCGAGGCAGAAAGACACTGGTGGTTAAAAAACCCCCAACGCTGCAGGTTGCATTAGCTGTGTTTTGGGGAGCTGTGTCCCTTCCCACAGATCAGCCGGCCGCGCTAATGAGCAGGCTCGCTCTGAAGTCACCTCTCCTTCATTAATTAAAGCTGTTCGGTGTGAAGCAGTGAAGAGGGATTGAGGAAGGGCTCTTGATGCAGTTACACTTTCCATAGATGTTGCTGAGTATCCATTATGGCCTGTGAAAGCCTTGTCAACATTTTTCCAAGGAAGAATGAAAATGTAAATAACTTTAAAATGATTCAGTGTCAGTGTGGTATGGAAAAAGGTCATGCTGCTGGAGACAATTTATCTTTTTGCCGATTTAAAGAGCTTTTTTCCTATTACGTTTTTTGAAATTAATGTTTTTAAACATTACCCAAAGTAATGTTAACAATCATGGGGTTTATGGGATTGATCGTTACGCAGGCTGGGATTTAAATTGGAAAAGATTTGTTTTAGGTAGTTGTTGCTGATGGGGTTTAACAGACGTTTTAGATTTATTGCTTATAAAAATGTTTGCACGACTTAATGAAAAGGCAAAACCAGATCCTGAGTCTCCATGCAAATATGAGGGTAGAATATTCTTTGAGAGTGAGTCTGGGATTATGGAAGCAGGCCTTGTCTGTGCATGTAAATGTCAAAGTATAGAAATCTGAGGTGAGCCTGAAGGGACAGGATCCTTATCTGCAGACTGAGGGCTGGAGGGAAGGTAGGACAGAGACTTTGTGTTCCCTTGGCCCTGCTCCTCACTGCTGTCAGGGTGTCTGGGCCGTTGCTCTGCGAACCTGGCAGTGTGGCAGAAAGTCTGTACCTGCTACGGCACCCCGCAGAGACACTGTCCACAGGAGCAGTGCAAAGCTGGAGTGCAGAACTCGGGCTGGTGTCCCAGCCAGCTAGGACACGATCGGTCTGCTGGGGGGTTTGGGTACCTGTCACCTGCCGAGCATCAACACAAGCACAAACCGCTGCGTGGGCACAGAAGATGAGGTCCCTGATCTGAGGAGGGTGGGCCAGCAGGGACCCTGGAAATAAGGGTTGGGTGCTGAAGTTCAGGCTTGTCAGTGTGGTTTAAAGAAAGATGCTTGGAAAGAAGGCTGTAAAAATAATCTTTGCATCTGCTGAGGGAAAGCCCCACATCAGTTCCACACAGGGCAATGGTGCCAGCGGTGACGGGCTGTCAGGGAGGACTGGACGTGGCTACTTGCCTCCCGCAGTGGCAAAGCACACCCCCATGTAACAGGGTGGGCCAAGACCTTCTCGTTGGTGTGTCTGCTCCGGCTGTCCTGCAGCAACGCTGACTTGAAGCTGAACTCCCCTCGAGTCATTTCTGACTGTGAAAACGGGCGACAGTTGTGAAAGGCTTTCTGCTCTTCTGCACAGGAAGAATTTCAACAGTACTGAACCTTGGTTTGGGGAGGGGGGGGGGAAAAATAGCTGTGCTCTTAATAGAAACGCGGGGCCTGCTGAGATGTACTTGCATTTTTCACCTCTGTTGCCCCTGCTACATCAAGTGTGAGGGAGCAGGGGATGCCACAGCTGGTGCTTTGCATGTAATTTTCACCCTCTTGTTAATGACCTTGCAGGGATTAGCATGGCCTTCTCCATATGCCAGTAGATTATGTCTGTTGGCAGCTGCTACCACTGGAGCAAAATGGGATAGTTTTCATTAGGAGTGCTTGACACTAGGTTGCCCTGGGTGTCGTCAATCCTGAACTGTCAGTGCCTTTGAATAAAGCAGCGTACAGATGTGATTTATTAGATGTGCTGCTGCCTTGCTGAAAATGTGGCATTTTCAAGTCAGCAAGGTCTTGTGGAAGTGTGAAAGGGACCTGCTTGCTCTTCTCTACTCACTTACTCTTCCACCCCGCGGGCCCTGTGGGATGTCCAGCGGTGCTGGATGGGAAATCTGCCCTGAAATGACTGAGTGACGTGGGGACTTGGACAAAATACCCCTGCTACGCTGTTCAGTGTAGTTACCAGTAAATACATGTGTGTTTGTGTTTAGGGGGAAACTCTAATCTTCAACAGCTTTATCTTGTAAGTGTGTTCTGAGTGAGCATTCCTGTCCAGCTTGAATGGGAGGTGGGAGGAGCAAAGACTCTATTCCTCAGTGTTGAAACATGACTAGACCTTCCAATCACTTAATTTTTATGAATAAGAAAATATTCAGATATACCACACAGACTTCTCCTCCTTAATTCTGGAAGTGCAGAGAGGAAAGTGAGGTTTCAATATTACTTTATTCCTAGAGCTGAACCGGGGGCATATCCTGAGGCTTCAGGATAATTTTGCAGACTGAGGTGGACACAGCTCACTTCTGGGGTCATAGTTTGTAGGGCGCAGGGCAGAGGGTGGGTGAAATCCTCACCCGGCTGCCGGAGAGAGATGCTGCAGAGGCTTCCCTTTGCCCTGGGAGGAACCAGGCTCTCTGTGTTCCACAAGGTTATTAATCCTCTGTTTATCCTGTTGTAAAATAAGCAGTTTAAAGGAGGCTGTCAAAGATGATAGGCCACAAATCCATGTCACTCTTTTGATTTGCAACAGCAAAGCTAAACCTGCCTGTGTCCCTCCCTCGTTAGCAGAATGAGGGCTTGTGCTCCCCAGCATGCTGCAGCGGTAACCAGCCCACCCCGGCTGGAGGGGACCCATTCCCTGGGCAGGACTGACCATTTAAAAGGGATGAAGACTGTCCCGATGACACAGTATCCAGACAGCTAGCCCACAGAATTCAGTGGTGTTACTCAGGGCTTGTGTCCACCTGACAGACCCATCCATCACTGCTGTGGTGTGACTTTATTGAGCAGCAGACTTGGGTAAGGGACCAGCTGCTAGGGCAGAGTCCCGAAGCTCTTTGCTCTGCTTGGCTCTGTGTCTGCTCACAAGCACGGGCCCACCGGCCCTTCTGAGCGATAGTGAGCAGAACAGATTCTCTGTGGTCTAACTATTTCATGACTCTTCTTGCAAGTTCAGTAACCACCCATTAACTATTTAAGGCATGCCAGAGGAGGATTAACAGCCATGTAATACACCAGATATGATTCATCTTCAGTAAATAATTACCCATTGATTATAAGGGATATATTTCATAAGCAATAGTTCTGATTAAATCTAAATTATTAGTCCATGTGGGACATTTGATTCAAAAGCGGTAATGTAAAGTTAAGTGAATTTTGCTCCTCGTTTATCGTAATACAAAAGCTCGTGTTTGCAAGCGAATGGCAGAGCTGGACCAGCACAAATGCCCAACAGGCATTGCCGAAAAAAACTCAAATTTGAATCAAGCTAATTTATTGGGCCATGGTAGTTTGAAAACATCCCCAAACGTTGTCTATGGGCAAAGCTCCCTCTGCCCTGGGGCTGAGGAGCCCTTTGTGCAAGCCCGCATGAGCTGGGGGGGCTGTTTGGTGCCCAGGTTCCCCAGGGCCAGCCGGGCCGGGGGCTGCAGGTGCCTGGGGAGCAACTTGCTCTCAATTTCCGAGTCAGAAGAAGACACCAAGGGGTGGTGAAAGGGTGTGGGCAGGAGATGATAAATGAGGAGGAGGGGAAAAAAAAGAAGCAAGAATGGAGAATGTGAAAAGAAGTGCTTGAACTCTGACTGCAGTAGCATTACACCACAGATGGGTTTGACTTCTGTGTTCAGCTGCAGGCATAAAACATCACCCTTGACAATTAGAGGCAGGATCAGCACAGCTAGTTATTTGGGAGAGAAAAATAAACCAGGTTAGTTAGCAATAATAGTTCTAAAAATTCCAGGAGGTAATTAGAACAGTCTTTCTGATATGTAAAAACTAACCTCCAATACCAAAGTACCGAATAAAAAGCAATAATTATAGCTATTTTCTTGTCGCGTATTACAGCACCAAGTACATGAATCTCATCAGCATGCAACTCCCTAGTAATGATGCTAAGGATTATGTGAATGAGGCTGCAGCTGGGATCCTCACCAGCTCTGGAGTTTCTCAGATTTGCAGCTTTTGCTGGTTTGTGCCTGCTTGCCCAGGCTGGGGAAGGCTCCGCTCTGGTGTGGGGTGACAGACCCACCCCCAGTCACCGCCATCTGGTGTCTGCCAGCTGGGCCATGCCCAGGGGGTGATCCCCATGTTAAGAAAAAGAAACTGCTCCTTTTCCGTGGCTTTCCCCTTGCTGGAAGTCCCACAGAGGTGTTAGGGTCCAAGTCAAACCACCTGCTATTCTCATGCCTGGAAATTTCCTTCTGCAGCCGTGTTGAAGTGCTGTGAAAATATCCTGAAAGAGGAGGGAGTGTTTTACTGCGCATGCTCATGGTTGGAAGGGCTTCTTCATCACCAGTGGTCTGCCTGACCTCGCAGCTGGGCCCAAAGCTCCCTCTGAACAGTGCTGAAGTCGCTGTACCCCATTCCCAAATCCCCTGATGGAGGAGGGCACTTCGGAAGGCAAAGCACAGACCAGACTGATTGCTATGCTGACCCCTGTTCCCATCAGCTTCTTGGGGACATGCAGGAGAGAATACAGATTTTTTTTACCTGTCTCGGGGTGCTGCAGGCTGTGGCTCAGACACACGTGCGCTTTTGCACCAAGTAGATTGGGGCCCCCAGAAATTCTGGGGATAAAACAGTAACGCTACTGTTTGCCCCTTGGGTTGCTCTGCACCTTTCAGATGGGTAAAGGCTTCTGCTTTCTCCTCCAAAAGGTGAGGCAGAAGAAAACCACTGTAGGAACATATGGAGTGGCAAGCTCGCTTTCTTACAAACATGGATGTAAAATTCTTATTTAATCACCTGTGCAGTAGGATTTTGTGGCTTTCTAGGAAATGGTGATAGTTACTGACAACATCTAGGGGTTTAGAAATTAATGAGGTAACTTTCATTATTCAAATTCTTTTTTTTCATTAAACTAAGTATTCTATTAGTTCAGATAAGGAGAAATTTGAATATACTGGCATTTGCAATAGGAAAATTAATAGCCATGGTGGGAAAGTCTTATTGCTTTTTTTTCCCTCACTTCCATGTGTTCTCATTAGAGAAAAGCTCGTTCCAAAGTTTAGTTAATTATTTAGACTACCGATGTAAACCTTGCTGAAAACATTCTCTTGACATCGTAAGTCTAAATTGGAAAGAGAACTGACATGAAAACAGCTTTAACACATTGGTTGTCAACACCTATTAAATATATGATGTGACTTGGCATAGTTCACAATCTTGATACCAGGATCGCAGTCTCGTGCAATATGACATCAGCCCAGAGAAAGATGTCAGGGTGATGAGAGTGCTTGTACCCTAGAGAGACTGAAATCCCGGTTCAAAACTGGAGTGCAACTGGTGTCCGCAGCCTGGCCCAGAAGCTGGCAGGCTTCCCCCGTGGCAGACCAAGGCACACGGGAGAGCAGCAGGGACTGAGCCAGGGCAGGGTGACCTCTGCTGCTGCACCCCTCGGCTCCCTGGGCTGCACGGCCGTGGTCTGCTCCCCTGGCTCCGGTGTCCCGTGCCTGCCCTCGCCGGCCCCATCCCAGCAGCCTGGCACCGTGGTGGACGCAGCCTGGCATGGATTTACTTTGTGGTGGCAATCTTGGCTGTGTGCTTTTTGTAGGTGAGGACATCTGGCACTTGGTACTCCCACGTGCCCTTTGCGATACCCATGGATGAGTTGTCGTGTACTGGGAGGGTGACTGGCTTCTCCCTCCACATCCCGCAGAGTGTGATTTGTGCTGAGGTGGAAGCAGCCTCCTCGCTACAGCGTTCAGGGTTGATGCTCCAAACTCATCTTTTCCCAGATTTCAGCACAATGCGTTCACATACTGCAATTTCGAAGGCACGCAGTTTCTGCAGCTAGGTTTATCAGGGATGAAAACTATTTGGTAGAGCATTAGGGTGGGGAGAAACCCCAATTCCCAAATGCCAGAGATCCTCCTAGGGGTCCTGCCAGGTCGAAGCCTACCCCACGTTCTCCTGGCAGTGCGAGGACCTGGCTCGTGTATGCCTGCTCCGAGGACCTGGCTCACGTACGCCTACTCCGAGGTCCTGCAGAGCACGATATGTTGCTTAGCAGGTGCAGAGGTCCAAGTTTCAGGGACTAATTAACTGCAATAAACTCTGGATTAAGATTAGTCACCAACATGCTGAGGAGCGGATATCTCTGGGTAGGGGCAGAACGAGAGGGCTGAAAAGCTACTTTCAAAAACACCCAGGGACCACGAAGTTAGTCAGGAGGCTCTTGATTCTTGACTAGATTTCTTTTTTTTATGAGGTGCAAGTCTATAACCAGAAGACACTAAAAAGCAATTGCATTAAATCAAAAACTACATTTGACTTTATGGATTGTTTATGGGATCTTTCTTTTATTAATTCTTTATCCTTTAATATTAAAGGATTTGTGTCTACAATAAATAATGTAAAGTTACATTACATCCTCTTTGGCTTAAAATTTTAATATTCCTATTGCCCATCTCCATAAAGAAATTGTATTTGAGGTCATTGCATATGTACAGCTGCAGTCATAACCCTAATGGAATTACTATTCAAGTGCAGGCGAGATTAGTATGAACGCCAAGAAACTACCCGTCTGTCAGGGGAAAAGGTAAAAGTTCAGAGTTCAGCTTGCATCCAAATTATTTATCTCCCTAATAACTTAATAGATTGAATATATTACTTGTCAGTGACCTTGATGTACAACAATAAAGACCCCTTGGTTGTGTCAGAAAATATATGAGACTATAATAAGTAGTACTTATGTAGTGGAATAAAAACATCTTCTTTATGATAATGAAGTGTCTTCCCACAAGGACACCACAAGGACACAATTCCATGTAAACATAAACACCAGCTTGCGTTCGACAGTGGCTTCTCTCCTGAAGCCAGCTGAGGAGGTGCTGGTGTCAGGGGCTGCATCCTGCGGATGCCTCAGGTGCCAGGGGTCCCTCCCCACGCCAGGCGAGGGATGATGGCTGACGCCCTTTGCTGCTCGTCCAGACACACATCGCATCCTACATCCCCTCTCACAACCACTTTATGCAGAGAGCGAGTCCCTTGTTTTTTGAAAGAGTCCCGTTGACTTCCTGCCATTTCTAGTTATTTCCATTCTGGATCTCCCAAGCATTTAAAAGAATGATTTGAATTAGAGTTTAGGATCAAAGGTAATACTGCAAATAGGCACGGTGTAAACATGCCTAAAAATAGGAAGGTAATCTCCCTAAGTGCCGTAGTGTCTGTAGCAGTGCAACACAATGTCTTTATTTCTTACTGTTTCTATGTCTATTTCTCAAGGCTCCACATTATCTAAAGGGAAAACCAAAAAGCCCTCAAAGGATATTGTTCTTTAATAAGGCTTATGATTATGGATTTTTTTCTTCCTCAGCCAGCACAGAATCACTATTAATATACTTAAATGGAATGAGTCTCTCTTTAATAGGTCATTTTAATCATATATCTAAAGTTTTACTTAGAGATGGAGGAGGAGTGTAAGAGGGAAGACAGACAAAGGAGGAACTTATTTTATCTGTTTGGTGTTTCCCAATTAATCCTCACGGTGTGCCCACCCGTGATGCCTAAGCTGAGCGCAGTGGTGGTGTGCAGCTGGCTCTGACCCATGCCGGGAGCAGCCCTCCTCACCTCCTGGGATACCCTGGCTGCGGGCTGCTTGGGGACTTGAAGAGGTCCCATGTCCAAGCCTGAACACCAGTCTTGGAAAACAACTCGGCATCTTGCCTCTGAGGTCCCTGAAGATGCATACCCTCCTTTCTTCCTCCATCAGCAGTGCTGCTCGCTGCTCTGAGCCTCCAGCCCCCCCCCCCAAAAATGCAGGACCCAGCTGGGGGCTGAGGAAGCATCACAAGCTGGTCGCTGCTCCCTCAAAGCCCACTGGAGCTGGCGTGCATGCAGTCGTGCCACCATTCCCCAGCCACTTATCCCAGCAGCCGCACGTTTTTGATTGTATTTATGGCCACTTAATCTGTGCTAGCAGCCAGGATCAAATATATCTCCAGGTATTGATCAGCTTTAGGCTGATAGAAGTTCAAGCTCATGAGGTCTCGGTCTTTGACCCTCAAATAGGATATGAATCTCAATCCAATAGACTGATATTCACACGCAGTCGCTGCCCAGGGTTGCAGGCTGCAAGGGAAAAATCAATGGAGAGTGCTAATGATTCACAATTTATAGAGCAGCTGCCATTTTAATATTAGAATAAATGTTATATTGCAAAGGGATGGGAACATAGGTGGTGGCATGGAAAATATTTCTTTGGAGCCTTTTCTGCGAGAAAATGATGTGCGCAGGATTTTATGAAGTATAATTTATTGGCCTCATTTAGACTTATAATTTAAAACTCCTTATGAAAAAGGTATTTAACTAGAGTGGATTGGGTAAGGAAACGGCAAGGGCAGAGCAGGCTGTCTTAGAGTGCTTCAAGCACATGCTGGTGGGGAAAAGGAAGCAAGACCCTAACATAGGAGACTGGATGTAAGAACTCACCTTCTGCTTAAACATCCCTGCAGCACTGGGCAACAAACAGGCCCCGTTCTCTGACCTGGCTCTTCTGAGCACACTTGTAAATGGAAAAATAAAAAAATATATATATATAATCTCGAACGTGCTGATGAGGCATAAGGAGCATGTTCAGATTCAGTGATGGATCATGTCAGGGTGGAGCAGTATGGCAGAAAACTCCACTGAACCTGTGTGTGAGGGCTAGAGAGAATTACTGAAGCCACAGAGAAGGGGCAGGCTGGAAGACAGATTTCAAACCATGGGCACATAAGAGCTCTCTGTCCAGATTACACAGGTTTTATCATATTTTCAAAGAACTCATTTCTATTTGCAATGAATTACAGTTCCTTTGGTTGAGGTTTCTTTACAAAAGCTTATGGGAACAGGCAATCTCCAGACTGTGGCAGAGAGGCAGGAATGACCGGGGAGCTGTCAGGAAAACATGGAATGTAAACTCTGCCCTTTTGCCTTTTCCTTCTCCATGATACGCTGGGGACTGGAGCTGTGAGCCTCTCTGAGAGAGCAAGGAGGAGGGGATGGAATGTCTTCAGCCGCTGCAGTGCCCTGGATGACCCAACAGCCTGGGCCAGGCTGGCAGTGGTGAGCTGGGGCCCTTCCTTGGGCTGCATGGCGGGGGCCAGCGGTGTCTGGGGACACAGCGTTGCTCCGGACGATCCAGTGCGACGTCTTGGGACTCTTCGTTAGGAGGTGGCGCGTTTTATTTGCCTGTAGACAGCAGCATCCCCGCACTGGTTTGCAAGCCACCCATACTGGAAAAGAAAAGGCTTCAGCCTGGGAAGACTGCATCTTCCCTCCAGCCAGAAGTGCACGCTTTTGCTTCTCAGTTCTCATGTGTAGAATTCTTCACCTGTAAGTCCAGTTCAGGGGACATTTTTCAGTTTATAATGATGTCTTTCCCTGAATGGATGCAAATGGTAAAAGTATTTTAGTACAAAGGACCCAGGCTTTTTAGAATAGACAAGAAAATATGGAAATCCCACATCAAAATCACAATTTACAGCATCCGTTTTGACCATCACTGTATTTACTTTTTACAGAAGTGAAAATAACTTAAATAATTCATCTGCCTGAGAGCTCATAACTCTCTGGCCTGCATAGAATATCTTTCATATATCTCATAACCTAGAGCCTATTGACAAACTCTATGAAAAATAACAGCCCTTTCTCTTGCAAAAGCAAAATCCGATTTATTGATTGTGATAGTCTAAATAATGGCATTTCTATTGACCGAAGGGTATCGCCCAAACAGGTTAGAGTTTACTCAGGGCATGAAATGTCTCGTGCATGCCATCAGAAAACCAAAACTTACTTGATGCTTTTCCTTCCTTGGTTGTACTGCAGCTGTGACCAAACTATTTTGTGACAGGTGCTTAATGAAATCGAACACTGGATTTTTTGAGGGGTGGGGGACACGGGCCGAGGGCATGAACACATTTATTTCTTTAGTCTACAAGACATAGCAAAGACTTTCCATGGTGTCTGCATACAGCCACTATAGTAAAGTTCAGGTGAGCTGAATTCCCAGACTGGAGCTCCAGGGCCCAGCCACGGCTGTTGGGTACCAGCATTGGTCTCGGGGACCTGTAACAGGGTGCAGTTTGAGTGGAGAAAGCTGGATGTGCCTGACGGTGTCCTTAAACTTCCTCTGGGAAGGGCTGTGGAAGGACTCGCACAGTGACTTCCCAAGATGACGAATTTGTATCATTTGCTCGTGTGTGGATTTGGGGAGAGGGAGCAGAGGGAGAGCCGACGGCTGGGGGGGTTCACAGCCGCAGGTCAGCGAGGACGGTGATTCGCACTGCCCTCTCCGCGCTCCTCTGCGGTGTTTGTGCTGCGCTCACTGCTGCGTGCTGTCTAAGCGGGGCCCACCAAGTAAGTCTTCGCACTTGGTCGGTGGACTCCTCGCCGTTTTCCAGCCCAGTGCTGCCTCTTTCATTCAAAGTTAGACAGGAATCTGGAGCTTTCCATGAGACTCTGGTGCTGTGCCAACGACGGAGCCCCATGAAAGCAAGAACCTGCTCTGCTGCCATTAGGGTGACAGGTGCAAGTCTAAAGTTTGTACCCAGATTTGACTCTAGAACTATCTGAAGTTTAGGGTGGGTTTGTTCCAGGATGCTAAATTTGCACGAAGCTTTGCTTTCTCCCCATCTTGACAGATCTCTGCTTTCTTTTGTTTTTTTCTCTCTCCTAATTGGGCAACAAAGAGATTGTTACAGCCTCATAAAATACTGAAAATCCTTCCCCATCAGTTCTGCCTGTTGGAAAATGTTGTTCTCCAAATTCTAGTCTTGGATACATTCTATTATTTAATTCATAAATGTTTAAATAGGGACCTAAGAGATCCCAACCGTGTCTTTTTACATAATGAAATTACAAGGAGTAATATGTTACTACCATCCATAAACTTATTGTGCACTTTACATAAAATTCAGATCAGGTGGCTCTGCATGCATGCATATTTTACATTTTCAACTTTATTAAAGAAATGAGCAGAGTGCTGGAAAGGTTGCTTTGCTGTACGGTCAATTCAGATCCTGGGGACCATAAATCTGAAAGCCTATGATTTGTTGTTCTTTGCTCGCAATAAATTAAGCCCTTCTTGACGGAGAGGTTGGCTACATTTGTTGCAGTTTAGGTCACAGTATTTGGACAAAGATGCCTCTGGATGTGCCGGGAAGCGAGTCTGTGCTGGGTCCAGTGGGGCAGGGAGAATATCTTCAGTTTTGCCAAGCTATCAGAGCTGGAACCTACAGCTGATTCTGTGGCACAGGTTTTCAAGTTAGGATAACTGAGGGGAGATGATTTTCATCTGCAGGCTGATTGCATATTAAAAGCTTTTGAGGTGTTACTGGGAGGTTTTTTGCCTGGATGAAGCAGTAGCTTAATGAACAGGGAGAAAGGCAGGGCTGGGTGCAAGTGGGATTTGGGTGGGACACCCAGTAGCTGTGCCCCCATTGCTGGACCAGAAAGGTGCCACCAGGACAGTTCCTGGGGAAAAAGGCAGGGCAGCGCTGTGTAGTACACATGGCCTGGCATGGCAGAGATGGGGGCATTATACAAATAAAAACCTGTAATTTTATCTCCTTTGCTAGTAATGAGTGTCCTCAATTGCTACTTAATGGTGTCTCTGCTGGGTAAGGAATGAGTTGATACGCAGGGTCTGATGAAGCAAAAAGTATTACTGCTTCAACCCTGAAATCATAATATCATTTAAAAACAAATCATATCAAAGTGCTTAAGTCTGTCACATCTAGCATGAAGGATGATTTAGTTGACAGTTGGTTATATTTTTCCATTAAGAAAAAATAATCACTATTTCTAGCTTTCTCTTCCTCATCTAGATTTAAGCCTTCTTTTAGCCAGAAAGGAAGAATATTCTTGCCATTGAACAAGACAAAGGTCTGTTCCATTGAAATAGTAGCCTTAAAGCAATGCTGAAATAACCTGCTATTCCGCAGGGACTAACCCCAGCATAACTAGCCTCCCCTCCCACAAATGCAGGTTAGCTCACAGTAGTATGTTCCTTTCATTTCCATGCACCACATTTTTGAATCAATAAGCTGAGATGAACTGGAAAAATGCAAAGGAAATGGTGCAATTACCGAAATGGTAGATTTTGTGTCTAAAGGAAAAAAAAAATATCCTGGGAGTGACTTCTTCTTTCTCAGCTGGGATAAGATCAATACTGGGAAAGGTGACGTTGTGACAAATACAACATTCCCAGCTTATCTGTCTCAAAACCAGCCAAACGTAAGAAAATTAGATATAACTGCTGAGAAATTGGCACTTAACCTTTTTCCCAGAGATGCATTGGTTGGAAACAGAATTATGCTGATCTCTGTATACAAGATAGAGATACAGGTACGAGAACTTAACTGTTCCGAATTCACTAAACAGCTCAGGGATATTTGCTTTAATTTTACCACAGTAAAATATAAAGGAGTTTAATCTTTCCTGTCATGTTACTATAACAAAAGATTGGTAGGTGTGGGTGGCACATTCCAAATCTGCTCTGAATAAATATTGGGTGAAGAAAATAAATTTTGTTCAAGTGAGGAATATATTTCAAGTTTAACAGTGAAGTGGCCAGGTCATGTCTATGCTCCAGCCTGGAAAGGCAGCATTATCAACTGGGTGTGAATCTGTGCTAGATCCCATGTCTGTTTCTTATCAGCACTTACACTTCTCCTGAACTAAAGTTGAGCCTTGACCCCCTGAAGCAGTGCCCGTGCAGAGGAGGTCTGGCCATCCTGTGTCTCTTCATGTGGTCAGGGCAGGGGAGTGAACTCTGCTGAAGCTTGCAGGGCTCTCCTGGTGTCTTCTCCAGGAGATCTTCACACCACTGCCAACAGCTCTCCAACTGAAGTCCTGGGCAGAAGGCTTTAGCTAAGCGCTGGCCAGCTGTGGCTGTGAGATGCTGACATGGCAAACCTGCCCTGCATTTCAGCTCTGGCTAACGACGTTACCCATTAATTGCCAGGTAGTAACTGCCTGGCGGGTGCTGGCTGAGGGAGCCGATGTTACTGTCAGCCCCACACAAAGAAAGGATGGATTGAAAACGCAAAAGAGAAAGATGGGAAATGTGAGCTGGTACCTGTGAAATGCTTGTGAACTTATGTCCCCAGTGCTGAGGGAAAGCTGCTCTGACCTCTGCAACCTGCATGCCTCCAGCGCTAGCACAAAGCACCTGACAAACTCTTCCAAACACCAGCCTGAATTTGAGGGGAATTGCTTCTGCTGAACAGCGATTATAATTCCTGCTGTATATCCAGATTTTGACAAGTAAATCTCATATTTTAAACACAGGATTAAAAAATTTTATTACTACAGTGGGGATTAAGTAGTAAAGCCTCAGAATGTAAGTCTGCAAAGTAGGAAACACAGGAAAATAAAGTAAAATCTATTGTTCAGAATAACTCGGGCTTAACCCTTTGTCACCTGGTGCAGACCCAGATTGCAATCGGTACAGCCCTGTAATAATTATCCCTGGGTCTCCTGTAACATTTCACAGGACAGTTAGGGGATATGGAATTTCTTCCTGTTGTTTTTCAAATCCTTCCCTCTCCAGACTTGGCTGCACCATCACGCTCAGAAAGAACAGTGGCATTGAATAGCATCCGAATGAGAAATTCAAGCCAGCCAGTCCTATTTGCTGCACTGACTTGTCTGATTACGAAGCGGTTCATTTCCGTTTCTTCTTGCTTGTTTTTAGAGGAAAGTCTCTTTATTAAGCTCACCATTGTGAAAGTGCAGTAAACAAAATAACTTATCAGCTGACAAGTTTTCAAGCCGTTGGGTGAAACCCTGACCCCACAGGAGCCAGCAGATGTCTGGCCCTTGTTTTCAGTGAGCCTGGGATTTTACCCAAAATGCCTAATTTTGAACCTGCTCCCCAGAAGGGTGATCTTGGGAACGAAGCAGAGGACAGGGAGCTGGCAAGTGTGGGTTTAGTTTGCTAGCACTGCACTGCCTGAAAACCTCCCTTTTCCAAAATGATGGATAATAATATCTCTGTACCTGCCAGGTGGAAGTTTAATCCATCTGTGGCTAGTAGGTGATTTGAAATCCTTGGCTGAAAGCTGTTATGGAAAAGGAAATAATAATTCTTCCAGGATGATTTGAATGCACAAATTTAGAGGCTGCCTCCTCACACCTCCAGCTTCAGAAAGTGAACTCGCAAAAGGCACTGTTGTCACTCTGCTCAAGTTTTCCCCAAAATATCCCGTCCAGAAAAATGAAACACTCTGAGAGGACAGTGAACTTTACCACAGGGAAAACTGTAGCTGAAACAAGTACCAGTAGTAATCATCTAATGGAAAAAACATTCAATTTTGGGATGAATAAAGATACTGCCTGATGTCTACGATGTCTTTTCTTCTCTCCCTGAGCTCACACATGTTTGATAAATTGCATTTTCCACAGAAATGCTGGGTATAAGCAGCTGCTGGGCTCAGGATCACTGTAGAATTTAGAACTTGATGTTGTGGTATATTATGCAAAACTCTGTCAAAGCAAAGCTCCTGTTGATCCTAGGATTCAGCTATTTTCTACCAATATGGCTTTTCTGAACAGCTAATGAACACCTAATGTTCAATTAGCTGCCTGTTCCTTTCGATTCAGCTTAGGAATGTAAAAAAAATCATAGGCACAATCCTAAATCTTATGAATCTGGAAACCTTACCCTTGGTTCTTCCAGATAGTGAGAATTCTGACAATTTTTTATGACTTTCCAAATGAACATTTCTGCATCTCCAGCAAGGCCATGTGAGGTTTTGACTTGTTTTGAGGATTAACGGTGAAATGGTTGATAAACGTAAGCCTTCAGAGATTCCCTGGCTTTGCTAAGGGAGGTAAATCTAATCACAGGTTAATTACCAGCTATTTTCACACTACCAGAACATTCTTAAAAAACAAATCGATGTCTAATAAATGATTTGTGTGTGTCCAATAATTAAACCCCTGATGCTCAGCACTCGCCAACTCTTACCATGCTGAATCTGCCAGAAGATGCTATTTCATTCCAGCGGTATCAGCAGCACAGTCCTTTTACATCATCCACTGATTCTTGCATAAGGAAATAAAATTATTGAACAGACGATTATTTAAACCCTCCCTAAGCTAAGGAGTTGTAAGTTGTTGGCATAATAAACGAATATAGAGTTATTTTGCTTACTGGCACTATCAGCAACATTCCTGTTTCTCCAGGCAAAGAACACCGAGAGATTTGGCTACACTGAATACAAAAGCAAGTTGCAAGCAGGAGTAGAGGTCATTCTGGGGCCAGAGAAATTTTAAGTTTTTCTTTCCGTGTAACTTTAGCCTTCTTTTGATATGGTTCTTAATTAACTAGTAAACTTGTCTTTTCATTTCCATTTAAATGTACTGACAGTGCGTTCTGACTTGGCTTGTGATCTATTATTTTCCCTTTGGTGTAATCAATACAGAGATGCCACAAAGCTACAGGTGACATTAGAAAGAACTTTTCTCTATCCCACATAATTTATTACCTCTCTATCTCCATTCCATAACCAGCGTAATAAAATAGCCCAGAAGGCTGCTTTAGAGGGAAGTGGGCCTAACTTTTTGTTAGTACTGGGCTTCCTTGGATGAAGCAGAGCTGAAGTCCTGCAGTTTGGAAAAACAGAGCTTATTTCTTTGTATTTGAGGTGGGCTTTTAAGAGGAACACATGAAATTCTGGGAAGCCTTCATCTCTCCCCACCCTACAATTTTTGTGCTAGCGAAATGTCCTTTCACTGCTTCAAAATAAATGCAAAGCGTGTGGCCAGCGGCTAGTACTCCCGGCAGTTTCAAAGCCGAGACATGCAGTAAGGGAGAAAGCAGCAGGGAAAGCAGTGACAACAGTTCTGTTCCCAAAGAAAGAACCCGGAGCTGGTGCGCAGCCCAGCTTTGTGAGTTAGGCATGCAGCAGGCAGACGTGAATTCAACTCGCTGCCCTCAATCAGAGCCGTGCCACCGCCTCATCTCCGTGTGCCCCGCAAAGCCCGACGGCCCCGGAGGAAGGGCTGCCTCGCAGTGCCAGCGCCCATTGCGAGGGGACGCCTGCTCCAGCCCCCGTAATTAGTTTCAGAGCTTCCATTTCTCAGAGCAGCTCTGCAATTGCAGGAAGAGGGGCTCCTCGTGCGTGCACAGCATGGGTATGGGGACGCAGGGTCCGTGCTGTCCATCAGGCTGTTGGCTCATCGAGTCTTTTGTTTCAGAAGCCTCAGCTCATTGCAGAGTTCCTGCCGCATTCCCGGGGTGAGACGGGGCTGGGGTGAGCGGGAGGAGAAGTTGTGAAGCCTAAGGTAATTCTTCAAGCTTGAAGGATTTAACTTTGTTCGCTATTTATTTTACCAGACTCAGCAGCTGTGGTTGTAACCTAGAGACCGAAATCCAGAGGTGGCTCTGGATGGTGTTGCTGGAGCTGAAGCCCAGGTTAGTTGGAAGTGAAAAGCTATTGGAAAAAAAATGCCAAGTCAGCTGTCCTTTAGGCTTGGGGGATGACCAGGTCGTGCTCACGGGAGGGTTCAGCCACACGGTTACACAGCTCTTCAGAAAATCCACACCACGAGATGGGACTGAATCGAGTTGTGCAACAGGTTGGCTTCGTACCGCTTCTCTTGTCAGCTCTGGGAGTGCTTGGTGTTAAATAATAGATAAATACTGGAGGATAACGTTGCTACGCTGTCGTGAATTGCACGGAGCTTTTACCATCTCTTAATGCAGACTATGCAGTGGGGCTGTTACTGGGGTAAAAGCTCTGGGATTTGGCATAACAGAAGAACAAAAGATGACCGAAAAGGCAAATGGAACTTATAGTTTTTGTTAATTAACTGCCTCCTTGGCCTTTACTTTCAGTCCTGCCAGCAATCCAACTCCCTGCTTTGTCCGTAAAGCCCTGCAGTCACAGGTGACTGATCCTCGGGGGAGTTTATGTTACATTTAAGATAAACATAAGGGTAAGCCAGAGGTAATGAGTTTGGAACCGCTCCCTCAGCAGCTGGGCGAGGGGAACTCTGCCGCCGAGGCTGGCGGGGTAAGGTTATCCTCCGGTGAGGAAGGCAGCGCACAAAATGGGGGCTCCTCGAGGAGCTGGGCTGCGGAGCGTGGGGCAGGGGCAGGTGGAGATGAGGGGCCGGCAGGCAGCGCCATGCCCTGCGGGGCAGGAGCGGAACGCGGAGGGAAAGGCGGGAAGGGGGAACCGCCGCCTCCCTCCCGCCCTCAGCGGCGCCGCCCGCGCGCCCGCCCTGAGGGGGAGCCGGCGGGCGCGCGCCCCAACGGCTCCAACGGCCGCCG
>Ga0065711_1034813_pt1 | contig 23196 bp, 6 predicted proteins | sample Hoacrofraction12_FD_59098 | JGI IMG/M metagenome (GOLD analysis project Ga0065711, IMG submission 59098) | Hoatzin crop microbial communities from Cojedes, Venezuela - Epithelial fraction 12 v2 (version 2) | ecosystem: Host-associated > Birds > Digestive system > Esophagus > Crop | place...
GGGGAAAAAAAAAAAAAAAAAAAAAAAAAAAAAGGAGTCAAAACTAGTCCACAGATTGAAAGGCTCCAACCCGCAATTCACACTAAGGTAGGTGCATCGAACAGGTCCCTTATGCACAAGAATACCATTTTCCCCTGCAAGTACCAATAACTACGTGCTTACGATGTATAGTCTTTAATGTCTGTTAATAAAAACAATCCAAGGCCTGCCTGACAGACAGATATTTATGCTGTGAATGTTAGCATCTGGGTCCAACCCTCTCCTCAAAACCCACAAAGACTGAGTTTTACAAAAGAAAAATGAATGAGAATTCTGCAATAAGCTTGGAGTAAAAGAAATACTATGGTTTGTATTCTGTTTGGGGGGGGTTTTGTTTGGCTTTTGGGGGGTTTACTTTGGGTTTTTTTGGTGGATTTTTTTTGTTGTTTTTTTGGGGTGGGTTTTTTTGTTTTGTTTTGTTTTAATAGAGGATTAATCCTCCTGCTTTCCTGCCCCTTCACACCAAAGGTGTCATCTTCCAAACATCACAGCAGGTGTGTTCTAGCCCACCCACAGCTTCAGGGATTAATTAGATATTCCCTGTGCCTGAAAGAGACCATAATTTCTTACCCAGTGATTACTATTTGCAGGTCTGTTTGATTACAGGCCTGTTTAACAGCATTGTTTCTTCAAAGCTGACCCAATGAACTAAAGCGTTTCCAGTGTTGCTACCTGTGAAGTTGAAAGGAATCCTTCATTTTTATGATTACTGCAGCCTTCTGGAAAACCTGAAGGAAACTATGATTAAATTAATAAGTTCAAAGTTTGATCAACTGATCCCTGTTGTCAGATTTGCAAGCTTTTTGTGCTTCCGTCCATTCTTTCCACCAGTTCGGCCCCCTACAACAGCTACATTATTGCTCATTCAATATCTACTTGCTGTTGAAGTCCTGTTTAAAGAAGAGGGGAAGGGCCAAGAGCTGTTAAACTCACTATTGGGGGACATCACAAACAAGAAATTAATCAACAAATTTATTCACACATTCACAAGCAAAAAAAGAAGTCACAACAAATCTTTTATCATCAGCTTCAAAGATGTAACATCTACATGGAATGCTTTTATTTTGAGCAATATATTTCTGAAACCCATATTTCTGCTCCTCCTAAGCAAGCCAGCACAAAGGCAAAGCAGGCAAAGCTAGCAGCAGCAAGTGAAGAGTGGGAAGAAAGGGGAGAGTGATATGTACCTTCCATGTTTAATTGCACTGGGTAGCATCTGTGGAAACATTCCTGTGATCCGCCAGATAGGCAGGAAGTTCAGCTGTCCACATAGCCGTTCTCCAGGACTGCACAGTGACACATCCTATTTGCACCTCACTGAAGAAAGTGAGAAAGACACTATTCATTTCTTTTCCTCAGCCTATACTATCCAGCTTATGAATTCCACAGCAACTAAGGTGTCAGCTCCTCCTGCAGAGGTTGGGGAATAGGAAGATTACAGCATTCCCTCAGAGAAAAATCTTTGAATATCATCACTTACTGGATTAAGCAAATAGTTGGGTTATTCCATAAACTACTCCTCATAGTACTATTTAGACACCTATGATTTCTAGAAGTATACACAACTTCAGTTACCAAGAGACACAGAAATCTGAAGAAAGCTCAGTAACTGAGACAGATCTGTGTCAGAAGTTTACTGCATGGTCGTTCCCTGTAGAGAGTAATATCAAGGCTGTGGATGGAGTTCCTGTAGCACTAGATAGGTATCTGTTAGCATGAGGATTTCACAACAGAAAAATTAATTGCTTAATTGAAATTTCTCTTCATCCACCCCTGCAGTCAGACAAATCATCGTTATACAACACTTCACACCACCTACAGGAATCTGGCAGTAATATCTCCCCAAGTAGATAAGCAGTTTGATGGAAGGGGGATAAAACCAAACTAGAAATCTCTCAACCATATGAATTTATATTAAATCTGTAACAACTGGGCAGGGGCTTAGCCCGAAACAGTAAGTTTACCTCAATGTTTCCTCTATCCCGAGACAAATATTATTGATGAACAAAGGCAAAAAAAGAGTGGAAATGTTCATCTTCCTTCCATTTTTCTGCAATAGACCATTTTCCTCATACCTATAATATTTTGAAATGTTTTGTGGAAGAAATGATGCACATAAAAGCCTCCTCAATTCATCTGCTCGAGCAGAGTTGCTTTCCCTATTGTTTTGATCCCAGATGACCACCAGGATTTCAACCTAACATAAACTTCCTAAAGCAATGCTACAGAAAAAGGGAATCCTTACATATGATCTGGCAGAGTAATTCCTGTTCCTCAGATTGGATTCAGCATCACTGATAGCACAACACAGAAAGTTAAATATGTAAATCTTTGCTGGATCAGGACCGGAGAGACCCCTATCATCATTTCATGCTATTATAAAAACGCTTCCCAGTGATCAGCCTTGGCACTTTGTTAATACTTATTAGAATAATTCCTGGTGCCTGCAGCTAGTCTTCCCAAAATGTGGGGAAACAGATGCATAGTAAAAACTCTACTTATACCCTGGATGAGACTAATCAATACAACTCTAAACTGTGTGTTTATTTCCACTTGTTTTAAGGGAAACATCAAATAAAAAGCAACAACTTGTATCTGGAGGATGGGTAATTACGGACAGCAAGTGTCATTTCAATATAAATAGGGGAAATAAATGCAAATTATACAACACTTAACTCTTACGAATTGGCTGTTAACTGAGACAATAGTCTACAAGATGTTGTTTGGAGTATCTCATTAATAAAATTCAAAACTGTTTTCAGCAATTATGTGCAATCATTGTTATTTTATCACTGGCCAAAAACAGTCCCTCACTGCATGCTTCAACATATAATTGTATCACAGATTGCCAAGAAAATTATCCTGTCTATAGGAGAGAATTGGAACTGTACCATACTAACACAGAAATGCCACACACTAGCAAAAGGAAATGTTAGTTTTGAGATGAACTTGCTGCTAAAGAAGACTAATAGATGTTCTTGAAAGACCAAGACTTACAGACAGAATGATTGGCCGCTTTCATAAACTGATTTTAGCAGGTCTAGAAAAGCATCGTCCAGGTCTTGTTCTCACTTGAGAGGTTTACTGTAGCTGGGTTTTGCTCTCGAGAACACCCGTACCTAAACTTTAGGTTTGGTTCATAATACTGAGCACTGCAAACCCAGGTGTGAATTACCTCGACAAGCTGCTCTGCAACGCGCAAGTAAAACACCAGTTCTGCAGCATCGCGAGGGAATAACCAGCCGCAACCGCTCAGTCCCTGCAACGGCATGTTGGGAGGGACAGCTCAGCTCATAGGCCACAATCAACTCTCCTGCAGCCTAGTACACCTAGTTACCCAACAAGATCAAACACCGTTCCCTTGATTTCTTGCAGGCAGTTGTGCTCACCTAGGCAGAAATAGCAACAGCAGAAAAAAGCACAAACTCAGATCAGAGCAGCTGGCTACTTCTACATCTCCTGCACGTACATGGGCGCATGCACAGGGGCTTGCCCACATCACAGGAGTTACTCTGGAGCGCCTGCGACATTGTAGGCCACCTAAAACCTGTCAGAGTGAAAAGACGGAGGTAACTAGGCCTGGCAAATTTGATGAACATTGATTTGGGACCTAATTTTCCCTACAATTTTTCTCTGTGTGTCTTGCTGTATCTTTTATTCTTCACAACACAGTCTGCCCATCTCTGTGCAGTTCAGAACTGTAGCTTCAGGACAACCTGATTTAAACAGCTGCATTTTACTTTCAGGAATAGTAAAAATATTTTGCTTTTTAGATGTTAGGCATAATTTATAGGGGAACAGAGGCATGAATTATATTTGCATCAGAATGCCCTCAAGTTTTTAACTGAGGTCCTAGAACGCTCAGTAAATAGTACCTGAAAACTCGCCTTCTGCCTCTAACTTTTTCACTGACTGTAAAACCTCCCAGCCTTTGCCATTCCTTCCCCCCACATAGATACAACCTGACACACGAAAGAATGTGGGGAGTTTTCCTCAACTGTCACTTGCTAATTTTGTGAGATAAAAATCTGGTCTTACAAATTTTAACAGTGATGACAATTTGTCTTTGTAAGCCTGAGTTTAAATACTTTTTGAAAAAAACCTAACACATTAAACAGGATCTCCTAATAAGAAGACCAAAAGCATAAAATATACATGTTTTTAAATAAAAGTGTACAGCACTTTATAAGAGAGCTGAAAAAAAAAATTAAAGATATGAAAATAAGCAACAAAATTAAAAGGGGGATATGAAATCAAGGGAGAGATTCCTCTGTCCTGTCAGCACTCAATTAATTAACTCAATGAAGTTAGACGTATTCAAGTGATGAAGAAAACGTGACCAGTGTTCTCTCCCTGGTCCAAAAGCACCCAAGTCTTGACTTAGCAATAGATCTATCTCCAGCACTACAAATGATGCTCCCGCCCAAAGTCAGTCAATGCTTTTTGGAAGGGACAACTTTAGGCAGCAGCTGAGACTGAAATCCAAGTCAGCTGCGCTGTGTCTCCCTGGGTGAAGGGAGCAGACCGAAGCAGCAGCAGACAGAATAACCACTTTACAAGAAGCATAATGACAGGTAGTTTGACAGGCACCATACTGACTTTATAAAATGTTTCACGCACACAAATTATGCAATGCATCTAATAACGCACCGGGGGTGGAAGGAGGCTGGAAAAGCAGAACACTGTTCACTCATTCTGATGCCATGTTGTTCACACATTACAGAAGAATCTGTCTGTGTTTTGACAACCTGCCAGTCCATCACTACCTAAAGCACAAGACTTGCCGTAGGCAATTTGACCCTTTTCTTCCTTTCCTACGCCCTCTTGCTTATTCTAAAGCACATAGGCTCTCCAGTAATAGCATTTGATGTTTTAAAAGGCAGGCAATAGTTTAGGATTATTTTGCATGTTGAGAAAGCCCACAGGCACACTCAGTATTTTCTGGGCAATTGCAGCTAGTTCTCTGTTATCAAGAAGAATGGCAATTACAGTTTTGTTATTCAGACATTTTTCAAACTTAGGACTAAAGAGTGGGTCTGGAACTTCACCCAAAATAGATGCTTTAAGCAGCCTGGGATAAGTAGATTAAGTGAATGTGGACTTTGGCCTTGTTTTTTTACTTCTCTTTGGTTCATGTAGTTTTGGTGACAAAAATACAATTGTGCCTCAAATGGAAGTGTTCATATGCCTTATGTTTTTCTACAAGTAGCGGTACCTGAGCAGATGGACAGATTAAGATACCTGTCTGTACCAAGTTCTTCAGTTGCCATTCAGCAATGAGGGTTAGAAATGTGATGGGAGCCACTTGAATTACAGACTTAAAATAAGCGCAAGTGAAGGGTAAGTCACAGACCAGTATTTGAAATGGAAGACGAGAAAAAGATGGGAGACATGCTTTCTGCCTTTACTTTCGGTACAAACCAGATATGTACAATCTGTCTCCACAAGCAAACTCAAATAAAGCACACTACGAAAACAAAACAAATCAAAACCCCCAAAAACACACCACAACACACAGAGCCTTGCATCCTGTTTCTTCTCCATCTCCTACATCTGTTTAGGCATTTGGTACATAATTTCTTTTCTATTTGGCTAATTTAAATGAAAACAAACAAACAAACAAAAGTCATACAAAAAGAAAAGGGACAATCGGGTTCTGAACAGTGCATTGCTTTGGGCAGGCTGGCCATCTTGACTGTTGAAGTTTTTTCCTTTTTCCCAAGATTGTTTTCAGCTAAACCATCAGCTTACTGTACTCCGTAATCCAGTGTTCAACCAGTCAGTCAGCTGGGAGGGTATACTGGATTTGGCTGGGATAGAGATAATTTTCTTCACAGCAGCCTGCACGTGTTTTAGATGCCTGACCAAAACAGTGTTGGTAACACACCAACATTTCAGCTATTGCTGTGCAACCCCCAGGCTTTCTCTGTTTCTCACTCTGCCATCCCAGTGAGCAGGCTGGGGGTGGACAAGAGCTTGGGAGGGGACACAGCCACGGGACAGCTGACCCCAGCTGACCAAAGGGATGTTCCACACCGTATAACAGCACGCTCAGCCATAAAAGGGAGGGAGGTTTTCGAAAGTAGCTGTTGCTTGGAGTCTGCTGGTGGCGAGTGACTGCTTTTGCATTGCTTGTTTTGGGGAGTGGAGTTAAGGGGGGTCCTTTTTTTCTCCACTTATACTGTCTTTATCTCAACCCATGAGGGTTTTCCTCTTGCTTTTGCCCTTCGATTCTCATCCTGACCCTTCCGGAGGGAGGTGAGCAAGTGGTTGGGGGCTTACCTGCCAGCTGGGGTCAGTCCAGCACCGAGGGGCGTGCTAGGTGGCAGTTCTGCTGGTCGGGGAAGACTGGAAGTAGGGTGCATGTGCAATTTGATCACCTACTCCTTTCAAACACGCAGAAAACAGCATTTGTTCAGTATTACTGGCATACAGTTACATTTGAACTAGAAATCTAGCTTACTGCTGGGCCTGATTAGGAATTGTCTCCCAAATCAATGAATCCTTTTCAAATGCATGCTTACCCTGATAACAAATTGCTTCTGCCTTCTCCATGCCAAGTACCTTTACAGAGGTTTAAGGCAGAGTTTATCAGTGCCTAGTGTCCTCAAAGGTGTTAATATTTAGTCCTACCTCAACACCTGATTAGTGATTCACAGCAAGTCAAGTCAAAGCTCACTTCCACCAGTCTGTATAATTCCTTTCTACTACTGGCCACACCATAACAACAAAGCACTTCATGCTGGTTTTGACACAGATAATGTATTGCATTTGAAACAGTCCTTTAAACAACAAATGTAACTCATCCCCTGCTCAGGTGACCTTTCCTCCAAAATATTTCTTATATGGCTATATCCACCAGACTAAATGCTGATATCCTCATCCAAGTAAAACTGATTTTGAAGCCCTAAGAATTTCTTCAGACATTATTTGAACAGCAGACTAGGTGTTAAACTCGGCACAGTGCTGATTTCAGGCAAAAAAGGCTCTATTCTGTAGGTGTTTGAAAGACAATAACACAGAAAATCCAGCAGGTCTGAATATTAAAATGTGGCATAATTACATGACACCATTGATGACAGAATTAGCTCAAGTTGAGAGCATCCTGTGCTCCCTGCTGCCTTGCACATTACACATTTTCACTAGGAACAGGCTGTGTCAAACAAAACATGGAATAACGATTTCCACCCCTTTGCACTCATTTTGCTCTACCCCAAGCGACCACAGAGAATTAAGGACCAAGCTGTGCCTGAGTCTAGACAAACTCTTCTGATTCACAGATCCAGAATTTCCTCACGCAGACACTGTGTGATGGATTTCAGAAGACTGCAGAAAGTCATGTTCCTACGACCACAGGATTTAGCTGAAATGCCATGCACTGGATCACACAAAAGCAAGAAGCAGGAGAGGGGACTAGTATACTAGCGTCACGTGAGCATCACATACACCATGTACTTTCCTGATGTACCAAGATGCTACAACGCTGTGCTACCTCTGAAGGCAGGGTACCAAATTGGCACACCCATACAGATACAGAGCAGCACCCCAGTGCTTTGTGGGGAAGTCCATACATTACAGCCAGCCCAAAGCCAGCAAGAATGGTGTAACTGCTACAAGAGAAGCACACTGCACTAATTGTGTAAGCTCCAGGCACTGCAGAAAGGAAGGGGGAAGGCCAGGTAAGAGCTTGTTGGCATGTCAGGCTGGCAGTCACACTGATGGCGTGAGAACCACTTGCCTACACCCAGGAACCATTACTGCCCTTTGCAGACACACCAGCACAGAATCAGCCTGCCAGTTCAAGCGCTTGCAGGATCAGAGCTATAGCCATATACACTGACTGCTTACTGAAGAGCAATCCCCGGAAAAAGGCTGTCACAATATCAACACAAGGGTTTGATTGTGTTGCCACTTATAGCTAATCTGAAGGCAGGGTAACAACCTATGAGAGCATTTTGTCACTTTTGATTTCTCAGTCCAATGGCTTCTCCTCACCTGCGTCCACAGAGGAGAGCACTAAGTGCAGGGGAGGGTGAAAGATACAAGACTTCGAATTCTAGGTGATTTTCCAAAGTTACCTCCTTTTGTCTTTGGGTAGAAACATCCTAAAAGTTAGTGTTATAACGATCCAGGTGGTGAATAACCCTTACAGGGTAAAATTTCCCTATGGTCATAAAAACAGCTGCCTAGAGGAAGAGAAAAAGGAGTGGATATGTTTGAGGAAACATTTTCTTTCCCTCCAATACTTCACCCGTTGAAAGTTCAGGGACTTTGGGGGAAAGTTTATATCAATATGATGGCGTTTTCTCTCTCACTTGCTTCTGCAATAAAAGCAGAATGAGCAGCTGTGTTTACAGTTTGCAACTTCGAATTGTTTTTTTTATTACCATGTCAAATTATTCATGATGATTTAATCATCAAATCCATTTGTGCTATTACAATTGTGTTGATAACATAGAGTGATAATATTGTTTAAGCACAGCACATTGAAGTTTTACATCACCTTTCACCTGAAGATTTCTGCAGAAAACATAAAAGTACTAAAGATTCCTGTGGCCCTTTTATAATGGTCTTTTGCTTGTAGTGCTTCAGACAATGAAACTCAGACATTGGTACTTGCAGAGCGTTACACGGCAAGTCAGAGAAACTTGCATCTCCACCTCATGGTCTCAACCCTAAAATCCTTTTAGAGGTGTTCTTGCATGCTCCAGAAACATAGGGAGACACCATATTCTGGGTTGGGTAACACTTTTTCTGGGTCTACACAGCATTTAGAAGTGTAACCCTAATCTTTCAGAACAGAAAGCTGACTAGGTGGATGACCAGTCATGCAACAGGATTAATCAGTATCCCCATGTCATAAGCAAGAGAACAGATACTCAGAGTGACACCCTCAGACTTTCTGCTTAGTTTAAAAGCAGTTGCTATTGTTTAAGAGCAGAGAGTGGTCCTTTCTTTTCTGTATTCGGTGCACACCATAATAGGACCCTGCTTTCCACAGATACTTAGCGTTTAGCACGAGATACAAATAATGAAATACAACAGCCAACACAACAGAGTTTGTCTGAAAGGCATGAAAAGGTAAAACAAAGCAGGAGACAACTCAACCAGTACTAATGAAGCAAGAAAGAACATGACATTGTGTACCAACTTTTGTAAACAATTCCAATGAGTTGTATTTTTTCTGCTCCTAACCTGCCTTATTACGAATATGACATAATATCATGTAACACACTAGATAACATTAAGCTTGGCCTTAACAACATTGTTAAGGAGTCCGTCGTTTCCCTTTAATTAACGCCCTACTATGTCTGACAGCAAGCGTTCATAGCACACCCCAGTGAACTTCAGCTTTGAATGCTAGGTAGGTGTCAGCAAATACTGATTTTAACAGCAAACAAATGAAAGGAGAAACGTGTTCTTGGAATCAGATGAGCTTGAAAGCTCGGCAGTGGCTATGGGTTAGGATGCACGTAGAGGAAATCTGAATACACACAAGACAGAAGATACCAATTTTGTCAGTTATGCCAGTTCAAAAAGATGACTTCAGAAGAAGGTAGGCATAAGTTAATAGCCCTGTGTGAATGTCATTCCAACGTCTTCGTCCAGCATGAGGTCAAGTCCTGGCATGCAAACTCCTCAGTCCTGTGCTACATTTCACCTGACACATTACGCCACTGAAAACTTCTCATTTGTCCTCTTTCACTCAGGACCAGGAAGGGGGTAAACAGCCACTAGCCTGTGGAAAATTCAGTTACAACCCAAACCTTTCACGTAAATAGTCAAAGTGCAATTTGAAGCGCAATAAAAGAAAGCAATAAGGTGTCTGCAACAGCAGGTCTTCCCAAGGCCACAAAACAGTAGCAGCAATCAAACAAGTCTCAGATGCAGATTGCTGGTGACAAATCATCTCTCCATCAGAAGATTTTCTGATTTAATTCACAATTAAAGATTATAAGTACTAACAAGCATTAATCATAATATGGATGCCTTTGAACCACTGCATCGGAGAAACCCAGCTGTGATTCAAGTAGTAGGCTATCTACTCAAAAGCCAGAGAAGGTTCTCCCTTTGCTGTCGACAAACCCTCTAAAGTCTATCCAAAAAACTACTCATCCTGTTTTCCTCCTGTTGGCATTATTCTCTGCACCAAGTTTAGGAGAATTTAAACAGACATATATCTTATGCTGCGTTCTATATGGTACAGCAGCCAACCCTGTCATTCAAATCCATCTGCTACACACTGCACTAAAGAAAAACAGAACAAGGCTGGGAAAACTTATCTTGCCAGGTAAAAACAAAGCTGTATTACTGACCTGCTAGAAAAAGTTTTGAATTTCACTGGTCCTTCTGCTCAAAGAAACCTGCTACTCGGCTAGTTCTGTAGCTGACTGTCTTGCTGGTAGCACAAACATGCTATTAAGTCCCAGTACATGGCAACCTACTAGAGCACACAAAAAGATACTAATAAACTCATCAGTCTGAAAAGTTAAACGATGATGCACCAGCCTTTGACAGCCTGGAATACCACACTATGATTTCGTTACATTTTGCAGTTGGTTTTCCCCCCCTGCAAAATTCTTCACTCTTCTTTAGTGAAAAGAATCTGGCCAAGAAATTGATGCATCAGAATACTTTGTTTATCCAAAAAATCTGCATCCCGTCTCTTAAGAACTAGCTGGTTGGATAGACCTGTTCATTCAAGTTTTTTACTTGTGAAAAATAATAAAACTCCAATACCACTAGATTGAGTTAAACAGTAGGGGTTTAAGAGGAAGCAGTTGCTGTTCTTTTTTCAAAGCACTTATCACAGTGAAATGTGGGTCCATCCCTCCCCCTCTGCATGCCTCTGATCCTTTTTGTTAGGGGTGCAAGAAATATCAGAGTGCTGAAAGATTATAAGCAGATTTGGACTGTGCCACAGGCCAGTCCACTGGAATTAATAATGTTTCTCTGCAAGGTACATAATTTGCGGAAGGCTGGGCAGTTTGGGTGACAAGCAAGTCTGCGGAGAGTTTTCCACACCTCTTATAACAGGCAACAGAGACATTTTCTAATGTTTAAAGTAACAGACAAAGAAACATTGTTTCTAATACATACAGAAAGCCCACTCATTAGTTGTGTTAGTTATTCTTCAAATGGTTTGAAGTTCAAACTTGGATTAACTTTCATTATTGTGATTAGGTACTAGAGAACAACTCTGCTCAAATTTGTTGGTATAAGAACTGCTCCATTGCTTTAAGATTTACACAATTTAAAAGTGTCATCATCACCAGTTGTTACCAAAATTTAGAAAAAAAGTTACTCAGTGCTTCCTTCTATGCCCTTGCATCTACAGAGCTCATTCTGCAGCTAAGTGGGATGGACATGGCCAAAAGACTGGTAGAGCTGTTTTCTTTTGTGTCCAGAGACTACCTAGTTCCCACAGATCTGTTTCACCTATGTACAAAATTTAATTTTTCTTGAGATATTTATGTCTCTGGGAAGACACAAATACAGTAGCTTGCATTTCTCTGTATTTTAAATACTGTTTTATAATGGTCTTTCCACTTCACAGTGAAGAATCCCTTTGCTCCATGACATCCAACTCTCATTTAAAAAATACCCAGGAATAAGAGTCGCAGGCATAGCTCACTTAACTATGCCAGTGGGTAACTAGAGAGGTATGGGTATATTCCTGCAATTTCTCTGAAAAGAACACAAAAATCTCAACTCCTTGCTTGTACAGGGAAACACCTCTGCCTCCACTACACATGGCTTTCACATTCCTAAACTAACTGAATGAGCATAGGTTTCGCTGATACTGACGGGCAGTTGGCACACAGGGAGGGTTCTGTCTGGCCACCCTGGTACCAGGCACACACTAATGCCACAGCCCAGCCGATGGCCTAGCCCTTCAGAAATATGTTGGTATGTTACATGGGCAACATTCCATTGAAGACCATTACTTATGGTTGACTAGCTTGTACCATATCTTATTTTATAGCTGAGGAGGGAAGAACAAAAGTGACACAGCTGCAAAAAATTCAGAATCAAATCCTGCATGATACTATTGACTATATTTTCCTCTTTGTGATGCTGTGATTTACCACCCACAATCTTCTCGTCTCTGTGTCCTCAACTATAGATCTTCATGTCACAAAAAGGCTAGATCTTGCCATTCTTTTTCCAGACTCTCATTCCACTTCATTTCCCATCAATTTTTTCTCAACATCAAATCCAGAAAGAATTATCTATTTCTCTCTATTGTACAGAAATATGCAACAGACAGTAAAATATCAAGTGTGGGAGGGGAAATTTCCACAGAAGTACAACAAATTAGTCTGATGCTCAGAACACTTTTCTCTGCAAAGCTACTGAAGGCTCCATCAGGATTTCTTTTCCACATTTCAGTTGCTCTGTAGAATCTCTTCCTGCACCAATGATAGAATTTTAGTTAAATGTTATTTAACTAGAACATATTGCACAGCTCAAGCTAACAGCTATTTATTATACTTACACTTATAGAGAACTCCTAACTGGTGTGTAGGATTTTTCTCAGATTCCTGTGGCAACTGCTATGCTTTATCATACAGTTACACGATATAAAAAGCAATTTTAGTTCTTGGGCACAAATGCTTGCTGTTTAAGCTCCTCTCCTGGACTGAAGTTCTTCAGAAGGAGTTCCTTTTAATCTCATGAAGTAGAAACCACAACACTTCCAACAAAACTTTAAATGAAGTAAAGTCATTCTGTCTATCCAAAAGTACCATGTCCCTTATTTGTTCTCTCCTTTGAAGAAAGTGAGAACAGTAACAGCCTCAGTGTGTTGCTCTTCACCATGCTCTTTTTATGAAAGAGTATCAACTGGCTTATAACCATCATTCAGTGACTGAGCTTTTGGAAAAAAAAAAGTGAGGTGAAAGGGTAGAAAGCTACCGCGATGACTGCTAATGGATCCCTCTATCCATCTCTGCCTTGAACTCAAGAGCAAAGCAAAACGCGAAACACGGAGTGAGACACTGCTATCATAGCTGGGGCAGCGTGGAGTGGGGCACAGGGCAGTTATAAAGAACACTAGGTCCAATTAGGGAACTTTGAGCGTCAGGCTGTTGAATTCCCTATCATTTCCTGGCACCACTGCCTTTAATTAGGCCTTGGATTGATTACTGCCTTTGTTCTCCCTTGACCCACCACTGACTCTGACAAGGGTTGTATTTTCCCCTGCTACAATTAGAAGACAAACTTCTGAGTGTCAGCAAGCATTACACAGGCAAGAAGGCTGCTTAAAACTACAGAGCCTGTAGAGAGATGTGTTTGTGACATTAGCCCACACTTCTTTCTTTGAAGAATGCTGTAGGCTGGAGTCTGTCCTAGTCCAGCAGTAAATTACAGTTAAGGTTAGTCTAAATTTGCCAGTTTATTTATATGCAGTGTGTGGGTAAAAAGGAAAAAAAAAACCCCACACACACAGAGCAGGACTAGCAATACAGAATCTACCTGGTTCTTCTGTAATCCAAAATAAGTGGAAGGTAAGCAACAGAGGGTGGAAAGGACTGCTGTTTGAGCACTTAATTTGCAACTAGACTGGAAAAAGACATTTTGTATACAGATGTGTACATTGCTTTCTGGCAACCTAGAGCATTACAGACATCCACAGAGCTAAAGCCACAATGCAGAAATACATTAAGAAAGTAGAACCTGAAAGAATGTATCACAGAAAATCTGTTTCCTCATTTATTGTTTTATGTTTTGTATTTTGGTAGCACTCATAGGCAACAGCCAAAAAAAACTAAAAAAAAAAAATTAAAAAAAAAATCAAGATCTCTTATGCCATACACTGTACAAAGTCGGACAGATTTTTCCCAATGAGAATTTAATGTCTTAGCAGAGAGAAAGGAATCAGGGCAAAGAAACAAAGGTAAAAATAACTTGTAGGTAGCATAGTTTGTTCAAGGCCATCTGATTTGTCTGTGCTACTGCAAGAAAGAGAATTCCATCTTCCACATAGAAGGTTAGCAACTGTTCACTGTGCCACATAGTTTGATTCCCAGGACCTGTGTTTTGATGACAAAAAGCAATCAGGCTCCTTGTGACTGTGACAAGTTGTCTCACTCCACCATACCTTTGATCTCTAGTCATCTGTTCCACAGGGCAGACAAAAGGCTGGAGGGTAATTCACCAATACTTGTGAATCATTTGAGCGCATTTCCAAAACTGAACTAATGTATTTATTACTAGAAGTCCTGATATTAAAAAGTTTTAATGCATTTTGAATAGTTAAACTGTCTGAACATGCATGGGAAAAATCTTATTAAGCGTGATTCTCATTGATAAAAGTAGGCAGCTCAGAAGACATTAGAAACTGATGGCAACAAAAAAAATTGGGTGGTGTTTTGTTTTGTTTTTTTTTTTCTTTCTTTTCCTTTCTTCCCTCTTCCCTGGCCTTTTCTCTTCCCATCATTCATGCTTGGCAAGCCCCCACCATGCAGGACAGCAGCCACCCATGGAACCAAAACAGTACTAGCCAATTCTGCCAGCAGACCCAGGTGACCAGTCTCTAGAGGACTTGCCCAGGCAGAAAATTAGCATCTAGCACCCATATTCCTCTACCACATCAGTGCTTCCACCACTGCAGGCACATCCATCTCCACCAGAGAGGGAAAGCCATTGTCGAGGCTCATTTCTGCCTTGTACCTACTATTTTGGCCTAAGAGATAGTTGCAATATGTGAGCTTTCACATTTGCTCCTTGGAATACAGGGGTACAGCAAGCTCAGAATCTTGTGAATTCAAAAGCGCGCTTGCTTGGTGTCTGGCACCCAGGTCTGAGATTAGTCCCACTATCTCTTTCAAATTTGACTGCTAGAGGCATAGGTTTATTTTTACCAAGAAGCTTCTACAAAGGAATCTGGGGTTTTTTTGTAAGCTTGTCAAAATAGCTACAATTCCAAAAAGGACCGAGACAGTGACTGGGTATATGGGGCAGAAACGTTAACAGCAGGACAGTGATGATGCAAGGGAAAGAGAGCAATGTTTACTCCTAGGATTCCTTGAACTTGTTGAAATACCTCTAACAGGTAGAAGCATCCCTGTATTTGTATTAAACCCCAAAGTACGATCAGCAGTCACAGTCAGGGGACTTGCAATTAGTTCTCTTTTCCACCACAGATGAATGAAAAGAAAGTGAATTAGCAGCACAACAGCCACAAAAAGATGCAAATCCAATTTCACTTCCAGTCTACTCCCTGTATTAGTGGAACACCATGAGCCACAGTAGAGAAATCTTACCCTTCAGGACCACAAGATCAGCTTAAGGTCTGTGGTTACTGGAAAACTATAACAAAATTAAGTTTTGAAGCACAGTAAATTGCCCAGGCTGTAGTTTTGAGAAGTGCAGTGGTATCCCACAATAAACTCACAACGCAGGGAGAAAGTGGTATTACCAGGATGTGTTATTTTGTGGCTTGTAGGTTATTTTTTCAGTAACCTCCCTATAATTAAAATGCAGATGAGTTAAATAAGTCTCCTGGTGCTTTAGCAAAAGTCCTCGACTTTCTCAATACGTGTCCATCCATAGTTTGAACATAAACTGCTTAGCCATCGATACTTTCCAGTCAGCAATTCAGACCTCACAGATTCTAGCCTTGCTGAACGCCAAAGGGATAAGGCAGAAGATTTCAGTGACTGCAGATTAAGAAATTATGCTGGATTTGTTCTAATTACAAGCACTTAGTCAAACATATTCATTCTGTTGCAACAGAGATGCAGCGTTTGACTATCTATCATCAGATAGATACTCCTCTCACAGGCACAGCATGGCAGGGGCGAAGGAGGATACTGAATGCCGAAGGCCCATGTCTCAGAGGAGCTGCACGGCTCACGGCCTGTGCTGACCAGAAACACAGAACCAAGAGCGGCCCCACGCACTTGGTGTCACACTCCCTCCCAAAGGCAGAGAGCCCCTGCAGGAGATTGCTATGCTAGTTAGGAAAACCAGCACAGGGTAGAAGATGTCCATGTTGTACAGCTCCAGAAAATCAGCTTTCTGCACTGGACTGACTGTTAAGGAGACAGACACCAGGACAGCCCAGGGCAAACACCTCAGTCTCAGCATGGTTAAATCACATTTTTGCGCAGTTTGCACAGGGGGAATACAGATGTGTCTGTAAGACGCATTTATGTTTTTCAAGCACCTTTCCCCTTCCTACAGGCCTTCTTTGATTAGATGCTATTTAATCCTCTGCTCATCTCTGCAAGTGGTCACTCATGGCCACACATAAGTAGCACACGGAACACTATATTTAGACTGTTACTACTGTCAATACTATACTTGTCTGTCTTCTTGCACTGCCATACTAAACTCCTTGCCTTCAAATCAGTTCTAAATGTAGGCATTCTGTCAATGGAATTGGCATCTCTCCCCTTTTTTTCTATCACCTACCAAAAAAAAATATAGGGAATGCTAAAAGAAGTGCCTGTAATTGAAGATTATTGTATCTGAAAAGGTTGGCTTACTTTTCCTCCTAATTGTAAGTACATTTTTTCATCATGCAGTCATAAAATGTGGGGGAAAATATCATTTGCCTGTGACTATATGTAGTCACAGTGTTTACACATATTCTGATGTCAGATGAGCAGTTTGTGTCTTCATCACTCAGCTGGGTGTAGAAATTTGGCTCTAGAAAACACAAATACCTCCAGACTGAAGGAGAACATAGGTGAAACAAGGTCTGATTTACTGAGTAACATTTCATGCATTGATCCTCCTTCTTCTAGTACCAGAAGTTTGGGGAGAGGCTTGATTTTGCCAGGTTAGCTCTTTAACAAGCTCACCATGACGTCAGACAAATAACTGCTGGCACAAGCAACAAGGCAGAGATGTGCGCTTGGGAGGACAGGACTGCAGAAGCAAGGCAGCAGGGGCTCAGAGAGACTGCACAGTTTCTTGCCTTGGGGATGCTCATAATTTCACTGCACAAGCCCCAGAACAAGCTGCTCTAACACCAAAATCCACCCTGTTTTGAAGAGGAGGCTGGACTAGGTAACCTCCAAGAGTCCCTTCCAACCTGAAATATCTACCATCAAGCCTGGCAGCACTCCAGCCCCGGGTAGCTGCACTGGCGTACTACACACCTTTCCAATGCCACAGAAGTGGATCGGTGAGCTCTGATTGAATCTTCCAGCTGTGCTGATATTTGGTAAAAGAATTATTAAAAGAGGCGATGGGGGTATAAAAACAAATTGTAGCTTTATTGGCCCTCTGTTTGTAGGCAGATCTACCTTTCCTCTCATGCAGCCAATTCAGCAGGCTGCTGTTAACCCCGTAAAGATTTAATTGTGCCATGTCACCCCAAGTCAGGCAGCTTGTTCACATTATCACCTCTGATGTGAGCTGAGAGGTTCTCTTTGATAACACCTGGCACCCAGAGCGAGGCCTGCTTTGATATCTACATACACACTGCTTGCTCCCGTTTTGTTCAATGTTCGAAACTCTTGCTTACACATCTGCTTTTAGTTATTAACGTGTGAGCAAGCTTGCTAAAGACAATAACGTATCCCCAAGGCCCTGACCTCACTTAAAACTGTATTTTCATTATTCTCTACCACCAAATAAAAGACAATAGTAAGGCTTGGCTAAACGCTACTATAAAGTCAAGTCTAACACGCAGAAGGAAAAGTTGTTATGACAGCGATTCCAGTTGTAGCTCTTAATTCCTTTAAGCCAGTCTTAAGAAGCCTTGTTTACAGAACCACCAAAGCCTTTGCTGTTTGCTAGAAGTTGTAAGAAATTCACAGCAACCCTGAAAAACAAGGCAACAGATTTTGGAATGTCTTCACGAACCTGAAAATTGACAAGACCTTTCACAGTAAGTTTCTTTCCTTGCTAATCAATAGCAAGATTAAAATGAAGGAAAAGTAAAGTCTGATCCATTCTGTTTTACCAGCTCCTGTAGACCCTGGCTGCCAGGCAACACAGCAAGCACTTTCCTTAGGGTCAGAGTTAATTGCTATAATCACAGAGCCAGCAGCAATTCTATCCAGGTGAGTCATTAGTTAGGGAAAAGGAAATTATCAAGAGAGAGCAGAAAATGGGGTAGGGAGGTTAAAATAGCATAGAAGGTCTTTTCAAAGGAAAGAAGTATACAGTGTGTTTGTTGGTTCCACGAAGAGAAACAGCAGTATGTAAAGAAAGTACAGGGCTGTAGCCAATTAGCAACTCCATGTTTTGGGTGCTCTAACAAGCCTCAGACTGCCTGACAGGATCCTTCAACAGACAACGATGAAGGGAAATACAAACTCCAATACTGCTTCACCCAACATCAGCAACACTGGAACAGCTACAGATACATTTCACCCTTCTTTTACACCCTGTAGTTTCACCAGGGTCACTACAGTTGCCAGAATAAAAACAAAGAGGGAGTCTTGTGCAAGATGTATACTTTACAGTGAACATCATTATTTTCCAGTTAATTGTACATGCACTGCAATATGTTTCCAGTGGATTTTCTATCTTAATTCCTATGCTGGTCTCCAGCTCACTCACAGCATGCCTCTGGAGGTCTGACATAAAACCAGCATTTATAACAGAGTGTGCAGGTTGCCACAGATGGTTCAAATTAAAGGCAGCCTAACAAGCCATTCCACAGACAAAGAGGTAGCACATCCAGCGCTGCCCACAATGAGAACGGTGTCTCCAAACATGCCTGCCTCAAGAGACATTACAGATCTGATGCTCAGTCTCAGGACCCACAGTTACAGGAACAAGAGCTACAGGACTGGACTCTCAAGGCACGACAACCAAGCAAAGCAAGCACGTACCCGTAATCCAGCCATCCAGCAACAGTGGGGTCAGCTTTATAAAAAGTTACTCTCCTCTGCATTAGGTGCACCCAGCATCAGAAGCACTTCAGAAGCCCCTTTGCTGCCTACAGCACTATGCAACAGTTCTATGAAGCCTAGCAACTTGTAGCAGACTCTGGCAGCCACCACAAGAAACACAAGATCAACAGCATCTGAGAGACTTTGAAAAACTCAGACAAAATATCTACAAAAGCGGAGGTGGTTAGAGCAGCAGCATACACTCAAACACTCCTTAATTGTGGATGATTAAAAATTTTAATGTTACCTTAAAAAGTTACCTATTCATGTCACAGCCAGCAGGAGAGAAGGCATTAAGTGATATAGCTACTACAGCAAATGTTATTATTTCTTGTTCTTAGCACATTTTTTTCTAAAGGATGAAGCCTTCTGAGAAGGGGCATTCATCCCTGAGATCATTCTACAGAACTGCAGTAAAGCATTAGCCTGGTTTCCCATTCACCTGGCAAAACAGCAGAAAACAGAGTAGCTTGGGGTGTGTTTTCTGCTTACTGTTCTCAGGGTCTCAACATGAGGGTCATTAGGATTACAGACAGGATCTAAATAAGTGTTTGGAATACTAATAATGATGCTTATGTTTGGATCAGAAAGGATGTAATCAGAAAAAAGTTACAGATGCTTTTCTTTGCTTGACAAGTATCACAAGAGCAGTTAAAGCAATGCAATCTTCGGTTAAAAGAGAATTACAATCTGAAAACTGGTATTTCTGCAGTGTAAACTTTGTGAATAATGACAGTAACAACGAATGTCTAGGGATAGGAAACAGAGGGAAACAATTGAGATAATGTGTAAGCCAGTACACATTATCTCAAATAATACTTATAAATTCTAGACATATTCTCAAGATAAAGTTTTTGAAAAATAGGAAAATGCTTTCATAAACATTTATTTCTCCACTGGTGATAAAAACACGGAACAATCTATTCCAATTAAAGTTCTAACTAACGAAATGACAAAGACCCCCTTTCTGTTTTTTCAGATACAATTTAATAGCATTTATACGTTGTCAAGACTTGCATCATCCTTTTGATCTCTGGAAAGGCAGAGAGGCAGACAGAATACAAAACAAACATTAACAAATACCACATGAATACAGAATGCCTAACAGCATGCCACTCAACAGCAGACAGCCAAGGACAATTAAATTATTCATAGATATGAACTGTCCAAGGTAGGAGGAAAAAAAGAAAGAGAATTAATAAACACTCTCTTGAAAAAAAAATCACAAAAAACTCCACCCAACCCCACTAGCAATTTCTTCTTTTTTTTTTGTTAAACAGTCAGCTTCTGGTACTATTCAGAGAATCAGAAGTCAAGGTCTTTCTAAAAGACTTTTTGTCATAACTGAGTAATTAGTTACCGTATGTTCAACTGCCATATTCCAGTCTCTTTAAGGCCAACAGCTTTGGTATGCAAACCACAACTCCCTTCTTCCTCTCCGTACAGCCAGAAGAGCCAATGCTGAGCCAGCACACAAGAGCGGCTGCAGAATGAGATGGACAACATTAGCAAGAAAGGAAAAAGCCCGTTAGTCAAGAGCACAAGCATGTAAAGAAACCTGAACTCCATTTTACGCAACCAGTTAGCTCACCAGGTTCTGTATCTCCTCTCCTCAGCTATAAAAATAGAAGCAGCAGACATTTTACTGAGATAAGATCTACACATGTACTCCAGTAATGGGCATGCTGCTGCAAATTTGCAACTGTGTGAAGTCCAGTGACTTCCATGAGCATCTAAGTGTTGCAAACCACTTGACTCTACCTCAAGAAAGATCTGTCCTCTTCCACTGAGTGACTAAAAAGGTCTTTTCCTATGGAAACTTCAGGGGGGAAAGTCCCATTCCACACCACAAGCAAACAAATATTAAAGCTTTTTACAAAAAAACAGCAAGACTGACAGAAATGGTCTGAGGGCAAAGACTAAGACAGCAAGAAACTGAGGACTCTAGCAGTCAAGCACCAATTTGAGAGAGCTGCAGCAGCAGGATGGACAGCCATCAACACCACAGCAGCGTGGTGGGACAGAACATACATCCTCACCTCAGCTGCACCCAAACTCCGTCAGATTTCTTTATGTTGCCAGCGAAGGCAAACTTTGGCTAAGGTGCTTGTCATTGTAATCTGGTGGCCAAGTTATGTGTGTATGATAAATCCTACTGCCCTGACACTCAATGTTACTTTCTGCTGCTCTGTCAGAGGCTACCAGTTTATATCCTTGCAGCTAAAACCACAGTTCATTTCTCAGAGCCCTGAGGTTTTATGTATTGACTGGAATTAAGAGCAGTGAATTTATCTGGATCTTTATGTGCTGGGATTATATATTCACCACCAAACATCGGTCAGTCTCAGCTTGTTTGCCAGGTTGGCCAGAAACTCTACTCTGATCTCAAGACACCTTTCCATCAAAGCTTAAATTGCCAGAGTGAGTTTCAATGACAAGCCAGTCTAGAAAATTGTCTCAAAGAAGTTAAAAAAAAAAAAGTGTTTTGAAGAAAGGCAAAGAGCAAGTCAGATTCTTTTCATGCATCAGTGATGTTCAGTGGTAACAAGGAAAAGATGAGAGGCTTTACTTCAGTGCAAAATAGGTTTGCAGACTGTCTCACTGCCCTTTGAAGACTGTAATCATGATTCTTTAAAAAGCAAAAGAAAGAATTCAGGAACTTTCCCTTTTCTTTCCCAGCCACCACAACCTCTATTAAAACAACCACGACAAAATAAAGTGAACAAAAAACCCCACACTTATTACTTACCTTAACTATACACGTGTCTGGCCAAAGATCAGAATACATAGAACACATTTCATTTTAGGTTTCCACAAGTAAAAGACTTGTCCTTTACTCTGAAAGCCATTTTGTCCCATTTCCAAAAGCTGTACAGCTAATCAGCAAAGGACACTGGGAGTTCTGCAGCCATTGCTGCAGAAAAAGAAATATACACATATACACATATATGTACATAAAGAGAGCAGACTCTTATAAAAGCTGCACTGAAGCAATGAATCCTATCCTCTTCTTTCATATGGAGCTGGGTAAATAATGGCACAACAGAGATTTCATTCATGCAGAGGTCTAGGGTATGCTGGGAAGTCTCCGTCCGACAATTTGCTGCAGATGCTTGCTTAGAGGAGTCATTTATCAGTGTCACCCATGCGCATTACTACACACTGCTTCCTCGGCAGCATGATTCCACACCAGCTTCCCTCATAGCACACTCCGGTCCTTGGTATTTCAGGCACAGAAATAGCCCTTATCTGGGCTTCAGACGTGTGTGCTCTTTGAAACGATTCCCATTATCCAAAGCGCATGCATTTGGAGTAGGAAAGCAACAGAATTTATTTCCTTTGCTGATAAAAAGAACAGCAAATTAAGAGAAGTCACAACAGTTTGTCTTCGCCTTCCTCTTTACACCCCTGTTTAGCTCATTGCTTTTAAACAGCTAACACAAGTATTCACATCAGTAGAGCTGACTCTTGGAGGATACAGGTATCTTGGATGTTTCATCTCTTGTTATACTTAAGTGGAATATTAAACAGGCAAGACAGTGACAGACCAAGCTAGAAAGAACTAAGTAACTAGGACTGACAAAGAAGGTTGGCAATTTAAAGCACTTCAGTCTGTGAAGTGCTTCATTTAGAGCCATCAGCGCCAGTGCATTCAGCCCTCGTGTATACCCCACCACCTTTAGCTCTCCTCTCACACCTGAAGTCTTTTCTATTCTGCTTTTAAACTATTTAGAACAAGTACTACTACTTAATATCATGCCCTTAGAGTGGCCAGTATAATACTACTACAGAAATAATAAGCTCAATGCTATGAGAATTGAAATTAATCTGGAAGCCAAACACTGTTTTCCTTCAGAGACAGGCACAGGGAAAGGAGAAGCCAGGCTGAATTCATAAGTACACTCCAGAACATCGAGTTCTACCCTATTGCTGATGCATGTCATTGATTTGCTATGTTGGGCAAAACTGTTAGTGCAATGTGTCGAGTCCCTATTTTATACCAAGTTTCAAATTGACAGTATGGAATGTACAGGTCCTTGTGACTGGTAAATAAAAGAGAAATAAATTAATTGGATGTAAGAAGGAAAAATCTAGTTACATCCTTAGATCACAAGAGGCACCAGTACACCTTAGTCTTTGGAAAAGTTAATTTCAGAAAGAAAAATACCAAAGCACATTAAACCAAAGGCAACTTTCATTTAACTGCCTTCTAAGTCTTCTGACTGCTTGTTGGTTTCTATTTAAATAAAAAAAAAAAAAAAAAAGAAAAAAAAATGGGGATGGATTTTTCAAAGAA
>Ga0065711_1034814_pt1 | contig 23195 bp, 11 predicted proteins | sample Hoacrofraction12_FD_59098 | JGI IMG/M metagenome (GOLD analysis project Ga0065711, IMG submission 59098) | Hoatzin crop microbial communities from Cojedes, Venezuela - Epithelial fraction 12 v2 (version 2) | ecosystem: Host-associated > Birds > Digestive system > Esophagus > Crop | place...
ACTTTTTAGCTTTCTTTTTTTTTTTTTTTTTTAACAATGCAGCATTGCATCTTGTGAGAGTTGAGCCTCTGATCTGCTGCTGCTGCCCTAATTACTGCTTGTGTTAAAAGTTTTATCACTTTAGCATATTAAGAACTGGGGTTTTTTTCTTCTTAATGCTGTTTCCTATTGTAAGACTGTGAGCTTCAACCCCAAGATAAAGCAAGAATACAAAGGCTTGGGGTAGCTGTTCTTCCAGACGGCTTTTGGAGCAGTAATGTGAAGTATTCATGTACTCTCTGCTGAAATTCTCAAATTATCCTGAAAGTACACTTTGACCCATGACATTATTCAGGCTATTCTAGTTCATCACCACTACGGTAATGAGTAGACTCACCTGGTTTTGAAGGAAAGTGAAGAAGGAAAAAAAATTGATGTGTTTATATAGCATACAGGATTTATTCTGAGTTAGGAGGGTGCTGGTAGTGAGATTGTAAGAATTAACTTAAAACAAAATGTGTGGGTTTTTTCTTCCTGTATTAGATTTTAAGCCTGAGTTTTGTTCAGGGAGGTTTCTGCGCAGCAGAACACATTGATAGATTGTAATATTGGCAGTTAGAGAAGAGGACCTTGTGTACCGCTGGATACCAGCAAAGAGACTGCTTGTACCGAAGCACAGTGTTTAGTTTCTCGCCATGGTTGGCAAATTACAGCTGAAATTAAAATAATGACATTAATGAAAACAGGGCAAAATTTTTAAGTAAACTCAAGCACAAAATGTAGTTTGTGTATTTTTCTGACTTTTAAGTGGACTCATTCCAACAATTCTTAATTTTCACTGAAAACAACAAATCTGCCATGCTTCTCAGTTTCAAATACTAGTCTGCTTCATGTGATGTTCTTACAGAGAAGTAATCAAGTAGTCACTAGTGCACTTTTTGCCATGGATGCCTGGATTCCAGTTTTCTACTTGTGTCCAACACACAGCAGCTCAGCTGCAACATGATGTGCATGAAACAGATGAAGTCAATGTGGCAATGTGAATTTGCAAGTTGTGAAATAACAGGCACACAGCAGATGGAGGTGCTCCTTGTGCATTGACCATCTAGAAGGGCCCTTAGAGGCTGGCTGGATCAGCCATCCAAGCTGGACCGTGAAATGAAATAAATGGACTGCTGCATGGCGGGCACTGCTGCTGACAAAACCTCCCGCTTCTCTTCTTGTAAAGAAAATGCATGCACTGACTACACTGGTAACAGTGACTTTTTTCTACATACATTCTTAGCTACCTAGAAAGTAATGTTTTTGAAGCAGCTTAGATTTCAGTAACATTAAATAGTGGACTTAAACCAGTGATTGAGGTACTTTAACTTCTGCTGCAGTAGATTAAGAGAAAATAATGACTGTATGAATTTACAGTTATGTTCATTTAGCTGCTCTCTTGCTGAACATTTTCTCCCCCCTGCCAAAGTACGTTTTATCAAAAAACACTGAAGACCTAGTTTAAATTTTGAGACCTAGAGGTCTCAACAGCTTGACAGAGTTTTCACATACGAAGCCTCTGTGGGCACCAAGAAACTTCTGTGCTTCTGTGGAGCACAGAGGTATTCTGAGCAGTGCTACAGCTGTAACTCTGTTCTTTTGCATTCTAACAGGGAATAGTGCAGTCATCAGTTTTATTTTCAGTGTCTGCCTATAGCAATTGTTTTGTCATTGACTGGACCATAGAAAGATCCTTGACTGTGAAAACTAAAAACCTTTGTTGTTGCTATTGTCATTTGTTATAGCACAGAAGTGCTACAGTACAAGTTAGCTCAGGCTAATTCTATTTACAAAATTAATCTTTACCTACAACTAGAATAAATATTGTCATGCTTTGGGTTAATTCACAGTAAATTTCTGCTACTGTGTATCACTGGCCTATTGCTCTGTGTATTCATACCACTTTTTGTAATATCTATCTTTTTGAGTGACTGTCTGATACATAAAATGTCAGTTCAAGTCTTTCCATTAGCCATAACAGGTGCCAATTCAGGATCCAAAAGAGTCTTCCCATCTCCTTTTAAATAAATTTTGTAGGGTTTAAAGTAGAATGCTAAGCCTTTGTTAAGGTTTTTTTATCTGTCCTCTAAAAATTAATAATTACTGTAGTTACTACAGAATTTTGTAGGACATGACCTATTAAAAACTTAGCATTTTCTGTGGAACTGTACATTGACTTTGTTGTTTTCACCTTCATGGTTAAAATATAGATCAATCACTAAGGTCATGCAGCTCTGTGTTTTGAGCAGATAGGTGCTTGTCTGCCCAATAGTGCTACACTCTGTAAAATCTTTACAGTTTTTAGGTTTTGCAAGCCATATTGCCAAAACTTTCACATAGTTTTGTATATGAATGGTAATGTGGATCGTTTTCAAAGACAAAACTGAAGTGATTGTGAAGTGCCTGCATACATATAGAATACTTCTGGAAGTATAAAGAAGGTTATCTTAAGTTCCAGTAAAAGTGAGATAAAACTGGTGTATAGATTCTGAATTAATAGTTATTTTCAAATTAAAATATACCTTTAGGCACAATCTTCAGGAATTTTAGCACTACCTGAAAATTTTGCAGCTGTTTGTTTGTCTTTGTGTACTGTTAGTTTTTTTAATAGGGTTGCTTAGTCAGATACTGATTATAAGAAACAATAACCTGGGAAGGAGAGACAAACACAGCTTTGAAAAGAAGGAAGAAAAATTTATAGCATGCAGAGAACAAAAGGCTTTTCAGATTACGTAAGGTTACCTCTGATCTGATTTCTCGGTGGGAACAGATTTTTTTTTTTTTTTATGAAATACATTTGTGTGGGATATGAACAAGTGGTGTCAAACTTCCAAGAGGTATTTTTAAGTAGACAGTTTTACATGCTTAACAGCCGTTAAACTATGTCCACTGTTACGTGCCTTCAGGGAGGAGAAGCAGTTGTTTTAGAAACGATATAAAGGATGGCAAGAGCTTGGTGATTTGTTCTGCCAAGCTGCTGCTTGTTTGTGTTTCAAAACTTCTAGCAAATGTTTCCTGTAGTCTTAGTTTTTCATTCTGAAAAAGATGATAGAAACCTAGGAGATTTTCATCTGGTGCTTTCTCATTCTCTCCCATAGAATAGATTTTGCTCTATACCAAGACTACAGCAGACTGGGATAGCATCAGTCTTTCAGCACCTGTCAACACAAGGAGCAGCTGGTAACTGCTCTTCTTAGAGGAAGCCCAAGGAAGAAATGGTGTCTCATTTCCTGCCTTGTGCTTCTTCTGGGTAAGTGAAGATCAGGAAAGAGAAGGAAGCTAGCGCAGTTCTTCGAAGAGGGAATCTCATTTCCTGCCTTGTGCCTGCTCTGCTGCACTGACTGCAACTTGCTAAAGCTAAACCTCTGCCCTCTCTTGATGTGTAGCTTCAACGGCTATGTGGCAGGAAGGGACAATCCACTGGGCAGTCACCAAGGGAGTCATTAGACCAGAGCAATTTCCGGATAGGATGAGTAAAGTTGGAGGAGGAAGCAGTTTATTATTCTACATGGCTGAGAGCACAACAACAAATTCTGACCTCCTTCTGTGGTTTCCATGTACTAAAGGCCTTTCTTTATTTTCAAATTAGGCAACATTTACTAGCGTTTTGCAAACACATAGAACAAGAAAGATAACTTTTTTGCATTTACCTTTGAACGTGTAATATCCATGTGTGTTTTATAGTGCCTCTGTGAATGATCTCATATTTATCACATGCAGGTTTACCTTTAAATATTGAAGAATACATGAGATAGAACAGACAACTGAGTAGATGTTTGCTCCTGCAAGGAGGGCTAGCATTTATGAGCCACATATGTCCTACTCGTATTTTCAAGTGACAAGCCTTTTCAAATGGTGAACTTGTCTCCTGCCTGATGCTCACACAGACGTTTTCTGATACTCAGAAGTGCATTTACAGATTGCAGAGCCAAGCAAGTTTCACAGCATGACAGACCAAACGCTAAACACTGTTGCTGAACCTAGGGGGAAGATGAAATTACCCTTCATAAAATTGCTGTCAGTCATTATACATGATGGCAAGCTTAAACTTTAAATTGGAACTTAGTGGAATAAAAATAGCTGAGAATAAAATTAAAACAGAATATAGTGAATCTAACCACTTTGCATGGAATACTACTTTTTAAAAGTTATAAGGAAAAACCCAGAGGTGGCAAAATATATCACTTTCAGTCTGGAGAAAGACTGATAGCCTTAGAACGTGTCCTATCATGCCAAAAATAATCTTTATGCTAATGGACATTCCTTATAATATTGCCTATAGGTAATTAGAAATTATGAAAGAGGGCAGGAGACCTTGAGTTCAGATTAATAAAGCAGTACAGTGAGGGAGGATAGAGAATAGCTAATGTGTACTGCTGTCTGGCAAGACAATATGAAAGATTATTGAAAGGATATTTGATTTTGATACTAAATCAAAATTGTGGTAGGAAATGGAAGACAACCTTTTTTTTTCTTTTTAAAAAAGGGATAAAATTAGATCTTCTTCAACTGTTTTTAATGATAGGTTCAAGAATAGTAAAGGCTCTTCTTATAGCTGCTTCCCTCACTGAGAAGAGTCTCCCAAAGATGCAGGGACATTTGGGTTTGGTTTTGAATGTGATAGACAGTACTTTCCATTTATCAGAAAGAATGGAGAGGAAAATACCCAACTGAGTGCGAGGGGAAAGAGAATGTTATAGGCACTGGACAGCAGTGGTAAGGTGCTGGAAATGTAAAATTAAATATATCCATCAGTATCAGATTACGAAGAATAGGAACCATTCCTCCTGGAGCAGTTTGCTAATACATACATGGGAAGGAAATGAGAATACAAGAACTGAATGACACTTTTTGGAAACAGTATTAAGTTATAATAGGAATGGTGTAACCAGTTGTTTATATTCAGACATAATACACTGAATTCTGAGAAACATAATATTAGGGGTAGGAGTGTGTATTTCCTCCAGCTTTCTCTTGTGATTTCTGTAAGTAAAAAAATAACATATTATAGGATTGAGTGACAATGGTATTTTGAGTTCATCCATCGGTGAGAAATGCTGTGCCAGTGCTGCTTTCAGTTTGTGGTCCTGCTGGAAGTCTGACAGGTTTGGGTGGAATTACTGGGGTTTGCTGTAACCAAGAATATGTAAACTTGAACCGACACCATGGTGGTTGAGCCACCTTCAATTTCTTCTGAAATTCCAGAGCTTCTATTGGCTTCTGAGAGCATAATGTGAGCCTTGCATGTGTGTGTATATGGATTAAAAGTGGAATGTGAGCAAGGTGAGGTTTTGTGCTCTATTTTCATAATTCCATACATAGCAAGAAGTAAACAATGAACAGATGAAGAGAAAGGCACAATGAATAATGTAATATAAGCCTTAGTAAGGATTATTCTTTTTGATTAGCTATTTGTAAGGTTTCCCTTGAAGGTCAGCAGTGGCATAGTTTCCCACGTTGCTTCAGTTTTGATGAGAGCTTCCTAGGTGCAGCTCCTATAAGGTAGCAAAATCTCACTCCAAGTTCAGAGTGTTTTAGAGAAAGAAGCCTGTCTTCCTACAAATGTTCTTACAGACTTCTAGCTTATCATAAACTGCACTCTTTGAAGTTATGTACACTAGCAAGGCACAAAGGAAATAAATATTGAAAGGGCTTGATTCAGTTCCTTTACTGCAGACGTTGAGTGCCATTTAATATGTCTTATGGTAATCTCATCTTCTAGCTTCTAGCTCCAGCTCTTGAAAAGCATGGATCTCCTAAAGTTCATATGAAATATCTGCTGGCCTATGCATATGGCTTAAATACCTTAGGATATCTCGGAGATACTTACATTTAGGGCAACTGAGCTGCTCCCGGAATCTCAGATCAGAAACCAAACAGGTCAAGACAACTGCAACCTAACCATGTTTGAATTTTTGTAGTTCTGGGGAGAGCAACAGAGTATAAAGCTGGAGTAATGTTTGCTCTAAATGTGTTTGCTGTGGTAGGGCACCTCACATGGAGGTATGTTTTATGTTTTCCATACACAAAAAAGGAAAGAGATAATTGTTTTCTATTATGCTGCTTTCATTGTTGTAGTGTTTTCTTTTTAAGAAAAAGATCTTGAACAGGTGTTAAAAAACCAACCAAACAAAACTAAAAAGACAGGAAGAAAAATAAAATCCAGTTTATGCAGAAGTCTCCTTACCTTTTAGACAAGAAAATGTAAATCTTGATTTTTCAGCATTGTTAAGCATGCAGTAAAATAATGCAGTTACAAGACTTAATGGCAGTATCAAGCCCACACAGCTTAGCTCTATTTTTCAGAAGAAACTGTTCATGTGAGGCAAGAATGACACTAAAATAGTACATCTAACAGCACCATCAGTGTTTTTCTGCTAGGTTTAATCTCTGAAGTTGTGGGCTGTTGCTTTTGAAGCTCAAATTTCAGCTGGAGTGTGTATTAGATTTAGTGAGCTGTTTGATTTCATTACAAGGCATAGGTCTGCTGCATTTCTCTGACTGCACAATCCACCTGCCTTTGCAGTGAGCGCTCCTGTGGGAATCAGAGTGTTCGTACGATGATGAAAAACTAAACCTTCCATTTGATGCTTCTTTTATTGAGGCTTTGCAAGAGGATGTTGAAATACCTTCCGTGTAATAGGCAGCTGGAGTAAAGTATTATCCATCAGTGTGGGCATAATGATTTATGTGAATGCATATTTATCACTGTATCTGGTGACAAGCTCCAGTGGAGCTCGGAGCGATCCTTTTGGTTACCCGAGGAGTGTTGTTATCACATCTCCTGATAGACTTTGATGCTTTTTTTCTCTAATGCTTGTTTTTATCAGTTTTTCTGTACGCCAGGGGAAAAAGCACTACTCTTAGCCAGTTGATCTTCCTTTCTGTGTAGGAGATGTAAGCTCCTCAGAGCAGCTCTCTACACAGCAAAAAACACAAACCTGTTTAAAAGAACTGTCAACTCCGAACTGGAAAGGAACAGGCATAGGATATATCTACAGTGCAGTGGCTGCAGCTTGTGTAGACGCAACACAGCTTGTTTTAGACTTGAAATAGCTCGTAATGTAGCTGTCACACCATTAAGCACAACGTGAGCATCAAAAGCTGCTGGAGACTTTGCATAGGCTCAAAGGTAGCTTTAGCGCTGACGTGAAGTTCGGGCTGCTCCAGCCTCCTTGCTGGCTGTGCCCACATTAGTTCGTGGAATCCTGGGGACAGAGGTGTCCTGCTGAGCAACGGGGATTTCAGTGCAGCCTTCCCTAAGGCTTCAGTGCTGTATTGGCTTCCCTTTTCATTTTCGGGAAGAAATATGAAAGTGAATTGTACAAACTCACTGGAGTTGGTTCAGTTCTGTTATTTTTGTCTGGGTTGGGTGGTGTCACTCGCAATGCAGCAGGTGTTCTCCACCTCAGTCTGGTCTGTGTTTCTGCAGCACTCTGGCAGTGTGTGTTCCTGATTCCTCGTCTCTGAGACCTAAATTTTTTTGCAAAGAACATTAAGCCTACTAGATTTTAAGTTGGACAGACTGCTGTTAACAATTTCCTATTGGTATGAAGATCTTTTTAATGTTCTTATTCATAAACTCTTAGCATCTGAAGTGGTTAATTCGATAAGAAGTAAATTGTCTCATCATTTCTTTCCGAGGAAACAGTATTGTCCCAGCTATGTGATCTTTTCAGGATATTCCCAAAGAAAGAATAAAAAAGTAGCAACAGAGTGAAAAACCCTCCAGGATTTCCCAATAGCAATTACATTCATCATACGCAGCTCTCTGGTGGCCTCTTGGCCTCACTAATTGCCTATAGTGCAAAGTAATTTTGTGTCTAAAATAGCTTATATGTGCCTCTAGTTTGGGTGAAGGCCAGAAACCAGGCCGATAGTTATAACTGATAACTCCTCTCTTCCTTTCTTTTCTGAAGATGAGTTAGTGGGTTTAAACCAACCAGCTGGCATTTTGGAAAGGCACGTGGTTTCCCAGCTGCTGTCTGTGAGCTGGCATGGGTTTGTGTTTCCGAATGCTAGTACCGTCCAGAGGGAACCAGGGGCAATCTTTCCTTCTCCAGGTACTGGAGCTTAGGAGTAAGTGTTGGACCAGGACAATGTGTTGGACAATGTGTTATTCGTAAGAGTTTGAAGGCTGGTACATCTCCTGACCAAGTTCTCCATTTTAGAATGCTCTGCTTCCCCCAGCAGTGACAAAAACTAGAGTCATGCTGTACAAGCAGGCTATTATGCACTGTAAATCCATGTCATATCTTCTGTGTGTGCATACATGCACATGCACCCACCCACACAAGCTCTCTCATTCACTTTTATTCCTTAGTCAACATGGGAAGCATCACTGTTTTTGGCAATGATTTTTCACAAAAAAAAAAGCATTAAAACAAATGAAGTGTCCTGGTTTTCATTGTATTTTATTAATAACGAAACAAGTGCAGACCACCAACAACCAGTCTTCCATTCTAATTTCCTTCTCCTTTCTCTTCTCTTCCCATTGCCTGGTGACTACCTGGGAAGAATTAATGGTCTGAGGAGTAACACTTCCTGGAGTGATGCAGGTTAGGGACTTTCCCTTAATTCAGGGCAATCTCTGCAGTGCTTCTCTTGCCTTTTTTTTTTCCTCTTATAAACTAGATCTATCTCACAGCTCATACTATCCATGTAGGCAAGATGGATATCCTGAACAGTTTAGTTTTCAATATTTCAGGGTAGCGGCTCCTGGAAGATAATAGAGTGTTTTCCCATAAATCAAGTCAAATTGGAAGCATTCAGCGATGATATTTCCTTGTGATTGTGTATAGAGAAGCTCTTTTATCCTCCATCTGGATGCTATGGCTATAAATTACTATAAATTAGAAGATGATGTGTTTCTGTGAGTGCATCTTTTATTCTTGATCCTGAAAAATAAGTATAATTTTCATTCATTTGTAGTGTTATGCTACAATAGGATACAATGCTAGGATATCACATCTTCTTTACTAAACAGGGCTTATCTGCTGAAATGAAGGATGCCTCCTATGTTAAGCCTGCCAGAGTGCCCTTTGCTATCATTCAGTGTGACATCATAATAACTTGAATGTCTTTTGCTTTGCCTACACCATTTGCAGGGTGGGAAAATTAAGAAATCATGGCTTTGTTTTGCTTGTTAAGAAGTTCTGAAAATGTCTCTTATTTTATACCTTCACTTTTCATCTTGCGAACAACAGAGTCCTTGTCTATTTACTTCAGTTTACTAAAAGAGCAAAAATGTTTTACATTTTGATTGAGAGTGTGACATAAAATAGCATTTAAAAAAATGCCGCAAAGCTTTTTAAGTAGAAAAAGTCTAAAATAATGTAAAGAGTTTTCATGCTAAAGAAGCTTTCAGTGTGAGTTGTCTTCTTAATTATAATTTAGGAGTCTCCAGCAATTTAGGAGTCTAAAATTTGGATTTTGACAGAGCAAACATAGTTCAGTGATGGTTTATATTTACTATAAAAGAGGAAGTGCCAACTTTTTACTAGTTTTGTGGGTCTAGACTGTCAGCAGCTGTCCATAAACTCACATTGTCTGCCTCACAGATCACTGAGTATCTCTCCTCTTGCTTTCTGTTTTGAATCTCTCTGCTTACTTAGTCTTTCCAAATACTGCACACAATTGTCATTTGATTACAATAGTTTTATGGAAACAAATCAATATTGAATTATTCTGAGGCACTCTCATGATTACTTATCTATGTGTTATATAAAGCAAGCAAGTTTTACTTGTGCACATAGTTTATTTAAATTTATGCTGAGAATTGGACCCAAACCAGTCTCTTAAATCCTGTCTTGAAATTATGCAATAGCTGGGATGTTGATCTGAAAACTGTAACTGGCTCAGGCTCTCTGAGGATATGTTCAAGTGCTGAAGTCAAAGCCAGGCTCTACTCTGGGGGAGGGAGCACATGTAGGTTTGGATGAGGTTCTGAGCCTCGTGATGCCAGCTCACCTCTCCTTGTGTCTGCTTGTAGCAAACAGTCTCCTCTAACCTGAAGTGTCCCGGCAGCCGGATGGCATTGGTTGGTTAGAAGAAGTGTATACTATTCGAGTTGAGCAGAATACTGGCTGATGACAGCAGCTGGTCTAAGCCAATCTATCACATTGATCAGAAGTAAAATTTTCAGTAGCTTTTCTGAATAATACAAATGGGTAATAGTTACTAATTTTATCTATTTCTCTTAACCTTCTAATTTGTGATCTAATTGCTCACCTTCCTACATTATAAATGTCACAGTAAAGTAGGAAAATGCTTTCTGATCTTCCTGTCTGTTGAAACTAAAGCCTATGTAATAGACAATTATGTACCAAAGACCCTTCTTTGTTTATTTTCTAAATTACTGATAGCCAGAGCTGAATGTTATGCTGAATTTAACTTAGAACAGTCTATTCCACTGTCTTTTTGAGACAGGAGGACAGAAAGTGAAAGCAGTGGTGACAGAGTAAGCTAGACTTGGAATAACTACTCAGATCTGGGCTTATTTTCATGTTTCTTCTCTGGAGTTGAGGGAGTTACATAGAGCATGAGCTAAAACGATATGAAGTTCAAGTAACTGTCCTTTACCAGCTATAAGGCCACATGTATATTCCACACAGTTCCTGCAAATATTTTTGTTTAAAGTAGCATGTGAGCACATTTTTAATTCTTTTGGAAGTCAATGATGAAAACACTTGCTTAGATTTAACTAGTTTGTCTAAAGAGGGATTAATGTTAACGATGATTTTACTCTGATTCTGAAACAGGGACCTCAGTTTAAGATTTCATACAGGAAAGGTCTGCCCACTAACAGGAATCTGTTTATATGAACATCGATACTGTAAGCATCTTCTTTTAACTTCAGCCTGCAGGAATTAATGTAGTGCAAGGGAGAAAGGAAGTACTGCTTATTGTTCTAATTATCTATGTAGAGTCTTGTATTTTCTTTTTCCCTTCTTTAATGTTCAGGAAGTCAGTAGTGAAGCATCTTTTCACAGAAAAGATTGTCTCAAATTAAGATAGATACGTTAGAATCATAGAATCATAGAAAGTTTTGGGTTGGAAGGGACCCCTAGAGGTCATCTAGTCCAACCCCAAATTAATACAGGTTAATATATATTAATACAGGCATATCTGCCTATCTCTTAAAAATTAAGAGTACTGTCTGAAGATGTCAAAATATGACAACGTTAGAGTCACACCAGTGACTGCACTTTAGTATTAAGTGTTTGTTGGTATTGCATATGAAGAGTTACCTGTAAAGGACTGATGCAAAATTAATAGTTGTTTACCTGGAACTGGAGGGAGTTTCATGTGGGTTGTGAAACTCCCCAGAGAATCAGTCAAAAATTGTCCTAACCTGTCCCTGTTTACAATAGTATATTCAAAACAGAAAATGAATCCTATGTTGTCTATTCTGAGGTTTGTGTTTGAAGTCATTGAAAAGTATTCTTTAATGTGATGCTAATATTCCAGGTAAAAGTGACCCTTCCTTTTTTAGCCCTGAAATGCTTCTCATTTCTGTTTCTCAAATAACTGTTACTTATGTCAAGAATTAAAAACTGTTATGTAACTCTCCTGCAAAAAAGGAGGTAGATTTGGAGGCCTTTCTCTTTCACCAGAGGTGTATAAAAGTGATCTTTGCAGTCTTGTTCTCTGCAGAGGTTCATGCATCAGTCTGTTAATCAAAGCTGGAGAATGCCTCTGGCTTGTTGTAGATTTCCCTGGTACCCGAGGAGCACTTTCTTCCTGCTGAACTGCCCTGCCAAAACAGTGACGGTTCTAAAATCTGGATTTTCAAACAATCCAAACTAGGCTTTCAATAGTGCACAATCAAGTCTCCATGTTATTGTGGTGCCATGTGATGGCATGGACATGAAGTTATGTTGGCATGCTCCCCCAGTACTGTGAGATGTTGCAATGAAGATGATTTTAGCTGTGGCAAGTATGAATGATGTGAATGTGGTGTAGTGGTTAGCCATTGTTAGGAAGAAGATTTATCTTCATTTCTGGAGTTGTTTTAAAGAATATAGGGTTCAGATCTATCCTGGCTATTGTATGACTGTTCAACAAAAGAGCAAAATGAAAAAGTGTCCACACAAAGTAAAACAGAAATTTGATGCAGATGCATAAGTAGGTAGTTACTTATTTATAGGAACACCTACTGGCCCTTCAATAAATTATTTTAATCTAAACTTCCTTAGGTTGAATCTAAAATCCAAAGCACAGAATCTTAGTCTGTTTTGAGGTATAATTGGATGATGTTCAAAGCAGTTCAATAACACAACTAATGCTGACAATAAGAATAACCAGCTGCATTCAAGGTTATCAGATTTAACTCCAAAACCAAGAAGTACTTCAAGTTTCTGAATTGAGTTACAATGACGTAACAGTAATATTTGACTTACATGTGTCATGTATCCCAAAGTATGAAAAACATGTTTAAAACTGATGTATGTGCATACGTGTGTGAGTATGTATATATTAATATGCATTATATATACACCTGTGTGTGTGTGCACGCAAAATTACTCATGTTCTTACAAAATACAGTACAGGCCAAGGTGTCTACTGTTGCTTATGTGGTGGGTATATTAGAAAATCTCATTTTGGCTCTAAATTTATTATCCACTTTAAGTGGGTATCTTTGTAACTGGAAATATCACTAAACTTATTTTTATTGCATACTTGAGTTTGGATTATGTAGGCATATTTTGAATCAAGCATGTGCCCTGCCAAATGGTTAGTGCAGTTTGCCAGTCATGTGGAAAAGCAAAAATCTCTATTTGATTAAGTGCTGACAGATATTTACATATATATTTCACCGTTTCCAAATCTGTTCATATAGTTGTAAGCACTTCTATTATTATAAAGCTAGCTCTTACCGATCATGCAGAACTGTTAATGGTCCGGATTCGAAGAAACTGAAACCATTTAAGAGTGACTTGCGAATTTTGTTGCTGAAATGCTAAACTGGAGTCTAGCAAATGTTTTCTACCATATTATCAGGTTGCCAGAATGCTAGCCTTGCTCATGCAAGGCCTAGCTCCAGGCTGGGAAATGAAACACGTCTTCATGTAACTATACTCAAAGGATTCTCTCATATGTGTTTTCCGTGGGTGTGTTTGCCAAACACCAATAAACTGAGTCTTCTCAACAATCCCACCGATGATCTTTTTACTAAGCAACTAGAGAAAGTGGTAGTAGTGGTGCCTCTTGTTTCACAGCAGCAGGGTGAGAGGGAAGCTGGAAGCCTGTGATTACATCCTCCTTGTACCCAAGGAAATTCAGACCCACTTCTGATGACTGAGCAAGTGGCTCATGAAGGCAAGAGGCGAATGCTCTCCATTCTTCCCTTCAACATTGTTCCTCTGTGCAGAAAAATATCCAAGATTCATTGATTCAGGGAGAGAAAAAAGAAACAACAAGCTTCATGTGGGTATCAGTGACTCTGATTTTGCATTGGTCTTTGTTCAACACCTGTCTAAGAAAGAATTGTCTTTGGTTTTGGTTCTGGATCCAGGGACTATCTCTATATTTAATGCAGTGTATTTTATGTAAATTATGTTCTTAGGAAGGACTAACACATCTTTGTTACCATAAAGAGTTACTATAGTAATTTAAGGCAGTGCAGAAATTATTTTGGATCACTGTGCTAGACTAATGTGGAGAGCAGACAGCTGGCTTTAAGTAAAACATTAATATATTGGCACTGGAAGTTAATAAGCCCTTTTCAGTGAGATGAATAACAAAAAAGCAAAAAGTACCTCAGAAATCAAATTCTTGGAAGAACAATTGTAAGTTCCCTGTTTCCTAAGCAGGGATCTTAGAAAATGTTATTTTGGTCTGTCTCGCCTTGCAGTCCTCCCTTGGCGCTTAGCTAACTGCAGGTCATGTATTATGAACATACTCTAATACCCTAAGTCAGGATCTTGACTTCATTAACTTCCACCTAAGGAGAGATGCCTCTAGCTGATACGCTCATTCGTTTGGCAGTTTCATCAATTCTGGGAGAGTTACTGCTTTTTCTACTGGTCTGAAGCATTAAGTTGGTCACTGAAATTGAATCTCAGATTCCGTGAAGAAGTGAAAAATATTCCATAATGTGCAGTTTCTATACTAAGTATCAGAGATTTTGTCATAGCCTTTATTTTGATGTAGCAGTGATATACAGGTTTTTGGAAATGGACAACCCACGGGAGTTAATGTTTCAAGTCAACTTAATTGACTTGAAGTAGGAAGATGAAGTAATATATGCATATAAATTTATTGAAGAATCTCCTCACTTGCCCTCACCAGGAAAAGTGAGAATCTGTGTTAACTATGCACAATTTTGCATTTTCAGCATCAGTTCTCCCCTTCTTTACAGTCCCAATAAGCTTCTCCATGATCAAATGTGGATCTCCACGGCACCTGCTCTCTGTTCCCCAGATACACACTAGTTTTGTGGGCAAGTTACATGAAACCCGCCAGCACTGTCTGGAAACCATCCTGCAATGCATTAAATACAAATGTAGAGGCTGTCAGTGGATTTTCTAGAAGTACTTGGCATCAAGCAGAACTGAAAAGAAGAAGAAAGCCTCCCTTTATAGACTGCCTCCTGAATGGCCCTGTGCTAAACCCCGTGATTTGGAACTTGTGGTTCCTCTTACCAATCTGATGTGTCCTGCCAAGGGAACCTGTATAGTCCGCAGTTCCTAGGAGTGCTTTCTGTGGAAGCATTTGTTCTTATTTTTACTGTTTTTCCCCTTATTCTGAAGCAGATGAGTTTGAAGATCAAGTTTCTTGTCTTTTTTATGTCTCTCAAAGCCACTGGCAGCAGCTCCACTCTTTCCTTCCTTCCCCCCCTCCCATTCTCCCTATTTTGTTGCCATAACCCAGAGGCATTTACTCATCTGATGTGTAGTTTTCCCCTCTTCTGTCTAGCTTTGTATTATGTTATTTATCACAGTTATTAAGATCAGCCTCCTTCACCAAAGACTGACACGTGTAAGCATTGTTACATGTCCACTGAAAAAGACTTATGTTGCTGAAAGAAAGAAAATTTCCATTTGCTCTGTTGAATACTCTGCCTTTTGTCCAAATAAGGTTTCTGGTGAAGACAAGGCGTTTTCTTTGAGTTATGAAATGTATGGGGTATTTCCACAGTTAAAGTTACATTGCTACATGGCTGCAGCGTCTCTGGATGTCTTAAAGAAAAAAAGCAGTATAACTACAATTACACCATTCAGTCTGCACTCTTCTTTTGAGAACATTGTAAGGTTTTAGTCCTGACTGTTCAAGAGTGAGAGGAAATGAAAGCTGACCTGCCTAGGAGATGGGGTCTGTTTCTGTAACTAGTGAAAACTGGGAAGTCTTGTGACTATATTGTACTTGAAAAGAACAATGAAAAATAATAACCCTCAACTACATACCCTAGGATGTATGGTGTGTAGCAGAAGTATGGCAAAAACAGATTTATATGGAGAAGCCAGATTATAAATGCGATGTGAATATGCTTATGTAACAGGAAAAATGAACTGGAATGTTCATTATTCTTTTAAGGCAGAGTCAAGGCAATGTCACATTATACATTAGCTTGGTCCCATTATTCATTGGATGTATGAATTATGGAAGTTACATAACATATAACTGCACATTGTCATGCATTTTGCTGATGTATTTTTTTAATGATTGTATGTATTGTAAATATATTCTATAAATTGTGTGTAGGCTGCCGTGGTCTGAGAACACTTACTGATCTTGGGCCTGTACCAGTGAAATAAACTAACATTTAAACGTTGATAGTTGCTCATAAAGTTGAGGTGGAAAGGGCAGGATTATTTCACTCTTTATTTAAAAAAAATAAGAATTTTCAAAAGAAGACAGAATTTAAAAGCCTCATTCCTTTTGCACCTTTGTGTGCACAAGCTTATGTCTAGCTACTGTAGGGCTGGATCTTGTCCTTTTGTTTTTACAGACCTCATATACTAATGTTGTGGTCCACTATACAGTCAGTTCTCGCTGCTTTTCCAGATGATGTAACATCTAATTTTAGAACTTAGTTCTAAAATTAGTTTTCAAGACTGGTGTCTTTAAGTATGCTGGTGAAAATTAGTTCTGATTCAGTTGATGAGTTACTGAAGGTACACTTTTGCACTTTGATTTCTTTAAACTTCATTGTTTTAATGTTTATTTTTCATACATTATGCTCTTTAAATAGTGCCTTTAATTTTAATTCTTCATGAGAAACAGTATTTTAAGTCTTTAAAATTTTATCTATATTATTTTTATGTTCCTCTTCACAATTTCATGTTGTCAGTCTATTTCATTTGAGTACGAGTGGCCGTCCATCTAGATACTCTCTCTTGGAATGATGCTCAATATTGCATCCGCTTTGGGCATAGTTCCTTTCAAATATTATTTTGTTGGTATCTACTGTGTAGCTGATGGTGAAAGCAGGCACCTGTCAAATGGAGCTTTGTCAAAGATCTTTCCAAATAAAGAGGGCCTATTCCAATGTCTCTGTTGTCCCAACAGTGGAATGGGTTACCCAGTGTGCGATACGCCGATATGCACACAGAGCAGAGGTATTGTCTTTATTGCGTATTTGCACAGATATGTGTGCTAGGTGATAATTTCACAAAGCTAGCCCACCGCTTAGCAGAGTCACAAGGACTATATACTCTTACAAAACCAAAGAAATTACTCATTACATTCTGATTGGTTCACTGCATTATACACTTGTCTTAAAGGTATATTCTTTCCTTTGCTTAGCTATGCATGCTCGCACGCTGGGGGGGGTGCATACTTCTGGTTCTGAATTGAGTCGGTGGTCGCGATCTCCCCCTGCCACCTTTGCCTTTTTCCTAATTACCCTGGATTTTTGTTAACTTCATGTTACATTGGCAATAGTCCGGCTTTTGGTGCCTTCTGGGCAGGATGTTCCCCTTTTATCAGTTTGTTAGCTCCAAGGGCATAGTTGTTAGCAAGGCATATGTTGTTTATACAAAGTAGTCAGGCCTAATTTAAACAATGTCACTATGACCTAAGCATCTCTGCCCTATATTACTAAGACCCAAGCATTACTATGTTCTAAATATTTCTGCCCGATATAATCTCCCCAGCAAATCAGAATTTCTTCAACTCTGTAGGTTCTTAATACTGATTTTTTTGACATGGTGCAATATTGTCATGGGTTTACCTTGGCTGACAGCCAGGTGCTTACCAACCTGCTCTATTACTCCCCCTCCATCAACAGGACAGGGGGTGAAAAATGCAATGAAAAGCTCATAGCTCAAAATAAGGACAGGGAGATGCCTTACCAATTGCCATCATGGGTAAAACAGACTTGACTCAAGGAAATTAATTTGCTTTATTTAATTTAATTGCCAACTAATTGTAGCAGAGTAGAATAGTGAGAAATAAAGCAAGACTAAAAACACTTTCCCCCTACTTCTCCCTTCTTCCCAGGCTTAGCTTCCTCCCAAATCTTCTACCTCCTCCTCCCCGAGCAGCACAGAGGGATGGGGAGTGGGGGTTGTGGTCAGAACATAATGCTTCATCTCTGCTGCTCTTTACTCCTCTTGCTCTTCCCCTGCTCCACCATGGGGTCCGTCCCATGAGATACAGTCCTTCATGAACTTCTCCAGCATGGATCCATTTGGCCAGCAGCGGGTCCATCTCAGAGCCGTCTGGAACTGGCTCTGTTTGACATGGGAGCAGCTTCTATAGCCCTCCATCCACTCCCCCCTCCCCCCAGCATTTAAACCCAACACAAATACTAAAAATTGGAATGTACAATGGAGGGAAGCCTTGTATGTTCATAAGGAATTTTTCTTCAAGGTGTGAAATGTCTGGAACTTGATTTCCTTTCCATTCTCTCTGGCCCTTTCCCCTCCTCCTTAGGAATTTATTGTCATGTTTTGGATTTAGGGACCTCAGTCAGACTACTACTCTTGACCTTGTACCAAGAGTATCCCTAAACACAAGACAGTGATGGAATGGCTTGTGTAGAGCCTCAGATTAAGTACTCACAGCTGTGGGTTTCTGTTTAATATGATATGGCACTCCTTGTGAATTTATGAATGCTGAATTGTGCTGTGTTTATTTGTGATGCACAGCTAGTGTTGCCTGTTGAGTGGGGAATTTTGGTGGAAGAGAAGTTTCTGAATGGCTTTGGCAGCATTGAGAAAGGAAGTATTTTCGAGATATATTTGTTAAAAACACTCTGACTGAAAGCATCTCTCCTAACTAAAATATTTATGTTTTTGATTTGTGTCAAAGACACCTAAAACCTGAATACCTGTTCCTCTCAGGCCATCCTTGAAATTCACAAGAATTTTAATGCATGGTTAAGACTAGCAACAGCAATTGAAAGCAGAGGAGAGAGAGCCTCTAGGGCGTCAGAACTTCCCATAATGAAAGCTATTTGCTTTGTTTCCCTTTGTGTCAGTACATTTTTCAGACCTGCTTGTGTCATGTCAAGAAGTCAATAGAATTCATAGTTTTTATATGTAGTAGAATATTTGTATTGTAAGTTTTTATTTGGGCTGTCTGAATAGGTTCTGCTCTAATGGTTAAATACTGTTTGTGTCTAAATGAAGAGGGATTTTTAAAAAACCAAAGCTGGGTGGGAGTGAGGACAAAGTATGATAAAAAGCTCTACTACATCCATGACCCAGAACAATTTGAACACAACTCTGACCATCCTTGGAGAGAAGAGAAGAGCAGGAGTTTTACAATTTACAGGAAACGGATGCTAGAGGAAAGACTGCCAAGCTCTAGGAGGAACCATGCACAATGTCATGCCAAAGCCTGAGAAAATTGGTGTGATTGTGATATTATGCAATAATAATTTGGAAAGAGCTTAAGCTAACTAATCACTCTTTACAAGTTAAGGCTGCACGCTTCGTGTTAACTTTTCAAGTACCTAGATTTGCCGAGATAGGAATCAGCATGGTCCTCCTTTACTGCCTCTAGGCTTTATCTGTCAGTTTGGGATCTCAACATTTTTCACTCCTTAAAACTTCTTCACCTTGTGTGCTGCAGAAAAACGCAATGTGTCATTAACTTTCCCTAACTACTTCTCGAGCAAGCTGCTTTGTGAGCTGAGCAGGAGATGAAGGAGTTGTGCTTTATAATCCCTTTCCTTTGATTCGTTTTTCTCCAAGACAATTCAGGGGCAGATATCAATGATTTAGTCTTTCCACTCAGATAGTACCAACAATAACTTTAGTTATCACATTAAAATTTTCAAAATTCAGTACAAAACATGCCAGTATCTCATAGAAATTTTGAATGCCCTACTGAGATAGTAGAATATGGAAGTATATTATCATGATAGCTGTGTAGTTAACATGTACTGCTGCTGTATTTCTCATTTTCTTCACTCAGCCTCTTAGAGTTTACTTTAATTCTCTTTTATTGTTTCCTGATTTAGCCTGTAATCTCTGTGAAAGAAGTTGTTGTCAGTCAGAAACTGTTTACATTATGGCAATGTGTTTGCATTGCTCTTATTGTTTATTTTTCTTAGTAAACTCTTTTTTTATGGTCTGTGAGCAAGTGATTAAAGCAGATAAGGGTTAAAGAAGATTGTGTGGGTGAAGCTCAGATTTGAGATGAAGGCACATACAAGATTAGTGCTTACCTCAGCCTTGGAGTCTTTAACTCTTGGGCCGTCTATTTATGCTTTGCATCTTACTGTCATAGACTGTTGTGAAAATGAATTAATTGGTCCTAGGCTTAATTACCTCTGTTTTTGTCTACCACAGTTAGCCCTATCTTAATCAACAGGATAACAAGTAGGATAAGGGTTATTGGTTCTGAGTCTCTGAAATGCTTACAGACAAGAGCCAGTAAGTGCTGGATAGCTAAGAAGCAGTCTGAAGGTGTTTGCTATATTCAGTTTTGTCATAAGCAGCTATTATTCAGTTTATTTGAGTGGATCTGCATTGATTAGGATAGTTAGGGAGTCTGGCACACTCTCCGTTTCCCTGGCACTGGCCATGAGTGCTTGAATCTACACGACAAAATTGATACTTGAGCCTTAATCTTCATTAAGCAGATCTGAAGGGCTGCTCAGACATACTGTAGGAATCAGTCAAAGCAGAAGGGCTTGCAGGTCTTTGGCCTCTGCTTCTAAACTTACCCTCTTTTCACTTCTTTGTTGCCCAAAATTTCTATGGGGCAAAATCAAGAGCGCACCAAACCCTTCTCCAAAACCTATGATTTCTGCTGGTTTACATGAGACTGATTGCTACAAAAATTTACTGAAATAACTTTGATTTTTTTTCCCATTGACTTATTTTGGTTCTGAAAAAAGCCCTGTAACTTCTGAGTAGTCTGCAAAAAGTACAGGAAAAAATGTCTGTATACTTTCATTTTCATTGCAGACTGCTACTAATGCTTTCCCAGTTTCTTTCATTTCCTTTAGCTACCACTAAGGGGGCAGTTCGTCTTGAATGCTTTTTGCTGAAGTAGAATGGTCATTTCAAGGCAGTGAAGCGAAAACAAGTTTTGTTTATGCTTTGAAGAGAGAAGGCACAAATAGAGTGTTTCTATCGTGCTACATGCCGTTAGGTTTTTGCGGGTTTTTTTGTGAGCTGTGCCACACTGCAGTTTGTATTGTAGGCAGGAGGAAGGTTAATGTTGAGGATGGTGGTTAGAGTAGGCAACATGCAGGATCAATCACATACAAAGCGAACACCATGACTGTATTGGTACCAGTAACTATTTGTAGTTCCTAAATGGAAACCATAGTTTTAGCATACCTGTAGAAAACAAACTGTATGCTACCAAGTTGTTACGTCTGCCCATGCAAGCAAGCATATAAACCACCCTGAGCTGTGGTCTGTCTGCAGCAACCTCCATCAACCTCCGTCACTTCCCTGGTGGAGGTTTCCTTTCTGTTCTCCTGTATCTCACCCTCTCCTCAGTGATGCTTCCAGAAAGCCTGTCACTTGGGAATGAGAAACGATGCACTCAGGTGAACCTTTGCTTTCCAGCCAGCACAGACCTGAGATCCTGAGCCTGCAATATCGCCATCTGTTTTCAGATCAACAGACAAGGCTTGACAGTGACCACTTTCGTCTCAAAAAGCAGTCATAATCAATCTGTTTTGTGTATTAGGAGAGCAAGAAAAGAGCACTTATGATGCTGAATAAACGAGCCTGTTAGTGACTGCTGAGGATTGTTAAACCCTATTAACAGAGCTTTATGGTTGCTTTTTATGCTTTCACAGCATTGATCTGTCTTTTGTGAGATCTCTCGAGCCTAGTCTTATTTATTTTGCCCACATTTTGAGACTGAAGAACGTTGTCAGATAGATGAGGTATCTGTGTAACTTTCAAACACTTTTTTTTGTGAAATGGTGGCTTTGTAGGAAAAGAGAAGGAGTAGTAGGTCAAAACTGCTCTGTTTGCTTCTATTGATCTGAGGGTCGCCAGTATTAAGGCACAGGGGAACTTCAGTGCACTGCTGCCTTTTCCAGGGCTGCCCTTCAAACTGCAGTCTCTAACTGAAGGTAGCATTGGTGTCTTTTGGTACGAACCCACGAGGAACTGCTGTAGCATTTTGTATTCAGAGAATTTCCGCCTAAGTTCCCAGATGTCCATCAGAAAATGCATTGTATATCCCATTAGAGAAGGACAGATAACTGCTGGCAGATACAGCAGGCACATTTTGCTTCGAACTGCCTTGTGCACGCCGAGTGCGATTCTCAGAAATTTCTTGCATCTCCTGCCTGCTCTCTCACGGAAGGTGCCCACATGTTTGTAATTGTCAGCTACATCAGCAGTCAGCGAGCACAACTGAAACCTGAACAGTTACTTTTTCAATACAAAATGACTGTCCTGAATATTTTCCTTGTAGTTAGGTGTCGCCTCTGATATGTGCCACTACGGTTCTAGGTAATAAAGATCACATGTGAGTCCAGATAAGTTAGGTGTGGTGTCTTTGGTGCAACTTCATTTTAAGGACTTTTTTTCTGCTTCCATGAATTTCTCCTTATGGTTCAATTCAGGTGAATAGTTCTTTATTTCCTGGCAGAAAATGTTTTGTATCATATAGCAAATGAACAGTTTCCTCTCACTGGCAGCTCTCAGCTATTCCCAGGTGGATTTAGTAGCACCCTATAGTAGTTTAGTAGTGCAGTGGGCTAAATTGTATGGTTTTATTTTGATGGGTTACTGTTTTAGGTAGACTGCCAACATTTTCCCAAGGAATTCGAAAACGTGTAGAGAAATTGTACTTTAAAGTGTTTTATACCTCAGCAAGATTTCTTGAGACAAAGAAAAGTCACTTCTTTAGTTCAAGGCTGTTTTCTGCACTAAATATAAAAGACCTGCAGAGGAGAGGGTGTGCATGAAAGCTTTGAAGAAAAGGTCACAGGAGTTCTTTATAATGAAAAACGTTAGGCAGGCTGCCTGTAGGTGTCATTACAAGCTGTCTTGTGTGTACCCAGAGGCCTAATCTTGGAAACAATTGAGTGCAGACTTGTGAGTAACCTTAATTGTGCACCTGCCAAATCAATAAGACAAATTGAAATCTTTCAGCATTTGTAAGATCTTTAGTTTACAGGTTTCCCTTCAGCTGTTAGAACAATACTATGTAAATGAAATGTGGGCAACTTGTCTAATATAACTTTGGTATTATATTGCAAGACATTGAAGAGCTCTTTTACATAATACTTGTGCTTTTTTGTTTTGTGGTCTAAATCAGGTTATTTTGCTAAGCACATCAATACCTGGACAAATAATTACCGTGATTTCTGTTTTCTGTTCCTCTCTGTGATACACTTTTTGGTCTTAAATTGTCACTTCATTTGCTTTTTAGGCTTGGAGAAAATATTGTCTTTCATGATCATATGTATTATAAACTAAGTGGTTTGCATATATCAGTGCATTAACTGAGAGGAAAAAAATCAGTGGGCTTATAAATATCTCAAGGATGGGTGTCAGGAGGATGGGGCCAAACTCTTTTCAGTGGTGCCCAGCGACAGGACAAGAGGCAATGGGCACAAACTGAAGCACAGGAAGTTCCATCTGAACATGAGGAAGAACTTCTTCCCTCCGAGGGTGACGGAGCACTGGAGCAGGCTGCCCAGGGAGGTTGTGGAGTCTCCTTCTCTGGAGATATTCAAGACCCGCCTGGACGTGGTCCTGTGCAGCCTGCTGTAGGTGACCCTGCTTCGGCAGGGGGGT
>Ga0065711_1034815_pt1 | contig 23194 bp, 14 predicted proteins | sample Hoacrofraction12_FD_59098 | JGI IMG/M metagenome (GOLD analysis project Ga0065711, IMG submission 59098) | Hoatzin crop microbial communities from Cojedes, Venezuela - Epithelial fraction 12 v2 (version 2) | ecosystem: Host-associated > Birds > Digestive system > Esophagus > Crop | place...
GGGGGGGGGGGGGGGCAGAAACAGCGAATGAAGCGGCGTGGGGGCTGCCGTCCGCCGCCGGCGTTCCCAGGTGCGAGAGGAGGGTGCAGCCGGAGGGGGAATCCGTTTGTTTGGGCTGCAGGGGTAGGAAAAGCGGGAGTAGGACTCGGCTTTTTCGTGCTTGTGCTTTCTTTTCCTTCCCTCGCTGTGCTGAAGAGATGCTGCCGTTGGCTCTTTGGAGAGGTGGGAAGAACCCGTGTGTATGATAATCAGGTTGCCTCCCCCCCCCCCCGGATCCCTAGTGTCGTTTAAAATCCTAGAATCATAAAGTGTTAGGGATTGGAAGGGACCTCTGTGGGTCATCTAGCCGAAATATCTTACTCCTGAAAAATCAGGCCCTGTATCACACTGTTCTTATTGCTCCTAAAGAACCGGCTGGTGGAAGAAGACACAAGCTGTTTGAATTTCCACTGTATTATTGGAAATACTGTCATTTCTGCCCCGGAACGTATTCTTCTGTTTTACAGCAAGCACGAATGATGATCTATAAATAGATCCATTTGTTTTGTATCGTTCCCGTGTAGCCAAACAACTGTTGACATTGTGAAAGGGATTGCTTCATTTCGCTTTGGCTTATCAGCGCTGACCCAGGAGTGGCTGCAGCTGAAGTTGCAATGTTCCCGGGCAGGGAGGGCTGCTGGCGAGATTGCATCAGGAGTCTGGAGTCAAACTCCTGGTTGCTGGCCTTGCTGCTGGCTTGCGTGTGCTCCTCTGCCTATAGGCAGGAGATGGGGTGGGAGAAGGGCCTGTGGGGATGTGGTGTGCTGAGGGGCAGATCTGTACCGCTAAAGAAACCGCTCTGTTTATGCCTAGATGGGACTTCACGGTGTGGGAGAATTTGAGCGACCGTCTCCTGGTAATGTCAGGGCATCAGTCAAAGGGACCCAACTTGAAGTTTGTGAAATAGCCAACACAAGCAAGATTATGTGAGAAAAGAGTGGTGGCTGGGTGGAAATCTTTGCTTTTGCTTATGTACTGCTTGAAAAATACAGGGGGTTTTTTCATGCTGAAGTTTTATTCCTTTACTCCTCCTTTTCCTGGCCGTCATGTCTCATTATCCTCTTGTGCAATCTGTGTATTGTTCATGAGGGGGAGAAACCATCTGTAGTTGAAATACGAGTAGAATGATGGATGTTCCAATCTGATACAACTGCTTTGAATGAGACATCCTTTAGGTAAAACAAAGGTTTGATTTCCCCACCCCCCACTGCCAATTGCCCTGATTCCTGCTTTAGAAGCTGCTAGATCAAATCATGCGTTTATGATCTGCAAACAATAATTGTAGATTTTTGCCCTTGAAGCAGTCTAGTATTACAAGTTATGCAAAATTCAGGTTGTAAGTGAAGATGTTTCAGTATTTTAAGGCAATAATTTTCGGAGAAAAAGACTATGTGTTTGCTTAACTGCTTTTGTTTCTGAAGTTTTTTCCAGTACTACATTCCAACTCTTTGTCACATTCTCTGTGGGCTTTTTTTTTTATGTCTTCTCACAACTTTCCTCTCAGCGAAGCCAAAGGACAAGGCTGCTGTCTTAACCATGAGTTTTGGCTGGGGTGCCATACTGGGGGTATGAATGGCTTCAGTGTGTCTGCTGTGTTTACAAGAATGCTCTCATAGGCTGGCAGAAAACTGTTGTTTGCCCTCCTGGTGCCGATTCAGGGAAAAATAACAACTCTGATTGTCCTGTTGCAGCTTGATCTGCTCACGTAGACCCCTTCTGTTGTAGAGACCTGACATAGCAGAGGAGGCAGAACCTGTTACATTTCTCGCCAGGTCTGCTGTGGAGTAGTATTAATAGTTAGGCAGTTGAGTTAATAGTCTGTGGTTTGATTAGGAGATTTGCTTTTAACTGTAATCATTTTTGTATCTGGAGTTACAAAAAGGAAATGGAAAACAATTACAAACCAACCCACCACTTGGTTTGAATGGTTCAGTAATTCTACTATGTCTAACTTAGGCTGTGGTCAGCTGTTCTTTTATAAGACAAGATCGTTTTCTATTCTGCTTTGCAGGAAGGAGCTCATAATGCTCATCTTTCCTTGACCTTTTGAAGGAGATCAGACAAAAAGATGATAATGATAATTTCTATTTTTCACTTCTGATGGCTAGGAAGAGCTGTTGAGAACACACTTGCTCCTCTGGCTGCGTGCTGCAGAGTAATGGGAATGATTTTTCTATTTAATAATCAGATCAGAAATGCTTACACATTTTCTGTATGTGCAGTCAGTGAATACTGGAGCTGACAGTGTGAGTATAAAATGGGTTTTTTAAATAGCTTGATTGTTTGCTGATGGTGCCATTTATGGTTGTGACACCATAAGTGTCCTTCCTCAAAACGGCTGAAAAAAATGAGGAACAGAGAAAGTGAACCAACGTGTTTGGTAGTTTTATTTACTGTGAGGGGGAAAAATTCTCATCAGGTAGTTGTAGTCTTGGTAAGCCAACGTTATTTCCTTTTTATAGCATGATTTCCATCTTTTCATTCAAGGAATAGCAAGTGAGTGGTACCTTGTTGCATTGAAATACTTTGCTGTTATCTTCCAGGTACCACTATGACAGTTTAATACAACTATGTCTTGTTTGTATTGAATGGAAATGATTTATGATTGAAGAAATGGACTAAAGCTCACTTAATATAACCTTTTTCTACTGTATGATATCCAAACGATCATCTGAAATACTTGGGAGTGAAGATGGGTCTTGCAGGTTTTCTGGAAAGTAACAGATTCTGACTTGGCAGGTTCAGGCATATTTTTTTTCCACTATGTAGAAGTTCTCAACTTTGTTTGCATTGATCACAGCTTTGCTTGGTTCCAAATATTTGGAGTCTTTATGTTTACTCTTGACTTTCACTTGGAAATTTTATTGACTGTTCTGAGTATTGGGGTGATTTCTTGTTATCAGAAAACTCCACAACAAACTACAATCTGTGAAAGCTATCACTGTGGTTCTTGGAGAAAGCTTCAGCTGACCTGTCTTCATCCCAGCTCCAGCCTCTAGTACATAGGTCATCCGCAGCACAAGAATTGGACAATATCTGACAAGTGTTGTACACATCCGGCCCTTATGGAAGACTCTTTTGTCTTTAGCTAGTGAGAAATATGATGATGAATTTAGGAAAATATATTAACGCAACAATCCATTATTGGCTCACCGTAATCTGGTATGTGACCGTTTTTTTCCTATGCTTATTATTTCTGCTGTTGCTGAAACGTTCAGACGGTCTGCTTCATGTTTTATTGCTGGTGAGGATCTGTAGAGAGGGAACAATGTATGGATTTCTTTATCTCAGATATTAATCTCCTTTATATATAATTACATGTGTGCATACATAAAAATCTTATATGTAATATTTTACAAGTTATATAAGGTTATATATATGTCTAAAATATTTTTTTACCCTTGAATTTCTCTGAACAATGTCTGGTAGGGGGTGGATCTGGCAGAACTGTCAAAAGTGATTGCGTACTGTCCCACCCATGCTGGCTTTCTTGAAGCACTCATAATAATGACTTCTGGTGTCTGTCTTTTTCTCAGCACGTTGCCCTTGAGGTCCGTCCTTTCCAGATCTGGATATGCTGACGGTGAAGCTTTCATTTTGTCAAACAGCACAGGCTCAGAAAAGCCTCCTGCTATTGCAGGTAGTTGGTGTGCCCAAACTGTGGCAGATCAATGCAGCCTGTTCCTGGTGGGGTGACAGAAGCGGCGAAGAACCCAGGTTATTGAATCATAGAATGGTTTGAGTTGGAAGGGACTTTCAAAGATCCTCTAGTCCAGTCCTACTGCCAAGGGCAAGGACATCTGCCACTAGATCAGGTTGCTCAAAGCCTCATCTAGCCTGACTTTGAATACTTCCAGTGGTGAGGAACTTGGGGCTGTTTCTCTTTTTTTCTGGTATTTAAAAGGATCTTTTTGGCAGGTCAGTCTTCTGTTATTGCCAGAGATGAGCCTACTAGATGACTGCTGCAGCTACACATGCAAGTGCGATCCCCGGAGTGACTCGGGGTGGTGGGTCTGCTGTTGCCTGGAGCCTGCAGCCTGTCCAGATGCTCTTGCTTGAAGAAGTTTTGGGAAATGTGCAGCTGTTGCCAGGAACTCGGGGGTGTTACCTGATGTCAGGCTCTTCCCAGGGGGAATTTGTGCCCCATTTGCAGGCAGGACCGCCTGCCTGCAGTGACCAGGCAGGGTAGCTGTGGTGGCACAGGTGTGCAGAGCCTGCTGCCTGCCCAAATGCCTCCTCCCTGGGGCAGCAGGAGGGATCATGCCAGATTGCTTAAGGCAATTGTATTTTTCTGGGCCTAAGGCTTCAGGCAATGTTTATGTCCTCTTAGGAGGAAAATGAAGGTTGTTTAACTCTGGCTTTCCTTCTGTTGCTGCTTAAGGAAGCAGTTTTCCCTTAATCTCGCTATACCTGCTTGAAGAAATATAGCCATCTGGTCAGAATGAGGGCGATGCTCTGTGACTTGCATGGTCAGGCTCGTGTCTCCAGCGCAGTCTTGTAACAGCGACTGCAAATTTAAGACCAAGTTGTTTGCAGTCAGTATATTTATGTTTTTAGCCTGGTTTTCTGAGAAAATAGAGATTACATGCAGCTCTCTGAACATCTGTCTTTTGCTCTCTCTCCTAATAATTTCTAAACCTTTTGACCAATTCCACTTGCGTTTGTGAGAGGGGTAGAAGCTTGTCTCCAATAAACCTACAAGTTTTCTTGCAGTAGGCAGCCTAGGCAGATGGAAAGATGCCTGCTGAAGGAGAGACTGCAGTCTGAACTCTTCCTACAACTTCGACATATGTTCCTAGGAAACTGGATTTTACCAGCTCAGTTGCTTACGAATGAACTTGTATTGTGCTCCTATTTGGGTTTTTTTTGACCCTATCAAATTAGACTGTTACTTCCTCTTAGGATATTTTTGTAACAATTTTGAATATGGAGGAAGAGCAAGTGTTTAGTCTTTAGCCCCAAATAGCTTATAATACTGCAGAAAGCATGATGAGAAAGAAAAGGCTTTTTCTTTGTAAGTGTTAGGATGTTCTTCATGTATCAAAATAATGTGCTGCTTACGTTAAGTCTCTTTTGTTAAAATAATTATTTTAACTCTCTTCTTTCTTTCATTAACTTTGTCTTGTAATAGCGATTCTTTAGAGACCCAGAAACTTCTGGATTCTTATAGTTGTCTTCTGTAAAGATAGTTCCCTGAATGGAGCATGTTACTTGATAGGACACAAACTGAAACAGTTCAGTCTTAGTTGTGTATTTCTCCTCTGTATTTGTTTTGTGTAAACATACCCTGTGTGACCCTTTCAATTAGCTGATCACTTTTGCACAGTGATACCTGTTGAATACATCTTGCTGTCTTCTGTTTGTTTCTTCATGCTGACTTGATTAATGTTATACTGTCACCTTACTTCATATATAATGCATTTCTTGTCATGCATTTGGAGCCTAGAGGAGAAAACACCTACGCCTACTTTCTTTAGATTAATTATGCATTACTTTTACCTTTGTGTACTGTCCGTTCTTACTTTAGTGGAAAAAATGTTGACCAAATGTACAAGTTGAGTATGTGTGTAAGATGTGTTAGATTTGTGGAGAGGCAGTCCATTTTAAATTAAAAAAAAAATCAAATGTAACTTCAATAAAAGCTTTCCAATTTTTTTCTTATGCTATTTGTACTTCTGATATTTGTTGACATCTTAGATTTTGAAAGGCTTTCAGATGATATTTCTCTCTACTTTAAATTACTAGGTTATGCTTGTGTCAATCTTTGTTTCCTAGTTGTGTGTGTAGCTTTCTAGCAAAGATGCAGTGATGACATCCACTAGGGTTTCACCAGCTGCAGCTGGAGAGCTGGGAGAGGTAGGATGACTGTGGTCACTGCTGCAGGATGCCCGTGCCAGCTCAGACAGGCTGTTGGTGCTTGTTGTGTCTTGAGGTCTGGTCTTGGGTGTCCTCAAGACCAGACCTGCCAGCTGCGCAGGCAGGAACACTGCGGCAGGGGCTGCCTGGGATGGAGCAGGGGGGTCCTGACCTATCAACATGACGCTGGCAACTTTGCTGTACATGAATGGGGCAGACAGGAGCCTGCTGGGCTCTGCCTCGCTCCTGAGACCAAGCTGGGGTCATAGCCTTTTTGCCTCAGGTAAGCTGTGGGTAAAACAGACCACACAACTCCTCCTATCAATCACTGAGAGGTGAAATCTCTAAAGGCTGTTAGGCACAACATGGTGATGAACTTTGTAGTTGCTATGCGTGTTGACACCGACCACTTCCTAAGGGTGCGGTGTGTATTATCTCATCTGCAGCTCTGATGGTAAACAGTTAAAAGCCTGTAATTTCATGATGTTTCATCTGTTTGTACTCACCTGCAGAGTGTAAGTCTATCTCAAGACTCCAAGCTAGTTTGTTTTTTTTTCTTTATCTTGTGATGTGACAGTCCCTGGCCTTGGGAAATGTTATGCTAGGAGCATTTGTGCTGTGCGAGGCTTGCTCTGAGCAGGGCTGCTTGACCCTGGTGCCTGTCCGTGCTGTTGTTGGCTCTGGGGTGTCTGTTTGGTTGTGCCCTGTGCTTTGGATCTGTGCAGCTCTGAGGCAGCCATTCTCCACAGGGCGAGTTCACCCCTCTCCCTGCTGCAGCTTCTCACCTCTGCTGCTTGCCCAAGCTTGGCTCACGTGGGATCGCTACCGTCACTAGGCACCAGCTGTGGTGGTGTTTGAAATGTGGAACCTCCCCGATTTGTCTCCTTCCATGATGTGGTGTCCCACTAGACCAGCAGTGTCAGGGACACACTCTGCATGGATTTGTGTCTGGAAATCCATTCTCAAATATTTCACTAGTGACTAGAGAATAAAATGTAGTATAGTTCTTGCTTGTCTTATTGTCCCCTTTGCATCTGTGAAGAGACATTAGTAGGGTGATAACCCGCTTTGTGTCTTTTGTTCCAGATTTGTATTGCCTTTGAAAAATCTCACTTCAGAGGGAGCAGCAATGGAGTTCTAGCTTCAGTTCACATTAGATATTTAGCTTAAAATCAAGTTACGACAAATCCTTAGACAACTTATAAATCCAAAGAGTGTGATAGTCTTTTTAGCAAACTGTCAGTTAGTCCTAAATATTTTCACCAGTCACTTCACATTTCCATTAGCTCCTTAAGCAGCTGAAGTTCGCAGATTTGAATGAAATCTAATGTTCATGGCTGAGTTCCCTGCCTTTCAATTTAGACTATTGCTATGAAGCTTTACTATAGTTACAGGTAAATGTGTTTTCAGGGGCTGCTCTTTCTTGGGAAGATCACTGTTTTGTTTTCTCTTGTCTGAAAGGTCTGCATGGGTTTTTCAGGGTTTCTTTGGTTTGTTTGTGTTTTCCTCTCCTCCACAATTCTATTGTACTGGTCTCCAGACCAACGCAGGCCTGTCCTTGTTATTTTCCTTAATGGGAATCATTGCTTTTGGATGGGATGATTCAACATAGCTGCCAATATAAGAAGAGACAAACCATCATGTCCCCTCATTGTGCTAATAATAGCGATGTAGCATTTGCTGCTGCTAGTGGCAGCTTTGGGAGAGATCGCTGAAAGGGTAGCAGGACCAGTCAGGATCTCTGCTTTTTTCCTCTCACCTTGGTATCTTTTCTTATACAGCTTATTTTCTCACCCCTTGAGACTGAACCATTCTTTTCATTGTAATAACTGCATATTTCTTGCTGTGGTATCAACTAATTCTGATCCTGAACTGTGGAAGAAGGGTGAAGATAGTGCTGTTGGGGAGGGAAGGGGAACACGCCACCCAAAAAACCCACAACAAAACAGTTTTTGTGCTACCCTGGACAGATTACTAAAATTACAACTTGGAGAGTGCCGGGGTAAAAACATATGTGGATGTGCACATCAGGATGTCTTATCAAAGTCACTAACATGTAAATCCACTCGTCTTCTCAATACCAAAGGTGCTTTCCTAAGATTCCCTTAAGATGGGTGACATAGGAATTGTTCAGCCCTAGTGGTTATGGAGGTTTTTGACGATTTCCCAACATCTGGAGTTTGATATGAAAGAGAGGAAATTCCTGTTCTCATCAGGAAAAAAATAAAATCTTTACCTCTAAAGAAACTTAAGGGAAGTAGGCTTAAGTGAAAGACAATAGAAACTTTGTCAGGTTAGGGTGAGGTCTAGATCTGTTCTAGTTTGAAGGTTTCTCATAAATGTTTTATGGACTTTGTTTTTTTGTTTCTTTAATGTTTGCCAAATATGCTAAAAAGTTGTTAATCTGGGGGGGGGGTGCAGAGGGTCTGAAGGAAACCAGGAAAATAACCTTGAAGTACAACATAATTACTTCAGAAACAGCAGCCCTATCTTTTCCCTGTCTAAGTGCTCGCATTACTGCAAGGCCCATGTAAAACTGCTAGCAAGTCAAAGTGGCGCATTCCTTCAGGGAAGAGCCTGCCCGCTGGAAGGGAAGGAGCATAGAGGGTAAGGCTGCAGGGTCGGTGCTTCCCTGATGGAAGGGAGCAGCGTAAGGGACCTGCAGCTACGAGTGAACAGCCTGCCCCTAAACAGGTATGTGGAGACAGTGATTGGGAAAACACCAGATATCTGTGCTTGTGCTGAAAGGCTGAGGGAGGCTTGTATCTGACCATCAGAAAGTAGGTCTTCGGAGAAACATGTGAGAAATGCTCTTTGTAGGAGCTGTAGACCTGAGCTTAGGTGTTCTGTGTTAGCCAGACTCTTTGTGTCTACTGTCCAAGTGTTCCAGTATATCAGTGGGAGAAAATCAAGAGGTTCCTCAATGAGATCCCTCTCCGACATTAATCAAAGCTTTGATTACTTCCTTTCAGTGAAGATATGCAGAACTCTAGTACTGAAAAATAGTGAATGCTGTAACATGGCAATAAGTGATTTAAAAGACCTAGATTCCTATCTGGTATGGGCCTCTTACCTTGAATACAGACATCAGATATAGGCACATCATGTTTTGATGCATTTATGAAAGCGAAAAAGACCTTCCTGATAACTGTATCTTCCGTGATTGCATCATTATGTGCTAAGGGAGTCTAATTGCCAGTTTGACTTTCTCTCTAATTGAGGTGGCTCCTGACATTTAAAACTAATATATACCTACAGTGATGGGAAGTGTGCAGGGATAAGAAAATGTTCCCTGATTTGACTGAACTTTTTTCTAAATACACCATTCTTGTATTTGTCTAAAACAATAGTTACTTTTCGTAATAATAATAATACAAAAAAATCTCCAGTTTCCTTTTTTTCTTCCTACTCAGCAGCCATTCAGTACACTGAAACAAGGAAAAGAGGATATTTTGAAATAGGGATGCTTTGCATAAATTATTTCCAAACATGCTTGGTGGTTTTGAACATTGACGTTTCCTATGGATGTTAACAGTTAAGTAATATAATGGAACTGTCCAACAGCAACATACGAGTTCCTCAGAAAAGAATAATGTAAATATACTGGTTTTTCTCTCAATGCAGCGTGCTTTGGCAGATGCCATCTTTTCTGGGGAAGTACCACCTATGCAAAGCACACAGATGCAAAGAGAGTGGTTTCAGGGCGAGCTGTCTCAAAATGAACAGGAGCGTTGGGCATCTGATGGTACATCTTAGAAGTGTTTGAACTCTTGAAGTGTGAAGACTTAGTGCGTCTGTACGCGAGTGAGCAGTGCTGTGTGGCAAGGAAGACGTGAGTTATTGCAGAACCTTCTTGGAGGATTGTCTGGTGTTAGCCGTGGAGGCAGCCAGCCTGAATGGGGGCCTTTGACTACTGTGGTGTTACGAGTTACAGCATTGCATGCCATGCTATAAATGAGTAACAGTGTACACAGAGAAAGGGTTGTGTACCCTGTATACAGAGCTGTATTTTCCTTCCTGACGGTTCTTGTTCGGATCATTTCCATCTTCTTTTATGCTCTCTCCCTGTGTTCTCTTGTGTGTGTAGGGGGTGTTGGTTAGTTGGCTTGGTTTTGAGGCGACATGGGAAATTTGAGGCAGAAAACTGAAGATAAATTGCATCTTTAATTCCTTTTTCTGTCAAAGGACTGTAGTCCTCTCTTCACTGATACAGGGCCTTTGGTAAATGTGCTGATACAACACAAGCTGCAGGGGAAGAGCACCGACAGTCACTGTACAGCTCTAATCCATCAGCCATAGGGACAGTACCCCCACAAAGTTCCAGGGATATAGGGAGTATATGCTTTGGGATAAGGCCATTATATCAATTTTTCTTGTCTCCCATTTTGTCCTTGTTTTGGCTGTGTAGCTCTCTGCTGGTCAGCAGTGATTAAACCATTGCTGTGTCTGTCCATCTGGCTGTAGACTCCACAAGATGCAGCTGTACCTCTGGACCTTTGTCACATGTTGTGTGGACATTTTGTGGCCTGAAAGGAGTTGCCCTGTGTATTTCTCTTCATCCAGTCAATCTCTTGTATGCTCATGTTTCAAGGGGGATTGTAGGTGTTTCAGAGCTGAAGAAATGTGAATCTAGGACACTTAAAATGAAAATTTCCTTCGTTTTAAAAAGAAAAAAAAACACTACCGTTTTTCTAGTCAGATACTTTGTGTGTTTCAAAGTGTCTGAGATGAGTAGTAACTTCTCTAGTCCCGTTGTGACTGACTGTTAAAATGAGGTCAGGTTAAATCTGTGTGGAATTCTAGGTCAGGCTGAACCTGCCGTTAGACTCCTGTTTAATTTCTCTCTAGTACTCAAAGTGAAAAATAGCTTTAAAAAAAATTGGCAAATGGAAGAATTAAAAAATGGATTTCTATTCTCATATGTATCTGATGGATAGAAATTTTCCAAAATTCAGACTTTTTTTACACCACTTAGCACTTCTGTCCAAATCATAGTTAAATTATTTTAACATTCTTCTGTAAGGAACTACACTTGCAAGTCACATGGAAAAAGCATTTTTTTCCTACACAGTAAAAGCATTTTTTTCCTACACAGTATTAAAACTCCTCAAAGTGCTGTAATGTGCCTACATCTCCCTTTTTGTAGGAATCTATACAATATTTCATCAACTTTACTGCATTTGAAGATTGTCTGGAAGGATTACTAAACCTTCTCCAGTAATATAAATATGGAATGCTGATGTCATTATGTTAGCAGAAGGTTTTGATTCTTTGTTCTTCATTGGAGGGAAAATAAGTATAGGGAAAACATTTGCCATTTCAACTTTTTAATGATCAGGTGTGTGTATGGAGTTGTCTTCTCAAGAAGGCTTAATTGTGTGTGCTTTTCTATTGCACATATTAGAGTAATCCTGGTAGTTAAAGCCAAGTTAAGACCAGGTGTTCCTAGAAATATGAAATGACAAGGCTCATTTTGCAAGTACATCCAGGAGTTAGGAGAGTAGTAATAGCTGTCAGGTTCAAAGCAAAGCTAGTAATTAAAGCTTCTGGCCTATCATATTAGGAAGGTAATATATTTCCCTGATTTTAGGACACAGGATCTCCTGTACTAGTATGAATGGGTCTGTTAAAATACCTTTTTGTCACCATGCTTTAAGCTTTTCTGTCTTCATGAAATCATGTAGCTGCTTTCCATAATAAACCTTTAAAGAGCTTCTTGGATTTGATCTGATAAAAAACATCTTACTGTTGTGAACCAGCCAGAAAAAAACTGTTCGTCTGTGGTAACCTGATTAATGCTTGCCAAGAAAAAATGATGTGGTATATGTAAACCCGAGGGAAGGAGGGGAAGGATTGCGGTGGGTGAGTAGCTTCAGACCCTGCTCCAGGGAGTCCGTGGGCATTCCACCTCCTGGCCTGAGTGACAGCAGAGTGAGGCTGACACTGAGCAGCAAGGAACTTTACAGAGAGGTCATATGCACCTCTCTTTGCTAAATGGTACACTTAAGCTCTGCTGAAGTTTTACAAGAGGTAGCTCTGTGTAACCTCCCTGGCACACGGATCGCAGGGCTTTGGTTTGGTTGCGGCATGTAAGTACCTTGCACAGCAGAATTTCCCATTGATGAATGCGTTGTGTTCCTGGCTGCTGCGGGAGCTGTTACTGCTGAGGCATGGAGTCATAGGATCGTTTAGGTTGGAGCTCATCTTTCACCCTGCGGTTCTTCTCTCTTGCTGTAGGGGTGACAGTGTAGGACTGTATGAAACGTAGTCTGCTGACAAGGTTAAGGAGGGTGGTGAGGACATCGCATTTTTGCATAATCACACGTTGTCACCACCACCACCATAAGGAAAGGTGAGAGTCCAAAGCTGAAATTCCCTCTTGTGCATATAGCTTGTCAAACTTCATCTTTTTTTCCTATGTGTCCTTTAGCTTTTGTCCTTGGACCCTGTGGCTGCTGGGTCGTGAGCTGCATCATCAGCTTTAACAGGATGAAGTGCAGGGAGATGAGTTTCAGGGCCATTTATGCCTCCTAGCTACTGTTGGCTGGCACAAAAACCAGATGAACCATGAGCTGTCACACAAATATAGAGCAGATCCCACAGCCTTTCTTGCTGCATCTGTCACTGGTCCTGTGCTGAGCCTGACACAGGCTTCCTAATTCTGCCTGTCAGCTTGTGGCTCTGTACAATAGAGCTTCCTTGTTGGGAAAACCATTACAGCACTTCAGCAAAAGCTCGCCGGGTGAATGGAGCAGCAGCTGACTGTGAAATAGAAACAAGTAGACGTCTGTGGGAAATAAACTGGGAATCGAGATGCTCCAGAAGCACGGGGCCTACAGCAGACACCATTTAAGTTTCATTTGTAAGACAAGAAGCTTTAAAAAAAAAAAAAAGCCGATTATGCTGTTCACTAGTCTGTCATTCTCAGATTTTAATGATAAGTAAGCAGACACAGAGAATGATTTCTTTTTGATGAGTGAACCCAAAGGTAGGTGTGCAGGGTGTGGCTGAATGCAGTCAAATTTTTCAGTGACAAGTTTTCTGGACGTCCAGAGCATAGGAGACTGCATAGAGACTTACACCTCTGTGTAAAGGTGTTGGGGATCAGGCTGCATATAGAACGTTGAGTTACCAGTGCACTGCTGCAAGGGGAGGGAGAGAGGGCTAATTTAATCCTTGGCAGATGGGTCTTATAAGATAAATGTTTTTCTCTTTGCACAGTGTTAATGACAGCAATACTCAAATTCTGCATCTGGTCCTAGTTTTCACATCTTTAAAAGGTCTTTTGAAAACCTGCAGGAGGTATAGAAAAAGAGCCACAGGAATTATTAGCGCTGAAAAAATTCCTGATAGTGGTTTAATGTGGACAGGATGGGGTGTGAGCAGCTTTTTCTTTCCCCTGCATTTGTCTTATTTGTAATTATTGTATCCCTGTCCAGATAATTTTAGGACAGATTTCATATAATCCAAAGACAAATGTCTAAAATAGGTCAGATTGATTGATCTGTCAGGTCCATCACTTTGAGACAGATTGCTGTTAGTGATGGAGGACAGTATCACCAACTGATCAGACATAGGCAGCTGGATCTTAAACACTGTTAAAAAATGATCAAGAAAGAATAGGCTGAAAAGATTGTTAAAATTAAGGAGTTCTGGGTTTTTTTGCATGAATTAAATGGCAAAAAAGGGTTAAAACAGCAAAGTGGCATGCAGGGGAGGTGACCATTGCTTATGTCGCTTCAGAAATACTTCTCAAAGTCAAATTTTGTTGGTTGAAGGTCAGGAAAAGAAAGATGATCTTGAGTGCCTGGATAAGCATTTTAGTTTTCTGACAGATCAGAAGGAAGAGACTGCATTTTGTGTATATTATGCATATTCTTTCCACAAGATTTAGACGTACAGGTTCTTGTTGAATATCAGCCTGCAGGCTGGGTAGCTGGCAGGATGCTGGCTAATCAAGGAAGAGCCTCTTGGGAAAGCCTTGTGTGGGAGGGGAGATAAGAGGTTTGTCTGGCTTTCTGTAGAGCTTAACCTAGTAGCTGGATATCTCCAAGGAAATGTCAGAGGAGGATTGAAATTTCCATTTTGGAAATGCAGAGAGAGGCCTGGAATGGGAGGTAAATCTGTGAGGTCTCTCTGTAGAGAGGATAACTGCATTTTTGTGGCTGGAGGAGACTGCCAAGGAGCAAACACGAGGAGAGACAAAGGCAACTGATAAAAAGGGAATCGTTTCCTCAGGATCCCTCCAGCCTTTGAAAGGTAGAAGTGGGAGAGAGGACCCCAGGAAGGCAGTGCTGGTGGAGCAGTGAGTGAAGTGCTGGCAAGGGTGAGATTTTAAGAGGATGAAAGAGGTCAAGAGATGCCAGAGTCGGATGAAGCTGATGTGGTGACTGAGAGTACTGGCCAGGACAAGTTTTGTGCTAAGGTAGAAGAAGGGCTAGTAGAAGAGCTGGAAAACATCTGTGACAGAGCTGTAGGAAAGGAGTTTTCAGGCAGCTTAAACACTAACTGTACCCAGACAGTGCAAGAAGAGGTGGAGCATCTTACCTGCCTTAACAAAGTATCTTGTACTAACTTTCTTTTACTTTCGTCTTTCAGTTTTTTTATTTTCCTCCTCCTCCCATTTAGCGATCCAGCATGTGGTGGGTTGACCCTGGCTGGATGCCAGGTGCCCACCAAAGCATCTCTATCCTTCTCCTCCTCAGCTGGACCTCTCTGAAAAAGAGATAATATAACAAAAGGCTCATGGGTTGAGATAAGGATGGGGAGATTGTCACCAATCACCATCACGAGAAAACAGATTCAACTTGGGGAAAAATTAATTTAATTTATTGCCAATCAACACGGAGTAGGGTAATGAGAAATAAAAACCCGGAGTCTTACAACACCTTCCCCCATTGGCATTGGCTCTATTGGAGATGGGGGAAGCTTCTGGTGGCTTCTCACAGAAGCCACCCACGTAGCCCCCTGCTACCAAAACCTTGCCATGCAAACCCAATACAGAGGCATAAGTAGGACCACTGGCTGAAGTTCTAAATGGAAAGGAGGTGAACAGGTGCAGCTCTTCAAACCAGTAAATTACCTTTCCAACCATGACAGAAAGTGGTGGAGCTCTTGAGGTTTCCAGTCCAAGGCACATCATGTGCCCCAGGCAGTATTTGTTAGCCACGTACAAGTTACTTGTCTTGCTTTCAGGGTACTTGGAAAATGGGTAATAATTTGCTTCGGCAGGGGGGTTGGACTAGATGACCCACAGAGGTCCCTTCCAACCCCTACTATTCTGTGATTCTGTGATTCTGTTCAGGTTAATGAGCTAATGCATCCAATCGTCCTTCTGACCCCAAGCTCCAGAAATCTGTTTTCTTATTTTACAAGCAGATCTACCATAATGAAAATAGATTTAGTTTGTCACTTTTTCCCCTCCTACAATGTCAAGAGAATGTGGGAAGAGGGCAATAACACAATTTTGTCAGATTTCTAATTTTCAAGCAGGACTGTGGCAAAGAAGTGAGTAGGAGGGGAAGGTTAAAGTGAGGAGGATGTGCAAGAAGGGAGGAGAGAACCTCTCTTTGACATGACTGTTGGTCGAATAACTGATTGGTAGCCTAAAATGTTACACTGCATATATATCTGAGCTTGTTCAGGTAAGGGTTGCCTGAGCTGTCAGGCCATTTCTTTATACTTTTTTCTAAAAGTATTGCAGATATTTTTTTCTATATTGCATCTCTGTCTAAACAGGAATTGGAGAGTGGAGCATGAGGATGTTGCAGGAATTAAATACTCATTTTTAGAAGTTCCAAAGGTTAATGCATGCTTCAATAAGTATTTTTAAATAGCATGTTGTTTAAAACTTAAGATGAATAGGGAAGATCAGAATCTTGTGTTTGACTATAAACTAATTCCCAGTCGCATTGTTTAGATGTAGTAATAAAGGACAGATTTTATGTTAAAAATTTGCATACTCAGTTTGAGGATATAGGTTTTCAGAGTATTCACTGGAAAGAAACCGAGCTGATGATTTCTCTCATAGAAATAACACTGTGGATAAATCTGAAAATGGGAAATAGCTTGAAGTGAAACTAGGACTCCTGCCAATTTCTGTGTTCTGAAATCCTCCTCTTCCCTGGCATCTCATTGCATTTATTTAAAATGCTCTGCCTACGAACTGATTTTGCTCAAAGTAGTGGGCTTTGCATGTGGTTTTGTGTGTGTGTTTTCCTGGTACAGTTTCTAGAAATGTTTTTCACCTTCAGGCTTGGAAATCCATTGCATTAAAAACAAAAACAGTCTCCTGTGTGATGGGGTTAATGTTCCTAAGCTGGTAAGTACAAACTGAACCAGTAAGTGCAGGGAGTAACAAGGGTTAAGAGGTGAATTTTGTCTTTCTGCACTAAAATCACTTCTGCCACTGCACAAGTTTAAAAGCTCATTGACAGAATGGAGCTGTTAGTTCCGGTTTTATACAGTCAATCTAAATAAAGTCTGACCTTTATTTTTTTGTTTTTCAGACTTGTCTAATGCTACCTTGAGCCAAATTCCTACACTGGTTGGTGCTTTCTCATGGGATCCCTGTGACAGACAAAGAGGAGATTGTTGTGGTAGGCGTTTGCATTGACTGTCTTGACAACACTTGGCCTGGGCACAGACAGATGCAGTTCCCAGTGCAGCCACTCTCGTAGGACTCTTATGCCAACAGGAGCTGTGAGAGGGGAACTGCTTGAGAGATGGAGTCTTTGGAACTGCTGCTGTGTTCCCCTATAAAAATCAAAACCACATAGCCCAGACTACTATGGAGGAGGGAATTTGTCGAAATTTGCTTTTAATTATGGAGCTCTAGAATGAAAAGGATTGGTTCATTTACCAATTAAATGGAGGAGAACAACAAAATCTGTGTTCTAGTTAGCAAAGTCCAAGGTGCAGAAAAACTTGTTTTGGTGCAGTTTAACTGTCTTTGAAGCACAGTTTTACAGTACTACAATAGGTTCACTAGACATTTCTTGGTATATCTCTATATAACATATATGTAACGGAACCTGTTTTGGTTCCATATATTGTCCTGGATTTAACAGTTTAATGTCCCACAATACTACATTTTCAGTTTTAAACAACAGTAAATCCATACTCCAAAGAAGGAAATGAGATAATAAAAGTGATTTCCTTTTTGAGATGGCTAAAGATCTATATGTACTATGTAGCAAATTGTTGATATACTTGATAAATGCATTTCCAGTCAATTAAAAAAGAAGTAGCACATATTTGTCGTCTTGTCTTCTAGGAGACAATAAAAATCCTGTTTAAATAATTAAAGTTTATCCATTTCTCTGTGTTATAGGTTTGTGTGGCAAGGTTTTGGTAGCGTGGGGGCTATAGGGGTAGCTTCTGTGAGAAGCTGCGAGAAGCTTCCCCAATGTCTGATAAAGCCAGTGCCAGCCGGCTCCCTGCTGGCCAAGGCCAAGCCAATCAGCAATGGTGGTAGCACCTCTGTGATAATGTAGGGAAGAAAAAAACTGCTATGAGATGGCAGTTAGAGAAGAGTGAGATGAAGTGAGAGAAACAGCCCTGCAGACACCAAGGTCAGTGAAGAAGGAGGGGGGAGGAGGTGCTCCAGATGACAGAGCAGAGAGCCCTCCCTTGCAGCTCGTAATGCAGACCATGGTGAGGCAGGCTGTTCCCCTGCAGTCCTTGGAGGTCCATGGTGGAGCAGATGACCACCTATAGCCCATGGAAGGGACCCCATGCCGGAGCAGGTGGATGCCTGAAGGAGGCTGTGACCCCATGGGGACTCCGTGCTGGAACAGGCCCCTGCCAGGACCCGTGGAGAGAGGAGCCCATACTGGAGCAGGTTTGCTGGCAGGGCTTGTGACCCCGTGGGGGACCCACGCTGGAGCAGCCTGTTTCTGAAGGACTGCACCCTGCGGAAGGGACCCACACTGGGGCAGTTTGCAAAGAGCTGCAGCCCATGGGAAGGAGTCACATTGGAGAAGTTTGTGGAGAACTGTCTCCTGTGAGAGGGACCTCACACTGGAGCCGGGACAGTGTGTGAGGAGTCCTCTCCCGAGAGACAAGGAGCAGCAGAGACAACATGCGATGAACTGACCATAACCCCCATTCCCTGTCCCCCTGTGCCGCTCGGGGGTAGGAGGCAGAGAAACGGGAGTGAAGTTGAGCCCGGGAAGAAGGAAGGTGTGGGTGGGAAAGTGTTTTAAGATAAGGATTAGTTTTCTCGCTATCGTACTTTGATTTGATTGGTTATGAATTAAACTACCTTTTCTCCCCGTGTTCAGTCTGTTTTGACGGTGACAGCAATTGGTGAGTGATCTCTCCCAGTCCTTGTCTTGACCCTCAAGCCTTTCATCATATTTCTTCTCCCCTTTCCAGCTGAGGAGGGGCAGTGGTAGAGCAGTTTTGGTGGGCACCTGGCATTTATCCAGGCCAAACCAAAATACTGTTTGCAGTTTGGAAAAGATCATCCTGTAAATATCCCTAGAGCTGGAAGTGCTGTATTATGCTTACTCTAATATATGTCTGTATGCAGAAATAAGGACTGTTTTAGATTCTTCATTTGCCTGAGCTCATGATTTTGTGTTGGTAGCTTTCCCTTTTCCCAAGCAATGCCACTTTCATATGTATGTATCTTCTGGAAATATTATTGAAAAGTCAAAAGTCATATACTTACAGACTGGCAGATACTGAAACTTTTTTCTCCTTTCCTTTGAAACTCATATTCTTGGCTTAATTAGCAAAGTGTAATGATGTGCTCGCTAGACATTTTCTGATCTCAGAGAAAACCTCATGAAGAAAACATAATCATGCCCTCACTGGCTTGAATATAAGTATTGAGATTTTAATGTAATAAGCTGTATGCTCAGTTTGAGTAACATGTCTTAGTATAAAGATGTATTATTGAATTGTGAAGCTTGTTGAATACTTTTCATCTGGGATCTTTTTCTGCTTACATTTTTAGTATTAAGTGAAAAAATCTTTTTTGTCACATCTTTTTTTTACTAGCAGAAAAGGAAAATGGGGAGAAAGGAAGGGAGATTAATTTAAACCCAACATGTTTGATATTATTTTTAGTATCCCTTGCTTAAAGTTCTCTTAGGATCTGTGTCCAGTCGCTCAAAAAGCATGCAGAACTGGTCTTTTTTCTTTTTGTCAAACAAGTAGAAACCTCAGTTTAGTGTCATTGTTCTGGCAAATGTGAAACAACTGTGTACTTCTGTGATTGGTTCTGACATATTATGCACATATATAGATTAAAAAACAAGGCACACTTCAGCTTTCTGCTTCCCACCAACCGTGTTTCACTGAAATGGCTCTGAAGAATTACTGAAATGGAGTGTATCCTGGCAGAGGTCTGTATTGGAAAATAGTTGTGGCATACAGATGATCATGAGATATTTGCGTAACAAACAAGAACATACCATACATAATTCAGAATATTCGTACAAAGCAGAGTGTTGCCCTCTGATTTTCCTCATCAAGCAGGCAAGAGCCTGCTACTCTGGTCAGTGTGATAGGGAAGATAGTGGCAGAACTCGTTGGTCTTTCCTAAGCATCTAGAGAAAAGCTCGTGCATCTCATCAGCTTTAGACATGCTTTCGTAGGTGTAGCTTGCTCCTTCTCATTAGTAAGGAGAGAAAGGAGCAGATGGGGAAAGTCAGAGTTGGCCAGTAAAAGGCAAAATTCTTCTCTAATGATTTAGTGTTGGCTTGAAATTGTGGGGCTTTCTTATGGAGTTGTTTACTTCTATCTCATTGTTTATAACCTTAAAATAGTTATAATGTTTCATTTCACTGTGGAAGGAAGCAATCAAAATATTTTGGCTTTGCTTCAGATAAAGATAATGTTTTCGAAGTAGCTATTTGTAACCCTAATGGCAGCTGAGACCTCCATAACTGAGTCAGTGTACCATGATTTAGTGACGAGTGCGTAGTGTGGATGGTCTAGCTCCAGTGACACATTCATAATTTGCATTATTATCATATTATGTCTTGTAGCAGTAACCAAAGGCACAGCTTGCCCAAGCCCAACACAGGAAACTTTGATAGCTAAAATGAAATTTAGTAAATATGTAAATATAATCTGCATACAAAAGTCAAATGGCATTTTTTCAGCCTGTGACAAGGAAGAACTGCATTGCAGAGGTGGCAAACTCATTCTGTAGTGACAGCCACAAAATGCAGTTTAATTTTTAGTAAGCAAAATTCTTAAAAGTAGATGATATCAGCTCATTCCAGAGCCGTCTACATTCCTTTGTTTTCCTGGTGGTTGTGCGGGTGTGTGTCTTGCTCAGAGCAACATGGAGTGGTTCTGACCCAGGTGAGGGCTTCTCAGTCTTCTGGGTTTTTAATTCATTGTTCAGAGTGTTGCACTATTACTGCAGAAGAACTTAGCATCTTCTTGAAATAAGCTGTAAGTTGCATTTCTGAGGCTTTATTTCAAATACTGGAGGTTTTCTCTTTTTTTGTTGTTGTTGGGTAGTTGGGTTTTTTAAAACCTAGTACTAGTTTCTAGTAAGTTCAGATTGAATAAGACGTTTGGGGGTTGTACCATATGCCCAAACCTAAATGCGAGTTATTTGTCCCCTTCATTTGCAATCTGTAGAACTGAAATCTGGCTGCAAATGTTTACTTTTTGAACTCATTCTGTGTTCATGTGACATTGGCTTTCTGAATATTTTGTTCCAGATTCTGCATAACTGGGCACTTTTTTTTATTAAGATGGGATTGCAAGAGTCAGTTGGCTTGGAGATAGCCATTTTTTTTCTTCTCCTCTGCAGTGAGTGTGAAGGGAGCAGAGGATACTGACTACTGCAGATGCACAGAGCAACCAGGAAAAGCAGTAGGATTCCAGTACTTAAATGTGCTGGAATGTACTGGCAATGTATGAAGTAGGGAAAGAGGCACAAGTCAAGACACTTGTCTGCTGTTGTGTATTTTGACCTTCATAGAGAAAAGTTAGGCAACCACTGCATACCAGTCCTTGTAGCAATCGTCTGTCTTGTGCAAAAGGGTCTCGTTCCTACATAACAGAGTCAGTTCCTGAGCTTTCACAAGCAAAACTTCTACTTTTTCTACTTTTGAATGCAACTCACACAAATTCACTACAGCAGTACTTGATAAATTTTCTTGCCCTTCCCTAGATTCAAACATTACACTGAGATCTCTGGTTTTATCTCTGATCAATCTTTCATTCCCCTGCTAGTATATTGATCCTAACAGGGATCGATAGCTCTCACTGTGTTTGCTCTCAGTATTGTGGAATCTTCCTCCCATCCACAATAGCTAGAAATTTAGGTCTTCCTTCGTTCCTCTTTATTTCAGCCTTGCTTTCTGTATGTCTCAATCCAGTTTCACTTTCCTATGAAATTTGCAGGTTGGCTTGAAACCATTCTGCAGGATAACAACTGTCAGTGGGAATGAAGCTGCCAAGAGCTCTGCATCTCAGAGACACCCATCAGCTGCATCCCTTTCCTTTGCCACCATGGTAAAAAGCTGATTTACAGCTTGTCATACTAATCAGTAGTCCCTTTAATGTCTATGTCATATTTTTGAGGTGCTCGTTCCCATTTCTGGAAAGCCTAAAGCCCAGGGCTGAGACAGGAGCTGGTCTGTCACCGGCACAAGCTGAGCTGTGCAAGCAAAGTCGTTTTCTCAGGGGCTGTGGAAGGAACTTCTCCAGGAACTTGGAGCCCTCTCAAACCTCTCTGCTTGCTGTTCCAAGCATAACACCCGCTTTTCAACCGTGCTTTCTTTAATCAAAACACAAAGCCAGTCTCCCCAGAGGAAAACATTTCATTTTGAGTATTAGTGGAGAAGGCAAGAGAGTACAAACTGTCTGTGACACAGGATAATTATGTTGCCTTATGCACTATGTACCACTTGGCTTTCCTTTTTCTATCTGCTAAATCTCCAGCCACTGTTGATGTTGTAGGAACCCAGGCCTCCTGGTTGTTTCAGGTCACTAGCAGGTATTGGTGCATCCTCCTCAACCCAGCTCAGTTGATTTAAACCTATGGTTAGAAACTAAGTCCAGTTTGCCACTCTGTATTGAAGTGGTGTGCCCAAGTGCAAGAGCCTGTATTGCTGACCAGCACCTGGGAGAAGAGGTCTCTGCCCAGCAGCCTGAATTCTTGCTCTAGAGCTATTTTTCTGTGACCATGATAAGTTCCTTTTTGTATTGCTTTGTGATTATTTTTTTTCTATTGATTTTTTTGTTATCTTTATTGCACATTTTCGCAAATGGTTAGTTACTTTTATTCATTTGCTAGCAACCATGTAGTTAGATGCTCCATGCAGTCAGCTTATGCTTTGTATGTTTTTAAATCTTGTATTTGGATGTTTCCTGGTCTTCATGTTCTTCTCTCACTGTCGCTGTTGTCTGCAGACCTTCATGAGTGGGGTTTGGGTTTTTTGTTCATTTTAAAGTGTGGGTAGACTACAGATGTGCCTGTAGTTAATCAGTTACTGAGCTAGTTGCTTTGTTAGTAATATACCCAAACTCCCCACTAACTCAGCTGTGTGACTTTAGCTAGTGGACTTCGGAGACTTAAAGCTTATGTAGCATTGCCTTGGCTTACAACTGGTGTAGTAAGTCTGGTGCAAACACCTCCTTAGTCTCCATTTAGAACAGAGCTTGGTATGGATGCAAGAAACTCTGAATTTCCCATCTTCTATTGCGTTGTGGGGTCTTCCTATGCTGTTCCGCTCTGACCTTTCCTGCCTGAATGAGATCTGAAGCCCACCAAGCGCCTTTGTTCAAGTTGCGATGCTCTTGCTCCCATTTGTGCTGACCGGTGTAAAGGAGGTGCACTGCCCTTGTGTCTCCAATTTTTAAACAAATGCTTGTTCCAGCTCTTTTGGAGAAGCTACAGCCAGCTTCTCTGCTCTGCCCTCTTGTTTGTTTTTAAAGTAGTACTGCTTTGCTTTTCAATCTACTTAATTGGTTTCCTGCTGGAAAGAAACAGGGGCTGCCTTTGCCAATTAACTAGGGCAAAATACTGTATTAGTAGACAATGTAGGTTAACCAAGGATTTCAGGAAAAAAATGTGGGGTACCTATGATGGTTAAACACTTAGTCTTTGGCGGGAGATTCTTTTCATTAAATATAGAATAGGAATTCAAAGATATGCCAGGGTTCAGTTCCTTCCCCCTGAAAGTTTTCTTCCTGTCTAGTTTTCAATATTGACAAACTATTTCATCCTAAAAGCATGTAGAGCTCTTAATTCCTAGCCAAGCACTTATTATCCTTTGACAAAAAAAAAAAAAAATTGAGAGAACTATTTTAGGCCTGTGAC
>Ga0065711_1034816_pt1 | contig 23193 bp, 13 predicted proteins | sample Hoacrofraction12_FD_59098 | JGI IMG/M metagenome (GOLD analysis project Ga0065711, IMG submission 59098) | Hoatzin crop microbial communities from Cojedes, Venezuela - Epithelial fraction 12 v2 (version 2) | ecosystem: Host-associated > Birds > Digestive system > Esophagus > Crop | place...
GGAGGTTCTTCTCCCCCTCTACTCTGCCCTGGTGAGGCCTCATCTGGAGTACTCTGTCCAGTTCTGGGCTCCCCAGTTCAAGAAAGATGAGGAGCTACTGGAGAGAGTCCAGTGGAGGGCTACAAGGATGATGAAGGGACTGGAGCATCTCTCCTATGAGGAAACGCTGAGGGAGCTGGGCTTGTTCAGCCTGAAGAAGAGAAGGCTGAGAGGGGACCTTAGAAATGCCCATAAATATCTGCAGGGTAGGTGTCAGGAGGATGGGGCCAGACTCTTTTCAGTAGTGCCCAGCGACAGGACAAGGGGCAACGAGCACAAATTGAAGCAGAGAAGTTCCATCTGAACATGAGGAAGAACTTCTTCACTCTGAGGGTGATGGAGCCCTGGCACACTCTGCCCAGGGAGGTTGTGGAGTCTCCTTCTCTGGAGATATTCAAGACCCGCCTGGACGCGGTCCTGTGCAGCCTGCTCTGGGTGACCCTGCTTCAGGACCCTTCCAACCCCAAACATTCAGTGATTCTGTGGTTCTGGTACGATGTGACCTATCCATAGCTCTTTACCTCACCATTTCAGTTTAAGTAATAATATTTAGTTATGAAAGATTTCATTGTGGCTTTTCAGAAATTACGTAAGATATGAGCCAGCAGCAGTGTTCATTGTGTCCCAGGAAATTAATTGGGCATGAGTATCTCGTAAGTGCTGTTGTACTGTAAACACTATATCTTACTAGCAGAGGATTAATCTACTTTGTTCTACCACATACACCTTTGAAAGGATGACTCAGATTATTCGTGCTGTGTATTGCTTTGTTTCATATTAATCCTTTCTTTTCTTATCTATCAACTTCCTTACTGTTCTTACCATTGAAGACATATTATAGAAAAGCTTAGGTAGCCCAGTCAAGATTGGGCCCTTGTCACGATGACCACAAGGAAAATACGGTTTTGAATGGATTTGTCGCTGCAGAGCTAAGTTAATAAATACTCTACAATGGACAATAGCTGAGAAGAAAATACACGTATGATAGATAACTGATGCACAAATGGACATGTTTCTTTCCTTGATTTTCTGTATCACAAATGCTCAAAGGCCCGTTGTAACACAATGCCTCTCAAACTGTTCTTAATTTTTCTGGAGGACTTTTCCTAGAACACAGAGCAGCAATGGGTATGATCTGAACTGTTATTTCTGGAACAAAAATCCAACCCAAAGAGAATACAATTAATGTACCAATCAGAGGAGCATGCTGCAAGAGATGTTTGAAAAGCATGGAACTGCCAATGGCAGGGAGCCAGATAACGTTCCCCTGCTTTTCTCACTGGAGTCATCGTTGTTGCTAGGGTTTTTTGGTTTTGTTTTGCTGTTGAGTTGTTTGTGGTTTTTTTTTTTCCCTCGGGTTGTTCATTTGATTTCAGAAACTGCTTTCAATGAATTTTAATTGGTTCTCGTGTATTTTTGCCTGTTGGTATGGATGCCAATATATCTCTGTATCTAACATTTTGGGATTGTTTTCTTGGTGGGTTTTTTGGTTCATTTCTTGGTTTACTTCTTCTTTTTATAATAGCAGTCTAACTAGGCTCTTTAGAATTCGAAGGCCAGCTGGTGAAGTCTGCGTAAAGAGACGCTCTGACACCATTTCAGAAACATCATGATCTACCTCTGCAAAACCAGTTCGCAGTGTTGGACAGATGAGTGCAAATCAGCAGTAGCACTGTACTGAGACTCCAAAACTTTTTCTTGCTCTGGGGCATAAGTCCTGAGACTATTTATGTAGTAGTATGTAGTAGTGTATTATAAACTATGTAGTAGCTTATTTGGGGCAACAAAGGAGCAGTAAAGACCCACTCAGGAAACCAGTCTGAAATGTGAGAAAACCCAGTAAAAACCCAGCTAGACTGAGTTCTTATGAAAGGACTCACACGCCATGGAAAGAAGGAAACATGGATATGGATATGCATATTAACATATGTCTGAGTAGTGAGTGCAGTAGGAGTGGAAAAAAAGGTGATGATTCTTGCTTGTATACTTTATGAATTACAGACTTCAAAAGGTGCAGAGATATAAAAGCCTATGGATCTTTCATGTATTGTTCTTATGACCTGGTCGGAAAACTTCATATGGTCAAGCTGGTTTTTTCACTCTAAATACTATACCACTGTTCTGCTGGATTGATCTGTTAGAAACATACTGTACCTATAACTAATTGTTCTTAACAGCTGCTGTGTATCTGAATCTGAGGACCGCGTGGCCTGGACCAGCCCATAAGAAATCAATAGATCATAGAGATATATGTAATGAAACTGGCAGAGCACTTCTACAAAAGTATTTCATTGGAAGGCAATGCAGAGAGTGTAGTATGGGAATATACTGTGAGCTATTCTCAGACTGAAAGGAAAGAAACTGGAGCTTATCGTTGTTCTTTGCAAGAACAGAACAAACTGATGATTAAAATACGTCAATTTATCTTTTATCATTCATTTTTTGACTCTTCAAGGTAGAAGCCAGAAATTGTAATGGGGTGTTGTTGACGAAATGTGTGTTGATGCAGAAGATTGAAATATTGCAGTCAAGTTATACAGAGAATTGCACTCTCTGGTTAAGTTGTAGATATATGTGCAGCATTCAGTGAAATAATTAACTGGTACAAATGTAAGAAAAGATGCATCAGCTCTCAACATGTGTTCAGTTGAGAGCCAGGAAAAACATGTTCATGCCAGTGTGAACCATAGTTCAAAGAGCTGGAAAATTCAAAAGACTTTGCCTGAAAGTTTCCACTATTGTTTTTGCTAAAAATACTTCAGTTTAAACTAGGAGTATACCTTATTATGAGGTACACCATTTCTTTTCTTTCTTTCTTTCTTTTGATTTTAAAGAAACGATTTGAATCTCTCATTCTTCTGCACAACGTTAACATGTAGTAACATAGCCTCTCTTGAGTTTACTAGTCTATCTTTAAACCATCAGATATGTATTCACCCTCATTATTTTGAACTATATCTCAGGAAGTTAAATAGAAATGCAGCATGATTTCTAAATTAGCAAGAGTTTTTACTGCTTTCAGAGAGGATAAAAAAGAGCTAAAACTCGTCCCCTTTACCACCATAATCAAAGAAATCATGCTGAATTTTTGTGCTAAACTGCATGGCTCTCACTAAAGGCCATTAGTATCATAGTGGTAAAACAAAGATTGATTTTTCAAATGTTTGCTTCAGAGTATTCTCCAGTTATGCTACAAGAACAACTGAAAGTGATGAACTTTCAAATGTCATTCTTTTTTGCACACAGTTCTCTACTGAATTTTTTTTAAAACACCCACATTTGTTGGAAATACTCCAGATATACAATGTACTCTAGGCGTTGTCAAAGACTCTCTTCCATGGTCATCAGAAATTGAATGGTTTCATTAATACAGCTTAACATGCAGTGCACTCCACTGGATTTAAAGGAGGTAATTCTCAACAAAGGTGGAGATACTCACTTCTGTGTGTAGGCTATCTGGATATCTCTTTTTTTCCCCTCTGTTGTCCCTTATTTGAGCCTTCATCTTTTTGATGTCAGTTTTGGAAATTATTCATCCCTGAGTTGAGAGAGCTTTAATGCTGGAAAAGGTAGTTCTTGAGAATGAGAAGGCATATAAGACAGGGGAGAAAACTCTATGAAAAAACATTGAAAAGATGACAATTCTCATTTATTGTGATTTTACCTCCTTACAAGGATACAAACCAAATGTAGTTGTAGAGAATTTAGGGAAAACTTAGGAAACTAGGTAAACTTGGAGGAAAAGTACCTTAATAGCAAGTAAAATGCAAGATATATTTCTCTGATTCCACACAGCCGTTCTTTGCATGATTGCATATGCGTGTCCATCCTTGTTTGTACACATATTTCTGTATGTGTGGGTGCAAGAGGAGTCTAGCTCTCTATCAAAAGTATGCTTTGGAATGAGTAACTCTTGTGCAACATTTTTTAAATTATATATTTTTAAACAACTTGTTTACCTCACTTTATTATGAAATTACGAGTCAAACTCATTGTTGGGAAATTAGTTTAAATACTGAACCAGGGTAACTGATTGAAACACACAAAAAATGTGGAAAGACCATTTTCTTTTAACTTTTCTTTTAGGACAGAGCTAGGAATATACATTCATCTTTGAAAAATAATAAGTTTAAAATAAAAACAAATGCAATTAATTTCTGTAAACACCGAAAAACAAGATTCCGAACTTTAAACTGTAAATCGCTAAATAACAAGGATCATGCCGAGCTGGGTAAACACAGAAATATTTTAATTTCATTCTTTCCAAATTTCCTTTCACTCCAAGCTCCAAATGGAACATGAATCTGAAAAAACAGAAGCTATTTTACAGCATTTTATTGTTGGAAGGGGATCAAGAGGATGTAGCCTAGCCTTAACAGGTTATGACTGGCACCTGAGGTTAGACCTTCAAAGAACAAACTATTGGCAATGACAGCAAGAACACAAAAGTGAAATGTCTAGTGTACAGGCTTTGGATTATAATTATTTCATAAGTATTTTATGACCAAAAGCAAATAGAAGAAAAATAAAAAATGTACTTAGTGGACACTTTCACATGTATGGCATTTCCACTCAAAATCTGTATTTGCTTTCTCTCTTTTATTCTTTTTTTTTCTTTCTTTTTTTTTAACTTAAAATATTAGAGATATTTCCAAACTTGGACATTTAAGGAAAAAATTATGCTGTTGACATTTGCTTGCTTTCCTTAATTGCTTATGACCTCAGAAAATATTAATTGCATGTTTCCTTGATCTTGTGTGTTTACTGAAGTGTTTATTTGCTTCTTCTCTACGTATAAGATTGAAGCTCTGTTTTAGACACAAATAAATTCAAAGAAAGATGCTTTTGTTTTACATAACTAGAATACGTGTTCAGCAATGTGCTAACTGTAGTTTGGCCAAGATCTACTGAAGACATTAAGGAAATCTCTTCTATTAACTGCTTGTGTGTTATTTATGGTTCCCATATGATTTCTGCTTGCATTTCAGGGATGTGGTCAAGGTATACCACTACCGTGTGCTGCACCGTATTCGTTTTTGTCGTCTTGTTGCTCTTCATCTTGTCTTTGTCATTTCTGCAGAGCTTGTAGTGCAAGGATAGCTAAGTGGAATTGGGTCTCCAAGTATGCTCCTGAAACAGCAAGGATCCTCCTCTGGGTGAAAAGCAGTGACAACCCAGAATGTAGCAGCTGCTTTAGTCTGTAAGGAAGGAGCGCCTGTTCTGCTCCAGTCCATTGTGAGATAGTGATGGAGACTCTTGCATCAAAAAGGCGAATTACAGTAGTGCAGGCAGGCGATTTGGCCCTTGCCGTAGCATTCACTCTTTTTTTCCAGCAATCTCAGCTGGGCAGCCTCGAGGGTGGAGTGTAGATGGTTGACACTTTTTGATTGCGGGGTCTGAAGGTACACAACCTTTGCTTGTTGTTTCCCGAAGAAAGTGTACTGCCAAAGCCAAGCTGAAACCTTGCAGCCTACAGAGATAATGGGAAGACACCATCTTGTGAGACTTGAAATGAGTGTATGTGCGTGTCTTGCCACATGAACATAGCCCATATGGTTACTAAAGTTCTCCTTGGATCCATGGGGCTGCCACCCGTTTGAGTACTAGCTTTGAGGAGCTGCTTTAACTGCAGCTGATGCTGCAATGGTGTATTGCCAAAAGAGTAGAGGGAGGGAAAGCAAAAAGACCAAGTGTTAGAAGAAAGAAGGGAGAATAGTCAGCTGTTGTAGATAAGAATCTCATGTTTCACACAGGACATTTCTGAACATCATCTCATCTAGAGTCTACTCTGTTTCACATACACCCACAGCCAAATGGCCAGGAGCTTTGCAGGCAGCTTCTGCTTGCTTCAGCCAGAACTCATCAGACCACATGTAATGCAGAGCAGTGTAATATCCTCTGAGCTCCCTAAGGCACTCAAGTGACTGAATCCACACTGCAGACAGAGGTTCAGTCTCTCCTCTTCTGCCACTTCACAGAAGGGATTGAAAACTCCAGCCACAGTGAGGTAAGAAATGGCTGAAAGGCAGGAACATCTGGAAACACTCCAGCTGTATTCAAAATGATTGTGTGCTTACACCCTGAGAGAGCTGAACACGTGATGGCAGTAGGATGCTACAGCGGAGTGTGGGTGGTGGAATTCCAGGACCATAACAACAGGCGTCTGACTTCCCTGTCTATCTCTGGGAGTTTTATCAACTTGTAAAAATGAGATACTTGTAGAGATCCACCATCTTCTAGGAACTGATTCTAGTTCTTAAAAGTCACAGAGTAAGAATTCACATGAAGTTCACCACATCCATGGAGACTTCTTTGTATGCTTGCCACCATGTCCAATTTACATTTGGGGCAGGGAGGAGAAACTCTTTCCACTGTAAATAATGTGAGGAATCTGGTCAGAAAGAATATCGCTATGTCCTCAAATGCCTGTGCATCAAGCTAATCTTTGAAAAACTTCAGAACACAATGAATGAAAATTAGACTGGCAATACAAGGTCCTCTTTACTTTAAATCTTATCTGTGATAATTTCAGTGATGCTTCTCAGTTCTCAGGGAAAGTGTTGTGAGAAATCATGAAAAATCACCACTGAAATCACCTCTTCCGTCCTGCGTTACACCTTTCTTTATCAGCCCTCAGGAGTCCTAGACAATCTAGTCTCACTTTATACAACAGACGTTCTTTACACCTCATAATATCATCTTTCTCTCTATCCTTTATCCCATAGTTCTACTATATGGAAAAGTTCACTTCTTTAGGGTAGAGTGAGGAACACTGCAGGTAACTTTTGACAAAAATTTAAAATGCTATCAAATTTTTAAGCATAAAATTATGGCTCACCGTTCCAACTCACCCCAACTGAAAACCTGTCGTATTTGTCTAAAGGATGTCTTAATCTGTAAACCACTTAAGCAAACAGCCGGGAAGAGAGGAATCTTGTTGCGTACCTCCAGGTTCAACACATTCAGCATCAAGATGACTTTCAAAGATCAGTCATGGAGATTTTGCGCAAGCAGCCTCCTGTCCCTCAGTTTGTGGGCTTCTTAACTGTAGATTTGCACGAGGTGCAGGTATATCAGTGTTGAGTAAATACAAAGGCAAGGTCCAATTTTCTCAAGTTGCAAACTTTTTAGACTTTTGTGAGTTAAAAATCTGAAAGTGCTACCTAGTTACCTAATATTGCTTCCATCACACCCAAATAAGCTCTAGTCAGCTAGTTTTGATCTGAGACTTGGTATCCCATAAATCAGTCTATTGCAGCAATAAGGCCAAATGAAGACTGTAGCACCTGTTATAAGGAACTGTTTTATTTCCTTCTGATGAACACTACAATGTTATCAGCTCCTGTAAGTACTTGCCCAGGAGGCAGCTGGATCATTCGGAATGGAGAAAGAGAAGCTCCTGGTTCGAATTTTTGAACCTCTCAAGTAGGCACATATATCATCTGTAAGATACACAAATTTCCTGGCCTAAGGAACAAGCACTTCCTTGAGGATTGGCACTAAGGAAACTTGGTTTCCTATTAAACAAAAGCCTGAGTAATGCTTCCTTCATTTTCAAGGCTTCTCTCCAGTCTGTATTCTCTAGTGCCCAGTAAAGGGGATGGGCCTCCATTTGCAGAAGTTACAAGATTCTCCCCCTCATGCCTGATTGCAGTCTTTCCCACAGTTACAGAATAACCAGTCTTGCTGCTCTCTCGCAATTCGTGTATAGACCAGTAACTTTAAGAGTTTCATTCTTTCCAAGGTTTCCACTGTTGCCATTCTAATTTGGTTTAAAAAGTGCCTAATATTTTTGAAAGCCCTTTTCTTAAAAAGTTGTAGAAGGTAAACCAAGTGATCGTACATGACTTGTGTCCACAAAACAACAGGAGAAAAATAGCTTTCCTTTAAATTTTAATTTGTGTCTTATGAAAACAAAGCCTGGCTGATAGTTACACAAAATAATTTTCAAACAAGCACAAGCAGTCCGCTAGAGATTGTAAAACAAGTCAACAGCAAATGGAAAGGTGTCACTGGGGTACTTAGATTTCAACAAGCATTTGAAAAGATCCTTCACTGAAGACAGTTAAAAGGAACTGAATCACCACAGAATGGAATCTTCTTGTGGATTAACAACAGCAGAGAATGGAAGGGCAGTTACAACCTGATGGTGATAAATGTAAAATGGGATCATAATCCTAATTTTATATTCCAAATAACAGGCTCTATATTACTTACCACTCAGCAAAGAGACCTTGGTGTAACAATGATGATCTACCCACTTATTAAATATTGCATGCAATGTTGCTCACTTTATCCCAAAGAGGGGAACTTTACCAAAGAAGGATAAGGGATGCAGAGAAAAGCTGATGACTTGAATACTCACACTCAAAAAAAATATGGAGATATTCATGTGGTTAATAGATCTTTGTTGCTTGTCACGTCACTGGGACTCCTTAGAACATTACTTGCCCAATTTCAAACATTTCTTCATTTTTAAAGCCAGATAAATGCTACTCTCTTTTCTTGGTAGCTTCTGGACTCCCATCTCTTCTTACCACACGAAATGTCACGTTGGGCTCAGAGAATAATCTGTCTCTCACCACAATCTAAATATTATGCTTGATGACTCTCAAATCTATAATAGGAAGTTTTCTCAAGGTAAGAAATTTTGCACCTTGCTTTAGTGAATTTTATTATAGTTGACTGTGGTGTGGATCACAAATGTGAGTTACATGTGTGGTATTTAAGTGAATTGTATTTGGAATGACAGATTTAACTTTACTGGAAAGCTGTAAGTAATGTATTTAGTGCCCTTTTTCCTGATGAAAATGACAGGCATAATACAAGAGTGAAGAATAATCACATCGATAGACTATTTAAAACCCTAAATTTCTCTACATTTTTTTCTTCCTGATAACTGATACAGTTCTTTCAGAAAAGTAAGGTGGATTTTGTGTTTATGGTCCACAGGATCCAATACGAATTTGAAGTTTCACGCCCTTCCTTGGCCCACTATTTTAATGAGAATTTTACACAAAAGTGGAGAGATAATGCATTCTTTAGGTAACAATCAGGTGTTACTGTTTACTTTGTTCTTCAGAGGTAGGCTTTTCACAGAAATTTACATGTCTGAGTTAGAACAAAGTTAGACACACTGGAAAAAGCTTTATGTGACCTATTTTAGTTGTCTTCTTTTGGATGACATACATTGCTTCCTGGAAGTATATCTTTCTCTCCAGTGACTATGAAGGGATGATTAATTCATAACTTACCATAGCCGGTGCAGGTTTCTACATTTGGTCAGAGCAATACCATCCCTATTGTCACAATTCCAATCACTAAGTGAGAAAAAGCAATTCCCTTTTAAGTTCCTAGTTGTTCTGAACTTTGTTTCTTCTTCCTTTCTTTCTTTCTTGTCCATTTTCCTTCTTTTTTGCCTCATCTCTGACATGTTATCAGAGAATACTGTAGTGCTATTAAATGATTGCAACTGTTTTCAATCCCCTTTCTCCTCCCCCTGATAATGTGGTGGTCTAGAGCCAATCCATTTTCTTAATCAATAGAATATTCTCCTCAAAAAGACACTAAAATGAGTTTCAGTTCTGGAATATAGCAACTCTGTCGAAAATCAGTCAGAGGGTCAAACCTATTATGTCTTTAAATGCTCGAATGGTTAAACGAGTATAATTCAGTGGACTTTTTTTCTTCATAGATTTTCATGAATTCTTTCCCTTCTGATTCAGTAGTGTCCTCTCTTCCCTCCACTCCAAGTGGGAAATGACAGAGCCTGGCTTTTCATTCATAATTAAAGTATTCCATAATACAGCTGGGTAAAAAATGCTACCTTATCCTAACTCTAGTACTTTGTGTAAAATGCACACAACATGCGACTTAAGCTTTATAAATTCAATTGTGCTGACTGGTTGGCCAAAAACTGGCCCATTGGATCTTGAATAATGTGCTTTAGCAAAGCTAAGCATGTTTAATCTGACCATCCTTTACTGAGATTTACCAGGGCAAGCAGTATTGCTTGGGAGTAGAGAACGCAGAAATATTTGATAGATGTCACTTGGAAACATAAAAATGTAATTACTTTTCTATATTCCTAAATGAAATTATTAGCTCAGTTAAGGCTAACTCACTATTTCACTCATTATTTGTCTATATCCTTCACCCCATAATTTAAAGGGAGCATTACAACATCTAATTTTCAATGTCATTTTTGGAGCAAGACTCCTATTGCTCAACATTTCCTGTCGTCAGTACGGAAACCAGCTCTTGGCTCTAAGTATAGTACAAACACAAGAGCCTTCCTGTTTTCTCTGCTGTGCCCATTGACCAGTGACAATATCCTTATTCCCAAGACTTGTGTATAATACTCAGTATCTTAAGAGGAAGTAGAAAACATCTCATTGAAGCATGTGCTCATCGTACGTAAGAATCGCTATATCCTGACAGCTCCATGCTCGTAGTAGTACAGCTCTTCCATTTTTCTTACCATTCATTTGTATATATTTGCTGTTGGGATATTAAAGAAGTTTACTCAGGGCAAATGTGAGAATATTGAATATACACATATACTGTAGTTTCTGAGGTGCTTGGACATCTGTGTGGAGAATTAGGAAGGATGCATATACCTCTAAGAACTCCTCTAAGTTCAGAGACAGACAAATATGTTAAAATTCCTGCCCTCACCTGCAGGGCCTTGCTTTGCCAACCAAGATTTAAGATGCCATAGGAAGAACATCCCTAACAGATTATCCAGGCTTGTTTAACTCACATAATAAAAACTAGACTATTATCATGCTTTCAGTTATCAGCTTTCTAAAAAAAAATCCAGCCCACATTCCCCTTTGAATTTTGCATAACATATTGATTAGAATCTTGCTTAGTTGAAGCGGGTATCATAATTCAAAAAAAATCTGGGCACAATGAAGTAGTAAGGTAACGTAAACTGGCTTCTTCTAAAACCTGTAGGGTTCACTTACAACCTCGAAATGCTCTAAGTTTTGCAAGTAAGCTTTCAGGCAAGGCCTGGGAACTTGTGTATCAGTAATAGGAAGTGAAGCCTAAATATTCAGCGGTGAAGAACTGCTTAAATTACCCAACCAACTACATCATCTAGCAGTAGGGGGCTTTTTTTTTCCCACAGGGCCACATAGTGTTGGATGGAGTCTGGTTGGACCTTCTCCAGCTTCAAGGAAGTAGAGTGCGGCGGGGGGATTTTTCCAGAGAAAAGAGTAATTATTTGGATTATGTACTGCATTAAAAGAAGAGGTTGTTGGGAAATTTAGGCTTTTCCACTCTGACAAGGAGACAACCTGCTCTTAGGGTTCCCATTCAGCCTGGTTGTTGTGTGGCCAGTAGTTAATTTGGCAGACTGCCACAGGTTTTGCTCATTATGCAAATACCAGGAAGGAAATGGGGATTTTCAGAGAGAGATCAGGAGCTTTAAAAGAAAATGGTTATTCTTACCTCTCATCCAAATCTAGGCATCATTCTGTGGCACAAAAAAGAGGAACACCTCTGAATATCAGCTTTCTATCCACCAGATTTTGAACCTTCTTTACACATAGGGTGATAGGGTTTATTAAATAAGGTTTACTTGGATCTTTACACTGGGTTGTGCCAGAAAAATGAAATAATTAGAAGCACTTTGTATGTATAATATAAGAGGCTGAATTCAGGAGGATCAAATCAGCAAGAACTGCGGACAGTTTAGAAGCATTGCCAACTGTTGCGATAAATTTCTTGTGATACATGTTATTTTTTCTTACGCCTCATTGCTTGAGCTCATCCTATTATGTGAGAATGTCAGCTTTTGTTTAAAAACAAATATGTCTTGTCCTCCTAGCTAAAGAGATTAAGTAAAAAATATTGCATTCAAAAGGTCAACACAAAAAAAGAGAAGGCAAATTAAAGGCGAACATTTTTTGTTCACTGAAACCCCATGATTATGAGGAAAGAGGCTGACTCACTATTTTTCAGTACTTAAAGTTGACTGTCCTGTTCTGACACAACGCATTACACATATCCAAATACAGTGCATGGGGTGGAAAGTTCAGAGCGTTTGCCTTTTGCTGGAAGGCACCAGCATGGATCAGAAAATTGTGCTTTAATTCTTTCCCTTTCACCAAAAATGGGGAAACAGGTTATGTGGCCTGTTACGTTTCTTCTCTTTCACCCATTTTTTTCCCAGCTCTAGTGACATTTGGTTGGAAAACCTGGTTTTGAGATTTGGCTTAGTTTACACTTCAAAAAAGAGTTAAAATGGTTTTTTAAAACTCCAGACTGAAATTCATCCCTATACAGATGGCAAACAAAAAGGCTTGTGAATCACTTGCACAGGACCTTGTGTGGGTGATACCCTAATGAAAATTTTCCAAAGGAGAGGAGTGATAAAGGCTTCCTGTGTTTAATGCAATTCAAAAAACTCACAAGTGTGTTTCTTAGTCATATTTGAAGAAGCAATGTTTAAGGAACCACTGATCCAAAAAATTATGTTACCTGTTATAAGGTGAAGTAAGTGAGAGATTTGCCATGGATTTTGGAAGGACAGAATTTAGGGTCACTGTGCTTTCTCCACTTCTGCCAGTGGAAAAGCTTTCCTTGTTGCAGTTGGGCAGTATGAAGCAGGTGGTGTTTTTTCCCTCTTTACGCGACAGAAACAGTACACAGAAGTCAACTGATTCAGAAGCTGGGTCACAAGTAATCTACCCCCCATTTTCACTAAGACTGCATAGATGTTTCTGATTTTCCTAGGGTGTAGCAACTTCCAAAGAAAAAAAAGAATAGCGACTTATCAGAGATATCAGGATTACTGAAAGGGCTATGGGACTCTGCTTTGGCACCTATATTAAAGGTTCAAGCCTAGAAGGAGGGGTTGAGGACATGCTGGTGTTCATTTTATACTAACTCTTATAATCCATCAATTATCCAGTTAAGAAACTGCAGTAAAATATGTACTTTATATGTTGCCATTGGGCATCTGCCAGTTAACATGGACCGTCTGAGTAATAGTTCTAAGAATCGCATGAAAGAAGTTGGTAGGGGCCAGAATGTTGAAACTTTAATAATACCTTGGGATGAGAACTGCCTTTGGCCTAACACCATGTACTGTATATTTGTTTTGAAAATTCATCTCGTTTTGAGTTTAATGACCAAATATATATTAATTTTCCTTGGTGTACCAGCACAACTTGGGGACATTCAGCTCCCAAGTGCAGGCAGTTAGTTCTTTTTCCAGCAGTGTCCTATTACAGTCCCAGGGCTAGATTTTGAGGAGTGATTAGAAGTAGGCACCTGAGCCCTCTGAGTGGGAGTCCAGCAGCCTGCATTAAGCCTGTCTGCAGTGCTGCAGCAGCTGAATTAGACGTGTCAGAATGGGGTCCAAAAATTATTAGGAGCCTGCCAGGAGGAATCAGCACTTTGAGTTGCTGATGGTTAGCCAGTAAGAAATATTGAAGACAGAGGTGGAGAGGCAATTTGGGATCCACAGCCTGGAGTGGGCAAGACCCCAGTTTTATGGTTTTCAGTACTCACCTGGGAAGAGGGAATCTCAGATTGCAGTCCTGGGTCCAAGGACTGCTCAAGTATTTTATTCAATGTCTGTTTTATTTAAAGTACGTAAAGAGTTGTAGACTCCTCCATCACCAGGCACCTCACTGACCCAAGCCACTTCAACTTATTTTTTGCGAAGCAGAAAAGCTTCCAAAGAAAGAGTTGAAGAGTATTCTATTTATTTTACCTCCTTTCCCATCTCCACAGGATCACACCTAGCACAGAGATGGTTAGGACACTCCAGAGTGTGGTGCAAGTCCAGTGACACAGTCAACCACATTGTGAGCCTCATATCCTCATTGATATGTTCTTCTTGTGTCCTGCTTGAGATATGCAGGCAGGCTCACCGCTGCAAAAGGACGGAAGAAGTCCCTACCTCTGCAATTCTCAGCTACTTTGAGCTGCTGTGCTGTTTTTTTAAAGTGCTTGTCCCTGTTTCAAGCCTCCTTGCTGACACTGGGTACAAAGGTCTGATTTTTTGGAAAGGAGTGGTAAGGGAGCAGCTAGCAAAAAACATAAGAAGAATGTCAGTCCTGGCCTCACATCTTCCCCTGTTGTTTCTGGCCACTTAGTGAACATGGCTGTCTTTCACACTCCTTTGTTTACCATGTCTTAGCATATGGCTCCCCGTATTCATTCAGTATGTCTGGTCCCCATTCTCCATGAATTCTTTCATATCCACTCTTCCGTCCTCTTTACAAACTCATGTCACATTTACAGGGTGATCTGTACTGAAGTCCCTGTAAATACAATTTCCAGGAGTGTATTCTCAGAGGAGAACAGCGTTACAGGTCAACCATTTGCTGGCCATTCAACTCAGGAAGCAGCTGTGAGGATAGCAGAGCTAGCAGTTCTTCCGGGCTGCAAGCATTTTCATTTGAAAATGTATGACTAGGGCTTGGTTATAAAGAGAACCCATAAAAGTATCTTCAAAACTATTCTGGCCTCCCAAAGGTGAATCAAAATGATCCCCAGAAGTTAAACCAAGGTCCAGCTAATACTGAGAAAACGAAATACAAAGTTCCCTTGCTAGCTCCCAACCAACATAGGTCCTACAATCCTATAATATCTGATGTGAAGCAACTAAACTGGAGTCAGTGCAGAGCCATACCTGCAGTATGTCACGGCCTTTGCCATCTTAACCACCAGCCTCGTCTTTTGCACTGAGATCTCTATGAAGCAGCTGTTCTGGCCGCTCCAGCAGCCGCTTAGCTGCCATTTGTGCAAGCGCCTGCATAGTTTAACTTTGCTAGCAATAATAAATCATACGTATTACTGACATAGGAAAAAGAGTTCAATTTTTCAACATCTACGGTTTTTGTTTCCTACTTTTGCTTTCTGCCCAATTTCAATAGCAGGCAATAGACTAATCAGAGATTTTTAGTGGCAGTTGGTGCCAAATCACATAACTTCTACCAATTACAATGAATCACTCGGTTTTAACAATCTCAGGTTATGTTTCTAGTAAAGTTCGCTTACTGATTCCTGAGTTGAAATGTTTGGAATGCAAAAGCTGAAAGAGAATGCTCAAATTCAAAGAAAAACTGTTTTTCTTGGATTCATGATAGTCATAGGAAATGAAAGTTTCCTACTGAAGGAGTGACAAGATGTCACTAAATATAAGGCCTAAGCTACCTGACAACAGCCTTTGAAGTAAAATATTTTCTCTATAAACAAAAAAACAATGGCATAAAATACAAAAATTCCCTCTGAATTTCCATAACTGTGCATTCCTTTCTATTTTTAATAAATAATCCCCCGTATCTTGTTACAGAAAATTTGAACCTACTTACTAGTTGTTGGAAGAAACCTGACTTGGGAGTCTTTGGTGCAATTTTTCCAGCACGCCACGTCTTCAGTGTATCAGTTTTTCAACATATCAGTGATTCCACAAAAACATTTCACTGAACTGTAGCAGAGACTGAAGCTGATTAATAACCGCAGATAAAAATTCAACTGCCTTTTTAAATCTAGCAGATAAACAACAGCCCCCTCACAAAAGGAGAAACTGCTGGATGATAGATGGTAGAGTACACTTTCTCCCAGGAACCGCTTTTGGCACTCGTCCTTGGGGAGAGGAGATATAGATACTTTTTAATCTCGCTTGCTGAATCCTTGTAGGTGAACTACATAGTTTGGCACAATTGTCAGTCATCGCTGAGGGTAAGCCAAGACTGGAACAGCGAAGCTGTTGTGTAGGAAGTGCACTGGCAGAGGATGTGTCTAGAAACTAGAATAATGGCAGGCTGTGTTATACCCAACTTCAACTAATACACCAGAAAGTTCAAGATATACTTATTAAAAAAAAAAAATCACTTTATTTAAACAGAAGTACAACACTTCTTACATTAACAAAAAGTTTCCATACACCAGGATGACCAACAGGTATTTTTGATTTAATGCCTCTCTAAAAAATTAAATGAAGAAATATTTTTACATGTGCTTACTAGGCTTCAAAGATTTTTCCTGAAGCAAACAGTATGGATTATTCATTAACATACTTTAAACAAATTGCAAAATGGTTTTTTGCTTGCCTAGCTAAGTTTAAGGTTCTCCAGTGAATTTTACCTGGTCCTCATACAGGGACATTTGCATTTATTGTTGACTAGGAAATAGGCAAAACTTCTATTTCTTATATAGTTAACCTGAATAGTTAACACCTGAATAGGGTTAGTTTATGCCTTTGTACAGAAAAGCTATATTGTGTTTCTGGAGTTCCTGTCTGTGGCAGATACTGCTTGAGGATCACTTCTGCTACCGACTGCATGAGCTCTTCTCCTTGATGTCAGTCAGCATAGGGGGAGTATGAGGGAGAGAAGACCTGTGAGACTGCCTGAGGCATACTGACTAACTCCCCAAGATCAGCAGCAGACAGTCCAGCACCACGTGCTAGCACATGCAGCCCTGGTGACAAGCTGCAAGCTCTCAGACTTGGATTTCTGGGCCCCGGTCAAAAAGTTTATGATCAACATATCTTCAGTGCTTCCTTTGTAGTGACTCCCCTATATCTATACATACATATGTACATACATACATGCACGCATATATGCAAATGTGTATCCATATGTGTGTGTGTGTAGATGCACTTTTTTCTTTCTTAGAAACAGAATCTGAAAGGACAACGTGTATTAGGATTAGGACTCTCATCACAATCATATTGTCAAGGACTTCATGGGTCATATCTAGTCCTCTGCTATGTACTCAGTCACACATGTCTTCCATCAGCCTCTGTACTCCCTGGCGCAGGCATGGTAGGGAGGTTTTTGACCAGATTAAAGGAGTGCAAACAATGTAGAACAACAGAGAGAAATCTGGAGTGAGATCTTGATATTTCTATTGAGCTATACCAACTTTGATTTTTTATTGTTACCTTTCTATCCTCTCCTTTCTGGTAGCGTGATTTTTTTCTTGGTCTTCAGAGCTCTTTAAAGCAGAACTGATCAGGGACATTTCCCAGAAGCATACCTTTAGAAACAATCAGCTATTGTAGCCAAACTGTTTTAATCATTCAAGTCCTATAGAAAGAGTCAAGATAGCTCACTGTTTATTGCAAGATTTAATTCAAGTTTCTTTTCTGCATGTCTGCCTTCAAACATCAGGATACAAGTGTTCTTTGGGAGCTTAAAAAGTGGAAGCAAGTTCTGCCCTTTTATACCAATTAAATATTCATCCATAAAGTTACAAGGTTGAATAGACCTACACCATTTCTACAGCTTGAACTACTTGAATCTACTTCTTGATTTTGCGAAAACATTATTGAATGATAGTGCAAGGAGAGGAAAGGAAAAGCAAGGCTATTTTCTTCTTCTTTTAAAAGAAATCTCACTATTAAAAGCTGCAATATCCAAATCCCCAGCTGACTATCCCTCTGAACTCAGTCATGCTCCCAGGAACACAGTGTGGTTCAGAAAAAGCTCGGGATGCCAGAGTACGCGCAGGAGCGTCAGACGAGGCACTTGGGACCACTTGCAGCAGTGGTTCAGACTCCAGTACATAGTGCCAGCTCCATGCCCTTCAGCAGCAGCTTGCAGGCTCAGGTTTTCATTACAATGCGACAGCAGTTTTTCCAAAACCATTTCCACAGAAACATAAAGGAAATTCTTTCCCTGGAGTAATTATTTCTGGTGATTCGTTGGTTTCAGTTCTGTTTCCCGAGTCTTCCGAACTTCTGCTGAAAGGTTTCCCTCAGTTTGCAGAGGGAAGTCTGCTTTTCCTCAGGCATCGGCACTGTCCACAAGGCCATTCAGCAAAAGTAAGGGTGCGGGTGGCACTGCTGGCCTGGGAGGGTTTATTTGTTTCACCCAAAGCCCTCTACTGCCTGTCATTTGAGTGCTGCAATCTCCTGGTTTTCCTCTGGATAGATTTTTCCCCCACCCTTGCTACTTTCTTAGAGTTGTGACATCAGTAGCAGTTGGTGACTGACTTGACCCCACCAATTAGGTTTATTAGAATTGTTTCATGTTTCCAAAGAAGTGATCCGAAATTCATTTTGCACTTTTAAAATGCTGTGAGGTATTATCATTGCAAGAACCCTGTGGTCTTGCCACTTTCAAGAGGAGACGTGAGCTGGGAGTGGTAAGTGCGAGAATACTGGTATTTGAGCACTTCGTATCTGATGAACGATGTTAATGTTGGGCCAACTTTTGTGCCCAGCAGTTAGAATGGCCTTGACAAGCCTGCACTAAGCCACTGATGTCAATGCTGTGATTGTGGTAGCACTAAGAACGGGATTCAGTGATGGAAATAAATGTTATATAGATTGAAGTTGGACACTGTGTTTGTCCCTGTTTATTTATGACCTGTGATTGGTGTTAGATCTCTCAGTTAATAGTGGGGAGGGGTTCTGCTTTAAGAGGAAATTTGTCATCATTTTTAACAGCTGCATCAAGGCAAAATTCACCCCTAGAAATTAGCTGTGTGTATTTAGCATTTCGTTGACTTACACTTCGCCTTAAACTAAGCAAAGACTTGTTTAACAACTCTTTTCTTGTTCAGAAAATTCTCAGGAGCTGATGAACAGAAATCTCCTCTCGCTTTTCCTGCTTGTTGTTTCTCAGTAATCGCAAATGCCTTTCCTCCCCTGCTATGCAATTTCACTAGGGGACCTGCACGGAAGAGCCAGCCTGAAAAAAAGCAACTGAGAGCAACTGAAAAAAAAATTCAAAGCTTTCCAAGTATCTAGAGAACTTTAAGTGGCTCTGACACATCCTGCCTGTACACACTGACTGATTACAAAAGTTACCCCCCTTGACTGATGCTCTCTTCACCTTTACCTTGCTTCAGTTTATACTTGTCTCCTTTGTTCTTTGTCTTCTGCCTTATTCTGCCTTTAACGTTGCTCATACATTTGCGTTTAAATTCTGTTCAAGTTTCTACATTATCCACTTGGGCTTTGTGCTACAAGCCTTTCTCTTACCTTGTACCAGCACCAGCTATTTAGACCATAAACGCTTTACAACAGCTCTGCTCTGGGGCTTTGCTGTGCTGTGAGCAGTGGTAGCACATTGAGGGCAGATGTACAGGCGCTAAACCAAAAAACCCTCCATTTTAAAATGATAAATCTGTCATTTGATATATGGAAGCCCATGATCGTTTGTTTGCTGGTGTATACGGATAGAATACTTACAGCAAAAAGAGTTATCTGGAGCTACCCAGAGCATGTATCTTTTTAACTTTCTGCAGAGCTCCTGCTTGGAATTCAAAACATTTTAGCTAATCTGTGGCTTTTGGAGATGTCTACTTCTCCCATTCTTTTCCTTTGTCTCCTTCAGCCACCTAGGCGAAACTGTAAACCCACATTGCAGGCCACAGAAAAGCTACTTTCAGTTTCAATGGGGTTCCCATTTCACGTTTTTTTCTATGTGTTTCTCAAATAAGTGGGAATTTGAAATAATATTTAAATTAATTTAAATTAAACATTTATCTTGAAAATTTAATGTATCTTGTCACTGACATAAATACTGTTCCAAAAAGGGTTGTCTTCCTACTTCAGTTGTAGTCAAGCTTTTCCCTCTGTTGAAATAAAGGATCTCTGTTATTGAAAAAAAAACACAAATCTACCTGTGTTTAGAAAACATCCATGCACAAAGCCATGAGTTTGACTGCAAGCACGCAGACCTGTTTCACAGTAAGTAATAACATCAGTAAAACTACACTGTTAGTCACATGGAATTTATCCTCCCTTTAAAAAGACACAAGTCTTTCAGCTTTATACTTGGTCTGGAAAGAGAGAATGCTGGAAACCTCCTAAGCTCAGCAATTGAATCTGGTTGGAAAATGTCAAGGAAAATTTTCTGTCAGACAAGAAATTTTGAAAAGATAAGTTTTTCTGAGGGAATTCACACTTAGTTTGATTAAACTTCACATATACGTTTGATCTTTTGCTTTGGAAAAAAAGTTAAATCGCTCTTTATAGGATGCTGTTGCAAAATCTATTTTACTCTGACTGTTCTTCTGTGTTTACACGGTGATAATGTAAGGTGATATGAGAAGTCATTTGCCTATTCTTTTTCATTTAAATTGCAACATGTAGAACTGTGAGGTTACAACACAAAGAATCTCATTTCGTAAAATAAGCAAAGCTGTTTTAATATTAAGCAGAAGGTGTTCTTAATGCTTTCCAAAGTAAAAATATTATAAATATAGATTTATTAAAACATACTGCTTGATATTTGTAATGTGCCATAGTTTAACACACATTATATATAACCAAAATATTCATTAGAATGGAAATTGCATTTTCATATTTGAAAGATCTTTTCGAGACTGAAACACTGCAAATAACTCTTTTATTCCAAAATTCCTTTTTACAAGAAATATTCAAATTAGAACTCAGAAACCAGTTTCTAAGCAGTAGTATTTAATGAAACAGAAAGTCGAGGTTTGATCTGTTCTATGAAGAGGCACATACTCATTGTGTATGGTCCAACCTTTACAGTGAGTGGTAGTGGATGTGAATTTTAAGACCCTTCCTACACAGAGAAGCACTTCGCGAAAGATGGTGACGGGGTTAGCCTTGAAACTGCCTGCTGGACAAACAAAGTTGAAATCAAACACACCTTCAGAACGGAGTGTTGATCAATAACGAACAATGATTAGCAGAAGGCATACTTTCAGAGAGGAGGTTGGGAGTAAAAAGGGTCAAAGGAAAACCATAGAAATGGGGAATCCTTCCCCGTAGGCTTTGTTCTGAATTAAGATGTTCATTGCAAAAGCAGATATCATAAGACAATGCAACTAAGTATGTTATACAAAAGCTAATGTTACTCAGTCTCCAGCTTTTCTGGGTCATCACAGTGACTCCCAGGCCTTCTTTTTCTTTAATTTGTACTGACTTTAAGATGCTATAATTCCATCTATTTCAATACTGAAGTATCTGGTTTGTAATGATTGATAAAACGCCACATCAGGCTTTCTGAATTTAATTTTTGGTGAAGATTCAGCATTTAGAAGGAATTGAATGTTGGCCAACATGTACAAGTAACCTGAGTGCTGTGCGTAAAAGCCTAGGAGTTTGATTGCCGTGTTTATGTTTCCTGCGTGCTGGTTTGCTCTTAACTGTCCATGTCTCATTACATTTCTGAATTTCAGGCAAAATTCAATAAATATTCCTCTGTGAGGTGTTTATCCTCTGCTCAACCTCAGATTATTTAGTTAACAAAAGATTACATTCCTTTAAGGCCTTTGTTCAGCTGAAGTTTAGCTTATAATGTCCAGCAATGTCCAATGATTTGGGAACCATGCGACTTCCCCTTTGGCAGAAATCAAGTTCATTTACTACTTGCCACAAAGACGATTCAGATGTTCTGTGGAATCTCTTTCCTAACCTACCCATCTGTCCACAGGTTTGTGTCTAGAAACAGCAGTCCGTCCCTACATGTTACACTCTGCATGCTACTGAAAAGCTTACCTGTATTAATGCCATCTTCATTTTTCCTTTCTGTATCTCTGAACTGATCTGCTTTCGTAGCATTGCATTGGTTTGTGCTGTTGTATGGACTACAAGTAGGTTGATTTCCCGGGAGGTTTTAGAATATCCTTATCACAACAATCAGAAAAGCCTCATCGCATTCGTTTGTCTATATCTAGGTTACAGTTCCCATCCCTTGAGTCAGCGTCAGAATTATCTCCCCTTGATTTCTGGCAACTCCCTTTCCCGTGTCAGCTCATACACGTAATTGAGCTGGTGACCTACTTTGCGCTCCTCAGAGTTTTGGTTTGGTTGTTTTTTTTTTCCTTTTGTATCTTGTCAAAGTAGAGTTTAATCACAGCAGATTGTAATTGGTGTCTGTCTGTCTTTTGTTCTTCCTACACCTCTTTGTCATCCTTGGAGCCGCATGCCTTCATGAGTTATTGTTGTTTCACGAATTTTCACACAATATGTCTGTGGTTTCATTTGCTGTGTCTTTCCCAAGGCTCATTTCCTTTGGTCTAAACTTCCTGGTAGAACAGCAAGTATATTTCATTTTTCCTCAGATCTTTTAGAAATAACAGCCACTGTCAGCTTGCTATTTTTGATAACCCTGGATTTTGCAGACGTCAAGAAGAGTTCTCAAACACTGAGCTCTTAAAGACATATCTTTTTTCAAAAGTTTAATAATGTTTCACTTTTCTTTATCACTTAATAAATGCTACCCTCCCAGAAATATATAACCCATACATCTTAACCAACTTCTCTACCCAATAGACTCATAGTTGTACCAGTTCAGAATATCACATGGGCAAGCTACATGTAGCTAAAATGGATTTTTTTGCACGTGAGGACTTTATTGAATTAATGCCTAATGTAGCCTATAAATAGTAAGAAAAAAGGCCATAAAAAAGCAGCTTCCAGAATGTTCTGGACTGACAGGCTGTGTCCCTCTTAGATGCAAACATAAATTTGTGGCTGATTTCAAGGTTTCCCAATGTTTCCACTCTGTGCTGGAACAGAAGCAAAATATTTGAAAACTTTGCCAAAAATTACATTGTTAAGTTGGCTGCTTTCAGGATGAAAATTGCAATTTAGTAAATTTTGAAAATTTGTCATTCTGAAGGTGTGAGTCAGAAACCTTGAGAGGTGCATAGGAAGATAAAAAGAGAAGAGAGAGAGATTCTTTTATGTAACAAATCCTTTTTTAATAGAGCTAACATGTTTTGCCGATGACTACATGCCATTCTTGCAAAACTATAACGAAATTTTGTATTGGTATGTGATTTACATATGTGTTGATCTGCCTGGCTTTTTGATATCTGCCTGAGTTTCAGATAAAAAAAATCGTGAACTTGCTAAATTCTGAATGCTATGCCCAGAATTTATGGTAATCATCGGATTACTAATATTGGGAGCTGTTTTTTTTTAAAATGTGGGTCTTCACGGACTCAGGTGTTGCCCCTGGAAAATATATCAGCTTGTCCAGATAAGCAAGGAATATGGTTTACCATAGCTCTCTTGTTTGAAAGGTTTCTGTTTGTTATATAAAAAAGGGCTACAAGGATGATGAGGGGACTGGAGCATCTCTCCTACGAGGAGAGGCTGAGGGAGCTGGGCTTGTTCAGCCTGAAGAAGAGAAGGCTGAGAGGGGACCTAATATATACTTACAAATATCTGAAGGATGGGTGTCAGGAGGATGG